>Ga0172371_10010078_pt1 | contig 12858 bp, 12 predicted proteins | sample Lak12m_FD_114543 | JGI IMG/M metagenome (GOLD analysis project Ga0172371, IMG submission 114543) | Freshwater microbial communities from Kabuno Bay, South-Kivu, Congo - kab_022012_12m | ecosystem: Environmental > Aquatic > Freshwater > Lake | place: Democratic Republic of the Congo: South-Kivu... | reverse complement strand
TCAGCGTGAAGGACTCCACCGGAGCGGTGGGAACCAGCATCAAGCGTATCGACAACCGGCGCATCGATCTGGGCAAGATCACGCGGGTAAGCCGGCTGGTGAATTGCCTGGCAGACCGCAAATGCCCGGAGCGTGATCAAGGGAAGGGTTTGAAAGAACTACAGCGGGAACTGAACATAATAGATAACGAGGAAGCCTGGCCCGGTTGGCTGCGATACCTATGTGGAGGTGCTACCAGCGGATTTTTCTGTCTGCTGTTCGGCGGTGCCTGGATGGAATTTGCGATAGCGGTATTCATTGGGATCGTGGTAAGTCTCGCCCTGAAATACCTCAGCAAACTAGCCTTTAACAACTTTTTGCTGAATGCCCTGGCAGCGGCTTTGATCGTGATTCTTGCCAAAACCATAGACCTCTATATCCCCTACATCCGTCTGGACAATATCATCATCGGCGGGATCATGCTGCTGGTGCCGGGTTTGTCCATCACCAATGCCATCCGCGACACCATGAGCGGCGATCTGGTTTCCGGAACCGCCCGCGCCGTGGAAGCTCTGTTTATCACGGTTGGGATCGTTGCCGGCAGTGGTTCGATGCTGAAGATCTGGGATCTGTGGGGGTTGTGATGCGTCCCTTCGATTCGCTTACCCTGTTGCAGTTCTGCTGGGCGTTTCTGGCGATCCTGGGGTTTTCCATCCGGGTAAACCTGAAGGGGGTAAAGATACTTTTCACCTCGCTGGCGGGTGGCTTAAGCTGGGCGTTGTATCTGATCGTGCTTTATTATAGCAGTTCGGTGTTGTTTTCGGTGTTCGTCTCGATTATCTTGGTATGTATCTACAGCGAGAGCGTGGCGCCCAGGCTGAGAACGCCGGTGTCGGTATTCGTCACCTGTGCCATCATTCCGCTGGTTCCGGGACGGGGTTTGTTCGAATCCATGCAGTTTTACATTGCCGGAAATAACGTTCAGGCGTCGAAAAGCATTCTGCAAACCCTGCTGATCGCCGGAACCATCTCGATCGCCATCGCTTTGGTATCGTCCGTTACCAATCTGGTGAACAAACTGATCAATAGATTTTAAGGAGTAACAACAAGTGTATAAATCAGTTAAACAACAGCAACTGGAAGAGCGCATCCTGAAGCTGCTTTCCGGGAAAGCGCTGAAAACCGCGGAACTGCTGTTTTCCGATCCTGAACTGCAAGCCACACAGGAATATGCCAACATAGTGTCCATCAAGCGTTTGGGCTATAACGACCATGGTCCTGTCCACATGCGCAAAGCCACCCTGAATACAATTAAGATGTTCAAACTGCTCAACGAAGCGGGCATCAAGATGAATCTGGAAAAGGAGGAGGTGGGCACAGCCGACGACTCGCTGACCGCGGTGATCATGGCTTCCCTGCTGCATGACCTGGGTATGACCATCACCCGCGACAGCCATGAGCTGCTTTCCATCCAGCTGGCTTCGCCTTTTATCGACCGCATTCTGGACAGTCTGCACGACGAGAACGAACTAATGACCAGAACCGCCATCCGCTCCCTGGCGATCGAAGGTATCTTCGGGCACATGGCTACCCACAAGATACATTCGCTGGAAGCCGGACTGGTCTTGATCGGAGACGGCAGCGACATGGAAAAGGGCAGAGCGCGCATTCCCAGCATGCTGTCCAGTAAAACCAGAGTAGGAGATATTCACCGCACTTCCGCCTCCGCCATCCAGAAAGTGAAGATCAACAAAGGGCAGGAAAAGCCCATCTGCATCACCGTGGAAATGAACGCCTCCGTTGGCTTTTTTCAGATCGAAGAGGTTTTCTATCCCAAGATCAACATCAGCCCCGTAAAGCCATACATCGAGTTGTATGCCGGAGTAACCGACCGGGAATTATTGCGTTACCTGTAAACCTGTCGTTATTACCTGAATTCCACTATCTCTTTGAGGGCTTTGCGTCCTGAACTTCCGGCAAAACTGCTAACCAGTTTACTATAGGTGCTCTTTTCCGCAGGATAACCAAAGGGCGACAACGCCACAATGCGCCAGGAATCGGGTATTTTCAGGAATTGCCGCAGCTTTTTTTCGGAAAAGGCAGCCAGCCAGCAACTTCCGATCCCATGATTCAAAGCCACCAGCATCATCTGGTGAAAAGAAACTGCAGTATCAACCAGGTAATAGTCCTGACCATTGATCCGCACATTATCCTTGGTGTCGGCACAAGCAACGATCAAACAGGGTGCTTTGCGGATAAAGAAATTCGCCAGTCCGATCAGACCGCAAAAGAGGGCAAGTTTCTGAATCCTGGCGTTGTCGGTGTAAACAAGATAGCGCCAGGGTTGTCTGTTTTGAGCCGAAGGCGCCAGGCGTCCCGCTTCCAGAATGTCGTTAAGAACTTCTGTGGGAATAGGATCAGGCATGAAGTTACGCACACTGTGCCGGGATAAGATCAGCTCTTTTGCATCCATAAGTCCTCCTGAGTGTTTATGTTGCGCAGTATTCCTTTGTCCGGAACGGGGATATCGATCAAGGGCAGATTGCTGTTTCCGATAATGCCCTTTAAGCCCAAACCCTGGTCATCGCTTTCCAGATCAAGACTGGCAGGTATGATCACCGGATGCCCTTTTTGTCCGTCATATACCGGACGGATAACCGCTTCCGGGCTTTGCCGATAAATCGATAGTAGCAGGGAAAGGGTTTCCTGGCGCACAAAGGGAAAATCAACCGGAAAAACCAGATAGGCAGCAGCAGTTTCCCCGTTTCCTTGTATCTCTTTAACCGCTTTCCGCAGGGTTGCCAGCATGTCCGCAGTATCGGAATACCTGGCTACAAAGTAGTTTAGCCCTACCCATAGCAGCTTTTCTGTGATCATCTGCAAAAAGCTTTTACCCTCAAAACCCGCATCAGCTTTGGGCATGCCGAAACGGGTTCCCTTTCCTGAGGCAAGGATGAGGGCAAGGACATTATTTTCTTGCATGGCTTTTCTAAGTCTGGAGTCGATGTCGCCAAACCAGATTCATAGCCATCTCCAGGGTCAAAAGCGACATGGACTACAGCGACCTTTGCAAACGGTGCAGTCCATTTGCCCAAGATAAACAGAGTCAGGTAGATGGCTTATAGCGGGCAAATCGACTCCACCACGGTTATAGCTGGTTAAATTCCTCGATGGCTTTGTCCAGCTCGTCCAGATTGGTTTCGAAGGTTTCCGTCCAGTACTCCGGTTCCCACTGTTTCAAGATCTCATCATAGGTCTTGCCTTGCTGTTCCACCCAAGTGTAATATTTCAGGTTGTGGATGCGTTTTTTGTCCTGATAGCTCAGTTCCAGCAGGTTGTCGTAGCTTTGGGCATTGATGGCGGCTTCTCTGTCCAAGGCAGCCTGCAGATCGCCATAGGCGCCACGGACGTTATTAAGCTCTTCCAAACGTGAGAGATACATTCCGGCACTGTCAGTAAAGCTGGTAAAGATTATGTCATCTTCGTTATATTCGTAATACTTAGCCATCTTGATCGCAGCCAGGAGATTGGCAATTGACGAAATGCCAAGCAGTTCGAGGTTTTCCACCAGCTCTTTGGGTAATCCGCTTTGAACAAGAAACTCCTTGCCCTTGGGTTCGTTGAACAGCCTTAACAGCCGCATGCAGTCTTCATCGCGCACTGCGGTTACCATGTCCGTGTTGCGGACGTTATGCACCCAGGGCACGTGTTTGTCGCCGATCCCTTCGATGCGGTGTCCGCCAAAGCCGTTATTGAGCAGGGTTGGGCATTCAAAGGCTTCGCTGGCGTTGGTTTTCAGCAGCGGAAAGTGTTTTTTCAGATAATCGCCGGCTGCAATGGTTCCGGCGCTGCCAGTGGCGCTCACATAGCCGCTCAAGCGGTTGGAGGGCTTTTTCACCAGTTCAAATACCTCGTGGATGGCATTGCCGGTTACGTGATAGTGCCAGAAGGAATTACCAAATTCATCGAACTGGTTCAGGATCACATAGGTGGGATCAGGACGCAGTTCAGCACATTTGTCGTAAATCTCTTTCACGTTGGATTCGCAGCCAGGGGTGGCAAATACTTCTGCCCCAATTTCATGCAGCCAGTCAAAGCGTTCCTGGCTCATCTCTTCAGGCAGGATGGCAACCGCCGGGCAAGCCAGTAGGGCACAGTCAAAAGCTCCGCCGCGACAGTAATTTCCGGTGGAGGGCCAAACCGCTTTGTGAATTTCGGGATCGAAGGTGCCGGAAACCAAACGGGGTGCCAGACAGCCATAGGCAGCGCCTACTTTGTGTGCGCCGGTAGGGAAATACTTACCTACCATACCGATGATTCTGGCTTTTACACCGGTTAGCTCGGAAGGGATTTCCAGGAAATTAGGCTTACCGAACAGCCCTGTTTTAATGTCGTTTTTCCAGGTAATGCGGAACAGGTTAAGGGGATTGATGTCCCACAGTCCGATGGGTTTCAGTTTTTCCTTGATGCTGGCGGGAATGGTGTCCGGAAACATCTGTTGACGCAGCGTAGGCAGGATTATTCCACGCTGTTTACACCGCTGAGCGTTCTTTTTCGCTACGGTGGGGTTGTGAGTGGTGATCAGTTTTGGCATTTTATCTCCTTATAAAATATTATTTAAACCACAGAGGACACAAAGGACACAGAGAAAAGAACATACGAAAGAATACAACAAGAAAGATAAGAGACCGTTGAATAATTAGTAACGCTGGCTTCAGCCGGTTGTTTCACTGGATTCATCCGGTTTTTGTTGATTCTGGAATAATATATAACTCTCTGTCCAACGATATTATGGCTCCGTTGATAAAACCGACTAAAGTCAGTGAAACAACCGGCTGAAGCCAGCGCTACCAGCATGTGCAATGGTCTTGATAAGTTAATAGCATTCATAGTCGTTAGAGCCTAAAGCGCTGGATGCCATCTTTTAACAAGGTAACGTCGAAGTTGATCAATAGTCCCAGTGCGATTTTTGTCAGCTTCATATATGTTAAAAGCTGGGCTCCGAATATTGGGTGCATCTCTTTCACCGCTTTCACTTCAACTATGATTTTATTCTCTATGATCAAATCCGCCCTAAGTTTGGTATGAAACTCATTTCCTTTGAATATCAGGCTGATTTCCTTTTCTTTTTCGAAGGAAATGCCTTTATTACCCAGATCAAAGCATAACAAATCCTGATAAATCGATTCCAGCAAGCCAGGACCTAATTGCTTATGAACATCGATACATGAGCCAATTATTTGGTGGCTAAGTTCATTTAGCTCTTGCTCTTCAGATATGGTCATTGATATTTTCCTTCTTTTCTCTGTGTCCTTCGTGTCCTCTGTGGTTTACAAAAGAAATCTTGCCGTTTTCTCCCTTCTTAACAGCAAAACCTTCGATCTGAGGCAGGATCGGAATCCTGCCTACACAACAGCATTGGCATGCTATACTACACAAACTCAAAGGAAACTCTTCAGCTTTGCGCCAGCGCTTAACACCTTGCTATTAAAGATCAAGGAAGCGATCACGAAGGGCTTGTAGCCTGCTTCCTGATAGGTATGCAGGCGATAGCGTTCAAACACGCTTTTTGCCACTTCGCCACGTTTGCAGCTTACCTCGCTGATATCCGCAGGCAGGCAGTGTTCATAAAGAGCGTTACCGTTTCTGGTCAGCTTCATCATGTCTTCATCGCATTCCCAGTCCATGTGTCTTTCGTTTTCAGCCAGGCAGTGCAGTTCGAGGTCTTTCAAGCCTTGTTTGTCGCCACCGCGCAGCAGTTTTGTTCTTTCCTGCATAACTGCCATGGGCGCCCAGGATTTGGGATAAACGATATCGGCATTTTGGAAGGCATCTTCCATGCTGTGTGTCTTCCGGAACGAGCCGCCACTTGCTTTGGCAAAACCGGCTGCGGTTTCCAGGGTTTCGGGCAGCAGGTCGTAGCCTTCGGGATGCGCCAGAACCACTTCCATACCGAAGCGGGTCATCAGATTGATCACGCCTTGGGGAACCGAAAGCGGTTTACCGTAGGAAGGCGAATAAGCCCAACTCATGGCGATTTTCTTGCCTTTCAGGTTTTCCCAGCCGCCAAAATAGTCCTTCAGTTTAAGCAGGTCGGACAGGCTCTGGGTGGGGTGGTCAAGATCGCACTGCAGATTAACCAGAGTGGGACGCTGTGCCAGAACGCCATTCTGGAAGCCTTCGGACACCGCATCGGCAACTTCCACCATGTAGGTGTGTCCTTCGCCGGGATACATGTCGTCACGGATGCCGATCACCTCGGTCAAAAAAGAGATCATATTGGCGGTTTCGCGCACTGTTTCGCCGTGGGCGATCTGGCTTTTCACCTCGTCAAGCTCCGAAAGCCCAAGCCCCAAGCCATTTACCGCAGAGGCAAAACTGAAACGCGTACGGGTGCTGTTGTCTCGGAAAATGGAGATCGCCAGACCGTAATCAAAGATGCGCCAGGGCTGTTTTTCCTTGTGCAGCAGTTGGAGGATTTCGGCAACCAGCATCACGGCTTTCAGGTTGTCCACACTGTTTTCCCAGGTTAAAAGGAAGTCCTTGCCGTGCAGGTTTGGCTTCAGGGCTTCAAGCTCGGCAATCAGGACTTTGGCTTTGTCGATGTTGTTCATATTTACCTCTTAAATGTATATAAATTAAGCTGTTAGTATTCTATAATCAAAACAATGGTTAGTTACTTGCTCGAATTGCGGGTGCAATACGGGTGAATTACGCATCTCATCCGTATTGGGTGCGTAATGATAGCGTAATTCGGGCAGGGAAGAGCTCGGAGATAATGTAGTATAGGATGCCAATCCTGTTGTAGCGGCGGATGCCAATCCGCCAGAAGCGAAGGTTTTGCTGTTTAAAATGGAGAAAACGCTGGGATTTCTTTTTTTTGAAACACAGAGACACAGAGGCACAGAGATAAAAGCCTTGAAACCTGGGATAGATTTAATAAACGATGATCTGGATAACAATCCACTCATACGTGTCCCCTGCCTGTTATTATCATTCATTTTTCTCTGTTCCTCTGTGTCTCTGTGTTTCATTTTTGATAAATCCAAAGGCTGCCTTCGAGTTTTATCTGAAAACCTTCGATTCTTCCTCAGACTAACACCATACAATTTTACTTAATCCTTTTTCTCTCTGTGTTGCATCGATATAGAAGCTTGCATTATGGCATCAATGAACTGCTGATAACCCGTGCAGCGACAGATATTTCCCTTGATCGCCGCTCTGGCTTGCTCCCGGGTCGGATTCGGATTCTCCAGCAAAAAGGCATAAGACGTCAGCACCATTCCCGGCGTGCAAAAACCGCATTGAATGGCACCTGCCTCCACGAAAGCCTGTTGCACGGGGTGTAAAGTGCCGTCTTTGGGCGTAAGACCTTCTATGGTAAGGATATGCTTATCAGCGACGTCCTTCAGGAAAAGCTTGCAGGATCGTACTGCTTTGTTATCAACCAGAACCGTGCAGCTTCCGCAAATCCCGATATCACAGCCGATCTTGGTTCCGGTAAGCCCCAAATCCTCTCGCAGCCAGGTGCTGAGCTTCTTGTCGAGATCAGCTTCAGTCAGAAGATACTCTTTCCCATTCACATTTGTTATCATGGCTGTTTCCTCCGCAGATATTCTTGCAATTGGGGTGCCAAAGGCTGATCGTAAAAGCGTTTTCCGGTTGCCCGATACAAAGCGTTGGCAATGGCTGGAGCGGTGATCTCCAAAGTTGGTTCACCGATGCCCTTGGCTCCCGAAGGTGAATTCGGATCGTGGTTTTCGATAAAAATGGCTGTCATTTCCGGCAGATCAGTGCTGCGTAAAACTCTGTAGTTATGGTAGTTGCTGCAAGTTGGAGTTCCTTTGTCCAGGCTCACCTGCTCATGCAAGCCATAGCCAGCGCCCATCGCCATGCCGCCATAGAATTGACCTGCCAGCATAGCCGGATTGATCGCCTTGCCCAAATCATGTGCCGCCACAATATTCAGCAGTGTGATCTGTCCGGTTTTGGCATTCACCTTCAGCTCCACTGCCTGGCAGCCATAAACCCAGGTAAAATAGGCGTTTCCGTGCCCTGTATGCTCATCCCAGCTTACCCGCGGAGCTTGAAAAACCCCGAAGGCATAAGGATAGATTTGATTGTTGTAACACATACGGATAGCGCTGAAGTAATCGGCAACAACTTTGCCTGTAGAGTCCAGAACGCTTCCCTGCTCATAGCGGCAACCAGAAAGTTTCAAAGCAGCCTGAACCCCTTCCACGATGCGTTCTTTGACTATTTTGGCAGCGTTCACGGTCGCTCCCCCACCCAAAAGGGTTCCTCTTGATGCCACGGTTGTTCCACCGTCGGGAATGTTGGACGTTGAGGGAAAGCGATAACGGATCAGCCCAACCGGGATGCCCAGTTCTTCAGCCGCGATCAGGATCATGGCGCTTTCCGAGCCCTGTCCGTTTTCGTGGATGCCGGTTTCCAAAAGCACGCTGCCATCTGGCTGAATGTTTATGATGGCGCTGTTGAAATCCGTTCCTTCCGCACCCAGGCTCATTCCGCGGTAGGAAATGGCGTAACCGATGCCATACCATTCGTCTTTTGTCGGATCGCCAAAGCTGCAGTTCCGCTTTTTGTTTTCATAGTCTATTTCGCTTAAAACCGTGTCCATGGCTTGTTTTAAGGACACTGTATGGGTATCCAGAACCTGTCCGGTGATGGTGGTGCTGCCTTGTTTAACCATGTTGAGACGGCGAAATTCGCTTTCGTCCAGACCCAGTTTTTCTGCTGCCATTTCGATCAATTGCTCAATGGCAAAATTGACCTGCGGTGAGCCAAAACCCCTGAATGCGCCCGTAAAAACGTTGTTTGTATATACTCCGTAAACGTCGCAATGCACGTTGGGAACGGTGTAGCAGCCACAGCATTGAACCGTGGAACGCCAGGTTACCCAAGGGGTTACGCTGCAATAAGCTCCACTGTCCGCTACCATGCGTACCTTCACGGACACAATATGCCCGTCTGCTTTAAGCCCCATACGGTATTGCAGCTTGTAGGGATGGCGTTTGTAGCTTTCGCGCAGGCTCATTTCACGGCTGTAGGTGATTTTTACCGGTTTGCCTGTAAGGTAGGCACAAAGCGCTGCCCTGGCACAAACCAAAGCCGCCGTATCATCCTTGCCGCCAAAACCGCCACCCATGGGAACGGTTTTCACCTCCACGTCGCTGAGCTTGAAACCCAGGGTGGAAGCCACAAAACGTCTGGTGCTGAAGGGGTGCTGCATGCTGCCCAGCACTTCCATCACTCCATCCGGTCTTTGGTAACACAAGGCTGATTCCGGTTCCAGATAGGCATGCTCAATGCGGGAAGTGTTAAACTCTTGTTCTATTATGACATCAGCTTCCTGTTCGCCGCTTTCTATATCTCCGGTGCGGACACAATGGTAATTGCACACATTGCTGCCATGTTCAGGATTGATGAGCGGTGCATCGGGCTTCATAGCTTCTTCGGGGTCAAAGAGGGCAGGGATTTCTTCAAACTCAACCTTGATCAAAGGCAAGGCGGAAAGGGCAATCTCACGTGTTTCCGCTACCACAAGAGCCAGCACGTCGCCGGTAGTGCGAATGCGCCGATTGACCAGAGTGGGATAATCCTTGATGATCTGACCAAACTTAATGTTCCCGGGAATGTCTTTGGCGGTATAAACAGCGATCACTCCAGGCACTTTCAGGGCTGCGGAATAGTCTATCGAGATCAGCCTGGCACTTGCCACAGACGCATGCAGCGGCACCGCATGCAGCATGCCAGGAAGGGTGTAATCATCAGTATACTTGGCTTTCCCGCTTACTTTGGCAACCGCATCGTTGCGCCAGGCATTGCTAAAAGGTTTCATGGCTTTCTCCGCAGTTCGTAGTGACTCCAGAAATCGGAGTAGGGATTGGGCGTGTCGGCATAGGAAGGATTCACCGGAACCGGCGCTCCCAAACGCTCGTAGTGATATTTGCTCTCATCCGGCTCAAAGCCCATCAGTTTGGCGGGACGGCTTCCGATCAGTTCAAACAGGGTTTCAAAGCTCAGTTTGCCGCTATCCACCAGATATTCCGCCAGGAGGGTGAACAGCGTTCCGGTTCCCGCAATGCCCATGGGAGTGTTCTGCGGATGCAGGATGCCCTGGTCTTTATCAGCGTAGCTGAAAGCGCAGTGATCGCTGGCAAGGATGTCAAACACGCCGTCCTGCAGCAGTTCAACCAGTTGTCCGCGGCTGCTTTCGCTGCGCAGAGGGGGTGAGCAGAGCCAGCGATGTCCCTGGGGATCGTTTAAGGCGGCATCGTTCAGGATCAGGTAATGCGGGGCGGTTTCACAGGTAATGTAGTCCGCTTCCTGCTTGGCTTGCTGGATCAGCAATGCTGCCTGAGGGGTGGAAACATGAACTATGTGCAGGGGATAATGGTGTTTGATCGCCAGTTCGAGCACCTTTTCCACCGCTGCGATCTCCGCCTTTTCCGGACGGCGCACCTTGTGGTCAATGGGTTTGTGAAAGGGATAACGGCTGCGGCATTCCTCGATGAGGGCGTTGTCCTCGCAGTGCAGCAGCAAGCGGGGTTTATGGCTGCCCAGCTCATCCATCAGCCGCTCGATGGCTTCGTAGCTTTGGTAAAGCCCTTCCTGGCGGTAAGTGGTATAAAGTTTGAGGTCTGTATCGCCGTTTAACAGGGGGATTATCCTGTCCGGTTCCAGGCTTTGCGGGGTTAGATGCCAGAATACTTTGCCATTGAAGGCTTTGGCGGCTTCCCGCATCAGTTCCAGCTTTTCCGCCAGAGGCTCACAGTTGCTTTCGGTAACGAATACCCCGATGCCTTCCAGTCCACAGTGTTCGTGCAGGCGGTTAAAGCTCTGCCAATCGTCGGCAAGCCTATGTCCAGCTATGGTTTCGCCGATGTGCACGTGAAAATCGTAAATTCCGCAACTCATAGTTTAACCGCTCCGGGGTCTTTCAGTCCATGTCCGGTGATGAGCAACACCACTTTATCTTTAGGCTTTATCCAGCCTTGCTGTGTGGCTTTTTTCAGCCCTGCCAGGGTAGCTGAGGAGGAGGGTTCGGCAAAAACGCCCCAGTTGCGGGCAAGCTCAAGCTGAGCACTCCGAATCTCTTTGTCGCTTACCCTGATCGCCTTGCCATTGGTTTCCTGCAACGCCAGAACCGCCCAATGCGCCAAGGCGGGGGTTTTCACGCTGATGGAATCGGCACAGGTATCTGGCTTTACGGCATCTTTGTAAACACCTGTTTCCCAATAGCTGGTTATTGCGTCACTACTCTCGGCTTGCACGCACAACAGCTTGGGAAGACGGTTGGCAATTCCCGCTCTCTGCAAGTCCAGAAAGGCTTTGTAGATGCCGGTGAGGATCACTCCATCGCCCACGGGGATCACGATCCAGTCCGGCACTTTGCAGCCATGTTGAAGGAAAATCTCCAATCCGCTGCTCTTTTTGCCATCCACGGTGAGGGGATGATAACCGGTATTGCGGCACAGGCAGTTATGGCTGTGAGTGTAGTCCAGAGCGGCTTTGAAGGCATCGTCGTAAGTCCCTTTTACTTTGTGCAGGGTAGCTCCGTGCACCTGAATCTGGATCAGCTTTGCCGGAGGGGCGGTTTCCGGAGCGAAGATCACCGCTTTTTTCCCTACGGAGGCAGCCAGACAAGCCAAAGACGAAGCTGCATTGCCGGTGCTGGCGGCAACGATTTCGTTTATTCCCTTTTGAACCGCATCCGCCACCACAAGTTGCGAAGCGCGGTCTTTGTAGCTGCCGCTGGGATTGTGGCTGTCCAGCTTGAACATCAAGTTGGAAAGTTGGAAGGTTGGAGGGTTGGAAGGTTTATACAGAGGTGTATTCCCAACCGGTAGAGGAGGATAGAACTTCGGATCAGCCGCACTGAAGAGCAGCGGATCGGGCTTTGCTTTCCACTTTCCGGCGATCTTTTGATAGTCTAACACCGCTTCCAGCACACCTTTCAGCGGCATGCCGGGCTGGTAGTCCTTACTGCAATCCGGGCACAGATAATGCAGTTCTGCCGGATCAAATTCACTGCCGCACTGGGTGCAGCGATAGTTTACAAGATAACTACTCATTTAATCCCAGTTGATAGATCAAGGCTGCATAAAAGGCGGCAGCTTTGGTAAGATGTTCCACCGGGCAGGCTTCGTTGGGGGCATGGGCATAGATCTCATTGCCGGGTCCCATGCCAATGCAGGGAATGCCAAACATTCCGGCGATCGAAACGCCATTGGTGGAAAAAGTCCATTTGTCTATCAATGGCTTGGCTTCCAGGGTTTCCTCATAAGCCTTGGCGGCGCTTTGCACGTAAGGCGATTCCAGGGGTGTAACCCAGGTTGGGAAATACTTTTTGGTGGGATAAACCAAACCGGTGAAAGCAGTTTCGCTGTAGGTCAGCACTTCGATCTCGGCTTCCGGATGCCCCGCCAGACGACAGGCTTCCTGCACTTCGGCAACGGCACTTTCCTTATTCTCTCCCCAGGTAAGTCTGCGGTCAAGGTGGATTCTGGCACTGTCCGGAACTGCGCATTGGCTGGGTCCGGTGAAATAGACTTCGGAAACACAAACGCTGCCCTTGCCCAAAAACTCGTCATAATGCAGCCTTTCATGCAGTTTTTCGATCTCCAGGGCAATGCGGCTGATCTTATAGATGGCATTGTCGCCTCTTTCGGGAGCTGAACCGTGGCAGGACAAGCCTTTCACGTGAACCTGCATTTCCATGCGTCCGCGATGGCCGCGATAGATGTTCAGATTGGTAGGTTCCGTAAGCACAACCATTTCCGGTTTGATTTCGCCTTCTTTGAGGATATACTGCCAGCAAAGCCCGTCGCAGTCTTCTTCCATCACCGTGCCGGT
>Ga0172371_10010077_pt1 | contig 12860 bp, 11 predicted proteins | sample Lak12m_FD_114543 | JGI IMG/M metagenome (GOLD analysis project Ga0172371, IMG submission 114543) | Freshwater microbial communities from Kabuno Bay, South-Kivu, Congo - kab_022012_12m | ecosystem: Environmental > Aquatic > Freshwater > Lake | place: Democratic Republic of the Congo: South-Kivu... | reverse complement strand
GCGCCATCGCGCCGGCAAGGGCGGTCCGGGATGTCTGCCTCAGCGGGGCAGACTTTTTTATTTGCCGGGAGGTGAGAGATGAACAAGGAAGACAAAGCGGTTAAGGTCGCTGAACTGACCGACAGGGCCAAGGCCAGCACCGCCATGCTGCTCGCCGATTATCGCGGTATCTCCGTGGCCGAAGCGCGCGCGCTCAGGACTGAGATGCGCGAAGCGGGAGCCCACTTCGAGGTAACCAAGAACACGCTCATGATCCGCGCGGTCGATGAGGCCGGCGCCGGTGACCTCAAGGAATACCTGGCCGGTCCCACGGCCATCGCTTTTTGCACCGAAGACGCGGTCAACCCCGCCAAGGTGCTGGTCAAGTACGCCAAGGAGCTCAAGCCGCTCGAGATCAAGGGCGGTCTGCTCGAAGGCAAGCTGATCGATGTCGACAAGATCAAGTTCCTGGCCTCGCTGCCGCCGCGTGAAGTGCTGCTGTCGCAGCTGCTGGGCGCCATGCAGGGCCCGATCCGCGGCCTGGCGACGGTATGTGCCGGCCCCATTCGTGGTCTGGTGACAGTATTGCAGAGGATTCAGGAGCAGAAAGAAGCAGCTTAATCGAACCGAGTTACAGGAGGATTAGATAATGGCAGTAGATACTCTCATAGAAGAAATCAAAAAGCTCAGTGTCACCGAGCTGGCCGAACTGGTCAAGGCGCTCGAAGAAGAGTTCGGCGTCAGCGCCGCCGCGCCGGTAGCGATGGCCGCCGGTCCGGCAGTTGCCGCGGGTGGCGAAGCAGGCGGCGCAGCCGAGGAACAGTCCGAGTTCGATGTCGTGCTAACGGCTGTGGGCGACAAGAAGATCCAGGTCATCAAGGTCGTTCGCGCGGTCACTGGTCTGGGCCTCAAGGAAGCCAAGGAAGTCGTGGACGGCGCCCCCAAGCCCGTCAAGGAGAAGGTCTCCAAGGAAGAGGCCGACGACATCAAGGCCAAGCTGGAAGAGGCAGGCGCGACCATCGAGGTGAAGTAGCGCTTCGTCGAATTTAAATATAGTTGATCTGTGGGGACCCGGGAAACCGGGTCCCCACTTTTTTTACGCAGGGAAAAGCCGCCCTGTCCGGGCCGCTTTTCCCATGAGATCATTTCCTGTCTTACGTTCCCAGTGACGAGGGATGCTTGACAGTAAATGCAATAATTATGGTCGTGACAAAACCACGGGAAAGGGAATGTGTCCCAAAGGATGTATAATTTTAAAGGGTGGATAAACAATCCCAGCGTTTCAAAAATGAACGATTAAACGGGGACTAAAATTGGCAGCGTTCTATGAGGAATTGCATGGTTCCAGCCCGGCGGCGGAGGCATCGGATTCCGTTATGGATATCCCGGTGCCAGCTGGCAGGACACCTCTGGCCAAGGTCCGCGATTATCTGGCCGCGCGGCGCTCGCAGTTTGCCGATCAGCGGACGGCGATGTCTCGTGGTCGCACGGGCCTGGCCTTCTTCCGCACCGGGATCGCGCTCATTACCATCGCTGTAACGCTGCTTCGGGCTTTCGGCACAGGCATTTTGACGCTATTTGATGTCGCGCTGATCGTTGTTGGTGTCGTCGCGATCTACGACGGGCTACGCTGGTACGTGCCCGTGCGTCTCGACATCGGCAGGCACCTAGACTACAAAGCTCCCGCGAGACCCGAGGGAATCTCGGTGCTTGAAGTCGAGGATGAAGCAGGTACTCCGCGGTTCATCCGTAGCCAGCCGGTGGCGGGTGCCCAGCAACTGCGCGACGGCTGGAAACGCCTTACACCGATCGAGCGCCGCCGGTTCCTGGCGAACGATCGCACTGACCTGGCCGAGGAGCGCACGGTCTTCGCTTCCCTGAGAACAACCATGGCCAGAGCCCGCCTCGGGCTCGCTTTCACCCGTTCCGGAGTCGCCTTTGCCGGTCTGGGAATAGCCTTGCTGAGGAAGTTTCCCGCTAGCGGCTGGATTTATTTCGACGTGCTGCTGGTTGTTGCCGGCTCCCTGATGGCTCTGGAGGGTTTTCACTGGTATGTCCCCGGGTACCGCGCCGGTAGCGACGCCCTGAGACGGTTTCGTGAGTCACTTTCCGAAAGCACCATCTGGGACCAGGCATTCCCGCGCCTTGGCTTGGCCCGGAGCAGTCTGCCGCCGATCAAGGCATCCCATGCGCCTGGCATCTGGGGGACCACCGGCCTGGCGTTGGAGCGAACGGTTCTGGCTGAGCGCCGGAACCTCATGTCGCGTTTACGCACGGTGATGTCATATTCGCGGATGGGGCTCGCCTACATGCGCACCGGCGCGAGTATCTCGGCTGTCGGGGCCGGCCTGATCGCTTTCGTTTCCGCGAGCGTCGCCTGGACCGTGTTCGACGCGGTCTTGATCGCCGCCGGTTTTATGATGATAGTTGACGGCTGGCGCTGGTACCGGCCATCTGAGAAGGTTCGCAGGCAGTTCCCATACTGTTATGGGGATATGGAGATCGCCATGCCTGACTACGGCAAGCCGCGCGGCAAATGGTCCAGGGTGGTGTTCAGTCATGACGACCTCTGACGGAAAAACTGCCGGTACGGCTCAAGCGCCTACCATAGAATATGACGAACGGCTGCCGGTGCCACCGGAGCTGCTCGCGGGGCAGAACTCGTTGCAGCTTGCGCAGGAGCACATGTTTCCTGTGATCCTTGATAACGCAACTGTTATTGTCGCAGCCGCGGACCCGGACAGCGTCAGACCTGAAGATGCCGGCCGTATCGCCGGGGAGTCGCCATTCGAATTGCGCCGGGCCACGCCCTCTGATATCGAATGGTATATCGAAGACTTTTTCAACGACGCGCCCGGCAGGATCATCGGCACGGAACGCACGGGCCTGGCCTTCTGGCGCAATACCATGGCTGCCTGGAGGACACGGCTCGCATGTTACCGAAACGATCTGGCCAAGGCCAGGGTTTCCCTGGGAATCCTGCGATGGGGCCTCGGTTTCATAACCCTTGCCAGCGCCTCGGCGGTAATCGAGTGGAGTTTCTCTCTCAACATGCTGATCTACTGGGGGATGCTGCTTTCCGGCGCGGCCCTGACTGCTTTCAGCCTCTACCAGTATCAGAAGTTGCGGCGGGCGATGATGAAGTCTCCGGGGCCGCAGACGCTGGTGGAGGTCACGACTGCAACCGTGCGTTTCCTGGAGGACTATCAGGTGGAGTGCGCGCCACGGCCGAAGGTGAAGGGGACGATGCTTTCGCGTCTCGCCGACTTTCTACCGACTTACTGCAGCGTCCTCAACCCTGTTCCTGCGAGCCGGGAAAGGACCCATCTGGCCCGGGAACGGAACGTGCTGGCCGCGCACAGGACCCTGGCTGCCTGCTATCGCACCCTCTACGCCAGGGCAAGGACGGGGCTCGCCTTCATCCGCACCGGCATCGTATTTTTGGGGATCGGGGTCGGGTTGATCCAGTACTTCCGGGCTGACCCTGCCGGTTTTTGGGGAATACTGCTTGCACTGGCGGGTGCGCTGATGATCATCGACGGCCTTTTGTGGTACATGCCGGCCCGCAAGGAAGAACCGGACCTGCGGCGACTGATGTCGGCGCCGGCGACCAAGGAGGCGGTTCGCCGCCCATGAATATCGAACGCAAGATAACGCTTTCCAACGCAGCCTACCTGGTGCTGATCGTGATCATCGCGGGATTCGCGGTGCAGCAGCTGAACAGCGTCAGCGAGAAACAGCGCTTCCTGGAGATCGCCGACGATCTCAACGCATCCTTCCTTACCATGCGGCTGTCGGAGAAGAACTACTTCCTCTTCAACGATGACAATGCTCTCGTGGACATCCAGAGCAACATCGTTCAGTCATCAGAGACGCTGGAATCGGTGCGTGAAGACATCGTGCCTGTCATCGGCGAGCCGGATTATCAGAGTCTGCGCAGCGGTCTTGACGATTACGCGGCTGCAGTGGCGCAGGAAAACTCGACCCACGCGAGGGATCCGGCGACCGCGAGCCTTATCCGGGAAAGAGGACGCAGCCTCGAGAATACATCAAACCAGATAATCCATCTGGAACGGGAGCGCATCAGTGAGATCATCAGCCGCTCCAAACTGCTGCTATTCGTGTCCTTCTTCGCGATCCTGGTGGTTGCGCTTATCGCCAGCCGGTCGGTCACCAGAAGCATATTGCGGCCGATCAAGCAGATCGAGCGTCTGGCGCGGTCCATTTCAGCCGGCAACTTCAGGAAAGTCGAGACGCCCAAACCCAGGGATGAGTTCGGGCCCGTGATCGACGCGATCAACTCCATGTCGGAAGAGCTCGAAGAACGCGAAGAGGAGCTGATACAGTCAAGGAAGCTCGCCTCGATCGGGGTCCTGGTCTCGGGCGTCGCGCATGAGATCAACAATCCGGTGAATAACATCACTATGATAGCCCAGACATACGATGACATGTACCCGAAACTATCCGAGGAACAGAGGATAGATTTCATGCGCAAGGTAGACCAGGAATCGGAGCGGATCAAGGGCATAGTCACCAACCTGCTCGACTTCGCCAAGCCTCGTGAGCCCAAGCCGCGCGAGATCGACATCAACGACCTGGTCGTCAAGGCGCTGGCGCTGGTGCAGAACACGCTCGATGTGTCCCGCATCGATACGAAATTGCAGCCGGGCGAAGCACTGCCGCATCTGTTCATTGATGACAACCAGGTTCAGCAGGTTCTGGTGAACCTCTTCCTCAACGCCGCCCAGGCGATGACGCCGGGAGGCCGCCTGTTCGTGACGACGGCGCTTCAGGAGGATGGAAAGATGGTCGACGTGGTGATCCGCGATACAGGCAAGGGGATCGAGCCCGAGTATCTCACCCAGATCTTCGACCCCTTCTTCAGCACCAAGGAGGAAGGTGGCACCGGTCTGGGCCTGTCGGTGAGTTACAGCATCATCCGAAACCACGGCGGCAATATCCGGGTAGAGAGCACACCCGGCATAGGCACGACTTTTACGATCCAGCTGCCTGTCCAGACGATTCAGAAAGGAAAATCATGAGTGCAAGGATCATGGTCATAGACGACGAGAAGATAGTTGGCGACATGGCGAAGATATCGCTGGAGGAGGAAGGTTATGAGGTCGAGACCTTTCTCAGCGCAGCGCCGGCGCTCGAGCGGCTGAAGGAAGCCAGCTTCGAAATCGTGGTCACGGACCTGAAGATGAAAGGCATCGACGGCCTCGAAGTGCTCAAGACCGTCAAACAGCTGCATCCGGAAAGCAAGGTCATCATGATCACGGCTTTCGCCGACCTCGATGTCGCCATCGAAGCCATCAAGGCAGACGTCTTCGACTTCTTTCCCAAGCCGGTGAGGATCAAGGAGCTGAAGGAATCAATCAGGAAGGCGCTTGCCGAGTGACCTGTCTGATGGCAATGCAAAAACAAAATTTACCCACATAATCCATGACATCTTTGAAACAGAAAATTGGTTCGCTGATGAGCCGCTATTCGGCCCGCCATCCCGCGCGCGCGGTCGATGTCCGCGCGGTCTTCTCGAGCTACAAGAAGATCATGGACGACAACGGCCGTGCTCTGGAGATTATGACTGATATGGGGGAGAAGACCGGCGGCGGTTACCTTTTTGACATCGTTTTTACACGCGATGCGTACTCAGACCTGGCTGCCAGCGTTCGCGTCTCTCTTAAGGATTTCAATCAGCTGACTGCCGGCAGACATCCCGAGCTGGAGCAGGCCTTCGAGGAGATAGATTCGCATATCAATGGCCTGATATCGGGAACCTACCGGTCGACGGAGCGGCTCTCCGTTCCTCTCGGGCAGGTCGGCCCCGGAATCGCGCGTGAAGTCGGTGGCAAGTCTTTCCATCTTGCGGAACTGAAGAATCGGTTGGGCCTCGAGGTGCCGGACGGATTCGTGCTGACCGTTTCTGCTTATGAAGAATTCATAAATCACAACGGCCTGGGCGAGATCATCTCAACCCTGGAAGCCGGCGATGACGGCCCTGAATTATTGCACGAACTGCGTGAGCGGATACTGGCCGGCAGCTTGCCTCCGGCGCTCGAGCAGGATCTGGTACGGCAGCTGGAACAGTTGAGCGGCGTCTGTGGCGAATGCCGGCTGGCGGTGAGGAGCAGCGCCGAGGAAGAGGACGACGTCTTCTCGTTCGCCGGCCAGTTCGAGACCGTTCTCAATGTTCCCAATGAACCAGGCGCAGTAGGCCAGGCTTACCGCCGCGTTCTGGCGAGCCTTTTTTCGGATGAGGCTGTGGCATACCAGCGGCGGCTGGGGTACAGCCCGGGTGGCCTGAGGATGGCTGCCTGTGTTCTGGCCATGGTTGACGCGACTGCTAGCGGTGTTGCTTATTCAACCGATCCGCTGGGCGGGAAGGAAGACCTTATGTTGATCAACTCGGCGTGGGGACTCGGCAAATCGGTGGTCGAGGGATCGACGGCCGCGGATATGTATAAGGTTGAAAGAAAGCCGCCCTTTGCCGTAGTCGATTCGGCCATGGGGGACAAGGAGACAATGACCTGCGGGCTTGGGGGAGGCGGCGTGCTGGAGAAAGAGACACCCAGCGAGATGCGGCGCACGTTTTCGCTCGAGCCAAAAACTATCGCGGAGATCGCTCGCCAGGTGACCGTGATCGAGGATTATTTTCACCGTCCCCAGGACGTCGAGTGGGCCGTGGACAGCAGCGGGCGCGTCATCATCCTGCAGGCCAGGCCGCTGAGGGTACGGAAAGGCAAGGCCTCCGTCGAGGACAGACGCATGTCCGCATCCGGAACTGCACCCGGGACCGAAGAAGCCAGGCCAGCACTCGCGGAACATCCCGTTCTCATGCATGACCGTGGCAGCGTCGTCCAGCCCGGAGCTGTTGGCGGCCGGGTTTTCCTTGCCGGGTCTCCCGAAGCGCTCGACGAGTTTCCCCGCGGAGCCATCCTGGTCGCCCATAACGATTCACCCCAGTTCGTGCGCGTCATGCCTTACGCTTCGGCCATCATCACCGACACGGGCAATACCGCCAGCCACATGGCCTCGATCAGCCGGGAGTTCCGGGTGCCGACCGTAGTCGGCGCCGGCATCGCGACCGAGGCGCTCAGGCCCGGTGCCGAGATAACCCTGCGGGCCGATGAGGATGGAAGCATGACCGTCTTTCAGGGAATCGCTCGCGAGCTCATCGACGAGCAGCACGATTCTTTCCTCAAGCTGGAAGAGCTCTATGAATTCCGTCGACGCAAATATCTGATGAAATACATTGCGCCCCTGAACCTGGTGAACCCCTTCACGGATGATTTCTCTGCCCGCAACTGTCGGACCATCCACGACATTCTCAGGTTCATCCATGAGAAATCGATGCAGGAACTGATTGAGTCGTCGCGGCACGCAGAGCATGGCCGGTCGCTGAAGCGGTTGGACATCCCTTTCATGGATGACATCCATGTCATCGACATCGGCGCCGGCCTGTCTGCCGGAACTGGTGATTTGATCGTCCCGGAACAGGTGGTCTCGGTTCCATTGAACGCCATCCTCAGGGGGATGTCCTACCCGGGTGCATGGCGAAAAGGGGGGGTGCCCATCAGCATTTCCGATTTTCTTACGGCCAGCATACGGACCGGGGCCATGCTCGAGAATATCGATCTGAATCTGGCGGTGATCTCCCGCTTGTACATGAACCTGGCGGTCCGCTTCGGTTATCACTACAGTATCGTCGATTGTTATTGCAGCGAGCGGCCGGCGAGCAACCACATCTATTTCCGGTTCATGGGCGGCGCGGCGGACATCTCCAAGCGCAGGCGCAGGATCGACATGCTCGCTATAATCCTCGATCACCTGGGTTTTATCACCAAGGTCAAGGGAGACATGATCACCGGCACGATATCCAACATCGGCCAGGAGGAAGCGGTCCGAATTCTCGATCAGGTGGGCCGGCTAATGGCCTTCACGCGCCAGCTTGACGCCATGCTAGTGAGCGACAATGTGGTCAGGGATTACGCGCAGCGGTTCATCGACGGCGATTATGACCTGTTCGGCAAGGGGGATGGCCAGAATTAGGCAATTATAAAAATCATATTTAAGGCAAAAAGATTCTGAAATGAGCGGCTCCCAAAGGGGGCCGTTTTCATATTTAAATTAACAAACATGTACATAAGGACAAAAGCTAATCGGTCATATTCAAATTAGGGAAAATCCCTATACCGCGATGTCAACACCCCACATATATTTGTTCACATAATGTCATCAGGCGCGGAGCGTCCGGCGCATCCAGAAGCATTTGTTTGTGTCTCGACTGGGGTAGAAAAGCATGCATCTTGGATTTGACAAACAGATAAAGAAAATAGTCTTCCTGATTGTGATCCTGGCATTGGTCTTCAATGTGCTCGCATTCGTCGTTGATGCCGATTGCATCGTCAGCGCCGATTCGCGGACAGGGGTTGTCGTCGAAGTCGAGGAAGCCAGGATAGTGAACTTCGATGTCGCGATCCCCATTGGTCCCATATCGCAGATAGCAGCAATCTCCGCTCTGTTTTCCATTCTTATACTCAGCAGTACGCAGATCCCTCGCCTGACGATGGATCTGGGCGGAACCGCTTTAAAAACGCGGGCCCCATAACTTCCAGCTGATATCGCATCGAACGCGCTGCGAGCGATGTACCATATCGCTGCCGGCGTCCCGTTCACGGACCCCCAACGCTCATGATGTTTCGGGGAATCTCCCGGCCATACCTCGAGCGAATCCACTAAATGTCAACAAACTAAGTTGCAGGCACTGGATCATAAAGTGAGAAGGTGGCGGAAAGGAGTGTCAGCACAGTCACGTTTCTGCAGCCATTTACCTGCCGGGTAAGGGGGGTTGGTAGATACTGCAGCCATATCAAAGCTGAGAGGGAGGACTTGAAGTATGCAACTTAGTTTCAGCAAGCCAATAAAAACAGCGATCATGGTCATGATCCTGGCGCTGGCGATCGGTATGCTTGTTGTGGTGCTGAACGCGGACAACCAGGCTAAGGCGGATCCGTGGACCAACACCTTCACGGATTCGAATAATGTGAAAGTAGAGCTATTCAGCGATTCCGGCTACAGTGTGCCGGCGACGCAGAACCAGACCCTGAGTGCGAGTTCGTGGGTCTACATGCAGGTAACCAGCCCGACGCTCGACCTGAGCGCGTATTCGTCAGGCACAACCAACAGCATCGCGCTGACCAACATCCGCGGCAGCTCGGTTTCGCTGGGCAGTGGTTCGCAGACGTCCTTCACCCAGCAGGCCGGTGGCCCACCATACGTTTACCGTATAGCCATGAGGCTGCCATCGACGGCTGACTATGCGAGCGCCAAGATCACTCTCAGCAATACCGGCGCCCCCGCTGGCAGCAACATTTCCATCACCAGCTGGAAGCTGATCATCGGCAGCGGCACCAGCTATGTGAGGACCTTCTCCGATAGCGGCTACACGACGCAGACGGATACCTTCCAGGCCGGCAGCATGGTTTACTGCCAGGTCTACAACAGCGCCTGGGACGATCCCAGTGTCTCAGAGCTGTCTGCATCCACGGTCACAGTGACCGACTTTCTGGGTAACGGCGCATCTCCGTCGCTGACGAAAGCCAAACCGTCCACCAAGACGTTCAGGTTCACGTTCGTCCTGCCGGCGGCTACGGCAGGTGACGTTGGTCTGGACTACAACATCAAGAAGAGCGGTTCGACCATGGGCCGCGCCAGAGCCCTGATCCACGTGCTGCCCGGCGATTCGACCGCCCCGACGGTCAGCAACATCATGCCGAGTGGCATAATAACGACCGAATCGACGACCGTCTCGGCCGACTATGCTGATAACGCCGGCGGCTCAGGCATCAACTCTGCCTCAGCGAATGTCTATCTGGACGGCTCACCGCTCAGCGGCTGCACGGCGACCGCTACCGGCATCAGCTGCGCGGTTGCAGGCCTGGCTGACGGTCCGCACAGCATAACCGTGGGCGTCAAGGACATGGCGGGTAATCTCGGCACCGGCTCGGGCGACTTCACCGTATCGACCTGGCAATGCACCGCTGGCAAGCCGGCGCTGGCGCTGGGCAACCCGTATGCATACTGGGGTTCGTATGCTGACTACGTCGAAGGCGTGCTCTCAGTCGACTGGACGATCTCCAACATGGGCGCCAACAGTGCCATGGGTGTCACGATGACCAATGTGAGCAACACCAACGGCATCGCCGGCCCGGTTGACCCGGTCTCGTTCGGCGACATCGCGGCAGGCACCGGCGCTACCCGGACATTCCAGTACGCTGGCTTCGGCAACGTCGGCAGCTGGCATACAGTCAACACGGCCGCCGCTTCTGATGACTGCGGCGCCGGTTACACCTATCCCTAGAACGCAAACGGGATAGTGCAACTGACGAATCAAAGGAGAAACAGCATGACTGACAAAGAAACGCGTGAACTTTACGCGAAGCCGGAACTGACCCGGCACGACAACCTGAAGGATGTCACCTTCGAGTGCGCAGAGTGGTCCTGCAGTGTAGTAGTCCCACCGCCGCCGGCCGGCTAAGCTGAGCCTCCAGCCAGAAGGATGAAAGGGGCGGCGCCTTTGGCGCCGCCCCTTCTGTGCTGGCGATTTCCATCAATTAAGCAATATTCAGAAATTCTTCGCTTTTTCGTTCCACATCCGTAGGGAATTGAGTGAATATTACATTTTGCAGGAAGTAAACAATCTAATCGCAGTGAGTTAGTGGACTAACTCATGTATACCTCGGTGTCAAACATAGGGGAAATCCCCTATGTGTAAATATGCGTACATTACATAAAATGAACATACGCAAATTGACATAATTCAAAATCGACCTGGAAAGATGCGCTCGTCCAGGCTGTCTGTTTCGAAGCCTGGTTTTTTTGCGGCCACAAGGAAGGGGGACCAAACAGGTAAATCAATTTGCACAGAGGAGAACTGCTATCTAGCAAGCTTGGAGAAAGGAAGAAGTTATCGTGGAAATCAGCTCAAGATCAACTATCAAAATGGCTTTTCCGCTTGTAGGTATGCTTCTCGCAGTAAGCATCTGCCTGCTGGGCCTGCAGAATATCGACCAGGCGAAGGCTGCTTATTGTGACTGCGACGGACCCTGGATCTCTGGCATAGGTCCGGAGGGCACTATCACTACCGACTCGACGTCCATCGTAGCCGACCTCGCCACGGAAGGTGATTCTTTCAGGCCGGCTTCGGTTGCAGTGACTCTGGATGGTGCGCCGGTTACGGGCTGCACCGTCGAGGCCCCCGACTGGAACCATGCATATCCGTACGCTTACGGCGGCGGTTGGGTCGACTGTCCGGTTAGCGGTCTCGCCGCCGGCGAGCATAGTTACACGATTTCCGCCACTGACCGTTATAACGCACTTTCGACCGCTTATGGCTCGTTCACAGTCCAGCTGACTTCCGCCGACACCATCGCCCCGTCGATCGACTCGATCGTCCCGAGCGGCTACAAGAACAGCACCAGTGCCGACGTGGCCGTCTACTATAGCGACGCCGGCTCCGGAGTGAATCCGGCTTCGGTCAGTGTTACCTGGGATGGCACCGCACTCGCCTGCGCGGCGGTATCTGACGTCTACGCCAGCTGCCCCCAGACAGGACTGCCCCAGGGCTCGCACACCATCGGCATAAGCCTGGCCGATAACGCCGGTAACCCGGCCGCCGATTCGGGTACTGTCTTCATCGACAACCGCTCGCCTTCGGTGATGAGCGGCTATGCACCTGCCAACAACGCCACGATAAATACCGCCTCGCCGACCATCAGTTTCACCGCTTATGACCGGCTGGCCTCAGGCTACTCCGATCCGGCCACGACCTCGGGCGTTGACTTCAGCACCATCGTCGTCACGCTTGACGGCAGCGCCATTTCATGCAGTGTCGATTCCGGCACAGGCGCCGTCAGCTGCCCGACCTCCGGCCTGGCCGAAGGGGCGCACACCTGGAACTACACGTTCAAGGATATGGCCGGCAACGAGCGCAACACCAACCGTTCCTTCACGGTTCAGACCTGCACCAGCGGCCAGCCGGCCCTCGGCCTCGCCTCAGCGAGTCCCTTCTGGGCCAGCTATGCCGACTACGTCGACCGTATGCTCTCAGTGAGCTACGCGGTCTCCAACGGCGCCGGGAGCAATAACGCCGTCAACGTCCAGATCGTGGGCGCATCGGCCACCAACGGAGTCACGCTTGCCTCTACAGCACCAGTGAGCGTGGGCGACATCGCCATGGGAAGCTCAGCCAACGTGACCCTGGTCTACTCGGTGCCAAATGGCGTGGGCTCCTTCAAGAGCACGATCAGCGCCACCGCCCAGGATGCCTGCGGCGGCAGCTACAGCTACCCGACTCCCTGATCCCGTTAGCACCATCGACAGGGACAACAACGCAAGGAGGCACGCAGTGACAGACACGACCAGCAAGGAAACGTATACGAAGCCGGAACTGCTACGGCACGCCAATCTGAAGGAGATCACCTTCGAGTGCGCAGAGTGGTCCTGCAGCGTAGTAGTCCCACCGCCGCCGGCCTGATCAGCCTGGTAGCGTAAAAAAAGCAATACTGGCGTCACGTAATGTAACGCTGGAGGAAAAGAGGGCGGCCCCGCAGGGGCCGCCCTTTCTTTTCCGGCCGCCAGGTTTCAAACCCGGAAGAGGGGGTAGCTTCTTTACGCGCGCCGGACCCGGAAATACGGGAAAAAAGAAAATATCACTTGGGTTCCTTGCTTCTCAATACCCTGTATGTTATATTTCGTTGTTCGTGCCTCGGCACGGTTATATTTCCCTGCAATAATCCCGTCCGCGAGGGGTGAGCCTTTTGGAGCAACTGTCTGAGTACGCCGTAAGTCCCCGCCCACGGAGAACCTTCTCCAAGCTT
>Ga0172371_10010075_pt1 | contig 12861 bp, 15 predicted proteins | sample Lak12m_FD_114543 | JGI IMG/M metagenome (GOLD analysis project Ga0172371, IMG submission 114543) | Freshwater microbial communities from Kabuno Bay, South-Kivu, Congo - kab_022012_12m | ecosystem: Environmental > Aquatic > Freshwater > Lake | place: Democratic Republic of the Congo: South-Kivu... | reverse complement strand
TGAAGCCTGTTCAACTGCAAAACCAATTAAAAAATCAACTTTCCTTCTTATCTGCTCTTTGCCTTTTGTCATAAATCCTCAGCCCATTACCCAGCAAACAAAAATTAGCTAATCTATCAAACTACCTATATTCTTGACAAGCTCTTCATAAACCTTCTTCTTTTTTTTGTTTGTCAAATTAAACAATTTTTTTTGAATCATGTCTTCTGAGATTGTAAAAATATAATTCAACTTTATTACGCTATCTTTTATGACTCCATCTTCCTTAGACAACAAGATTCCCTTCATACTTAGATTGCTAGTTATTCCAGCAACAACCACATTACCATGATCTTCAAACAGCACCAATGCAGGTCTTGTCTTAACATCAAAGCTGTCTGTAAATTGAACAGTTGTAATAACTACATCTCCTGCTTTATACATTTTCCCAAGCCTCATCATCTTTGTTATCCCACAATTCTTTCATCTTTGGCTGTTGAATCTTATGAATAAATTCATCATATTGATTTCTGGCCTTAATTCTTTTGCCAAGCTCAACCAAATGCATTATGACTTCATTGTAGGATTGTCTTGGATGTGTCTTTACTTCCTTTAACGCATTCACAACAATCTTGTTAAGCTGTATTGTTGTAACTTCTGACATTATACATCACCTATAAATAATATATAATTAATTATATATAAACATATCTTTTAAACAAATAAATCAAACAAAGAAGCAGTTATTTAGTTTATTACTTGCAAGAAAGGTTCATGCGAAGATAACTTCGCATCCATTGTGCACCAACTTCGTGGATAACCACAAAATCCATTGCATGCGAACCTTGCAAAACCGCAGGTTTGCTAATACACAAACCAGGCTGGGTGTCAACCTCATGAGAAATAAATCATTTCTCAGGATCCTGAAAAATTGAAAACCAATTTTTCATGAGAGCGAAACCAGTTGAATGCACCCGCCGGGATTCGGACCCGAGCCGAAAGCTTGGCAAGCTTCCATACTAACCACTATACTACGAGTGCATTTTCTAAAATTCTACTTCTAATTAAATTAAGCTAAATAATCTTTTTAAACCAATCCTTGCTTCTTTGGCTTCATTAAAATCAGTCCAACAATAGTCAATGCCAAAAAGATGACAAGGACTATCATAGGCCCAATACTTGTCTTTCTTTCATTACTTACTTTGCTGTCTTCTATATTCTGCCACATATCATTTGAATCACTGTCTGAAACACCATGAGCATTAGCATCATAAACATTTGAATCTTCTTTAACTTCTATCTTCAAATCAGGATATATGGAAATTATTTTTGAATAATCATAGTCGCCAGACATTGTCAAAATAAGCTCTCCACTGTCAACAGCGGGTAATGCATTTGTAAATTCTATTTCAGTTCCTGCAGGAACCACTTTTGGAATTGTTGTGAGGTTGTCATTAAAATTAATATCAATAACCACATTCTTATCATTGTCTGTGTAATTAATAAAATCAAAATCAATTGCCAATGCACCATCCTTAAAATAAATCAATGGATCATTAACAAAGAACGCTTCTTCATAAAGCCCTGTGTCAGGATGTATATTTACAATATTGTTAATTACCTCTAATTGCGTAAGAAAAGTATATGAATACTGCATATAAGAATATTCTGGAAGATCTTCAACAGGAAGAATCATATTGTAATAATAGGTTTTTTCTTCAAATGATTTAAGAAAGATGATCTGCTCATTTGCCCTTGGAGAAATCGGCTTAAAAGAATCAGGAGTTTGTAAAACAACAAGAAATACGAGCGGAGATGCAGTTGTATTTTTTGTTTTAAGCTGAACTGTATATGCACTTCCATTCTTCATATCTTCAGGTGCAGAAATATCAAAGTTTACATAACTATTATATCCTTTGTCAGAATAGCTGTCCTGAGTATTTATCAAATAGTCAATCTGCTTTTCATCAAACTGAGCATCAACATTACCATAGGTGGTTATCTTATCCTTAACATCATCAGGATCTTTTACCTTCGCAAGAATTATATGACTAGAATCAACAAAGCCAACCTCTCCATATGTTGGATCTACAGGTATCCAGCCCTGTGTTGGTATGTAAACTTCCAACCAGGCATGATTTCCCCAATCCTCTGTAGTGTTTGCAACGCCCGTAACATATTTTACAGGAAATCCCCTTGCTCTCAATAATGCTGCTGTCAATACTGCAAATTCATCACAGACACCTCTTCTTTCAGAAAGAACTGTCAAAGAATCTTCAACTGTGTTCTCATAATTAAGATCATAAGTTATGTTCTGATGCACCCAATTGACTGTGTTTACCAATTCAGTAAGTGCATCGTCCCCTGTGCTGATTGCTTCTGCCATTGTTCTGATCTCACTTGAATTTGACTGAATATTCTTTGTTGGAAGTTCATAATCATTAAAATCAGAAATTGGATTTGAAAGATCATATTCATCAGGTGATAAGACAATCTTGTTTTCGGATTTGATTCTGCCATTTACATAAAAAACATATTCTGCTTTATTTATCTTTTGAACTTCAAAAACAGCAACCTTATTTCCAAACTCATCTTCTTCTATTTTGGCAGATATTTTATTGCCATCCTCTAAATAGAAGGCATCTATGTCTGCCTGCTGAGTCCTTGAATCATAAAAGACAGGTGTTTTATAGATAAGCTTCTGTCCATTTTCAAAATTGCTTATGTGGATAGGCATTGTCATGTTAATATCAACATCAATAACTTTTGTTTGGATTGCAGAAAAATTAAGTGAATTATCTGTAGCATGAACTGAAACAATAAGGCCTACAAAGAAGACGCAGAAAAATAGCAAAAAAAATTGTTTATTCATTTAACTCAAAAGTAATAAAGTATGCAATGTTTTATAAAATATTTAGTTTATTATATTTTTGATTAATATGAACCTAAAGAAGCCAGCAATAATTATTTTGCTTACAATTGTATTATTGTCATTCATAATTGGGATTTATTTCTATCAAAGCATGCCTGAAGTTATGGCCTCTCATTGGAACATGAATGGATTAGTTGATGGATATACTTCAAAGGCAGTTGCATTGTTCATTATGCCTGCTATATCTATTATAATATTTGCAATATATCTTGTAATTCCTGCACTTGAACCACTTAAGAAGAACCTTGACAAGTTTCAAAGATACTTTGATTGTTTCATAATAATAATTCTTTTGTTTTTGCTGTATCTGTATATTCTTACTATTTTATGGAATCTTGGCATATTGTTCAACATGAACAGATTCATAGCCCCTGCTTTTGCTGCAATATTTTTCTATGCAGGTGTGCTGATATCAAAAACAAAAAGAAATTGGTTTATTGGAATCAGAACACCATGGACATTGTCAAGTGATAGTGTTTGGAACAAGACACACAAGCTTGGTGGGGCTTTGTTCAAGATCTGCGGACTGTTTGCACTGCTTGGGGTAATATTCTACAAGGCGGCCATTTTCTTGATATTGGTGCCTGTCTTGCTATCAACAATAATTGTGATTGTATATTCTTATAAGCTGTTCAGAATTGAGAAAAATAAAAAATAAATAACTCATAATTATTTTTCATTTAAGTTTTCTTGAATTAAACCTTTAAAAAATCATAGCATCATATTTTCGTTTAGTTTTTCTTTCGGATTGAACACTTTCTTTTTGTTTAAGTATTTTATGTCTAGATTAACTTTCTTTTGGCTTCTTTCTAAGAAAGGCTCAATGCGAAGATAACTTCGCAAACTATTGCGTGTCAACTGACCGACCAGCTTTCGTGGATAACCACGAAATCCATTGCACGCGAGCCTTGCGAAACAGGCTCATGCAGGGAACAGGATTCGAACCTGCGAAGCACTAAGCACACGGTCCTTAGCCGTGCTCCTTTGACCGCTCGGAAATCCCTGCAGATTTATTATGGAAATTTATAACTGTAAAATCTATTACCTGTGAGCCATCGCAGAGAACTGCGAAAACTATTGGGTGCGAGCTGACCGAAACCAGCTCAATGGTTCTGGGCGGACTCGGACCGCCGATCCCCACCGTGTAAGGGTGGTATCATAACCACTAGACCACAGAACCTCAATTGAGTTTTGTTATAAATATAATATATCACAAAAACTATTTAAATACAAAGCGTTTCTAAAGCAAAAACAAAGTCAATTAAAAAAGAAAACATTTAAATAACCATAAAGCCAATATATATCAGTAAAAAATCATGTTTAAAGGTGATTATATGCAAAATAAAATATATACCAGAAGATTAATTGGCGCATTTGTTCTTGTCATGGGTGTCTTTGTATTACTTCTTTCAATAACAGACATCTTCAACAGCATAGAGTTTATCCAAGAATATAAGACCTGCATAAATGTTGCTGACTACACACCAGACCTGATAGATACTTGCAAGGCAAATGTGTCTGAAGGACTTGGAATAACAATTAGAGCTAACCAAATAGACCTTACACCAGGCCAATACATGAAGGTTTATTTCAATGGAATTATTGAAGTCTTGTTTTCAGTATTGTTAATCATAATAGGTTATGCATTCTATAATTCAACAATAGAACAGAAACAAGAAATAAAAGCAAAACCAAAGAAAAAGAAGAGATAAATCAAATCTCTTTCTTTCTAATTTTTTTTCTTAAAAAAAACTATTCATACACAACTATATGTATGTCTTTGTCATCATCAATCTTTGACTTAGGTGCAACCAAGAAAAGAGCACCTTTATCTTTGGCAACCTTAAGAAGCTCGTCATTAATTTCAAGATCAGTGACAATTGCATAAAGCTTGTTTGACTTAAAACCATTAAGTTTCCCAACAAACTCATTACTGCTTGCGCCACCAATCCTTCTAAGCTTCTCATTCAATATCCTTGATTCTTTGTTTTTCTTCACTTCCTCAAGAATTTCTTGAAACTGCTTCTTAAGCTCATCAGTCAATTCAGGAAGAACAATTGGTTTTTTTTCAACAATATTTACAGGCATTGTTTCAACAGATACAGGAACTGCAATTACTTCAGCAACAGCCTGCTTGATCGATTCAGATACTTGACTGTTTTCAGCAATCGGCTTTAAAATCTGCTGTTGAATAACTGTGACTTGCTTCTGGATTTCTTGCCTATTCCCATTAAACATCACATTACCCTGCTGGTTTCTTCCAAAACCATTTTGCATATATCTATTGTCCTGTGGCCTTCTATCAAATCTGCCATTATTGAATCTTCTATTCTGTCCATCCCTTCCATTAAAGTCATTCCTTCTGTTGCCAAAAGAGCCCCTATTTCCAAAACCATTTTCTTGTTTTGCAACATCAATCCTTTCAACAGGTATTCCTGACAAAGCATTTGTAATGTCTTGCTCATGAGAAGAACTATGACTAATATTTGAATTTTCAAAATGCCTTGCTTCAGAACTCTGCTCGATCGGTCTCTGCTCAGGTCTTGGAGAATCAAACCTTCTAAAACCCTGCTGTGCCAATGGATTATTCACTCTATGTTCATTAGTTACAGAAAACTTGGTCTGCTTAACAATACTGTCAGAAGAGCGATAGAAATCCTGTCTTTCATTTCCAGAGAACCCTGGCTTCATTCTTCTTCTTAATGCCTGATTAATCTCCTTCTGCGTCAACTCCTCAACCTCTTTTCCATCAGGTGCTCTTGCAACATAGTCAACCTTGATGTTTTTAAGAAGCTGTGACAGCTGAATGTCTGCACCCCTATCTCCATCCAAAAACAATGTAACTGACTTTGATTTAGCAATGTCAGCCAAACTTCTTGGAATCCTTGCACCACCAGTAGAAATAACATTGGTAACACCATACTTGAGAAGATTAAGAACATCTGCACGTCCTTCAACAACAATCAGCTCATTGCTGTCATCTACAGATGGCCCAGCTGCAAGCTTGTCAGGACCATATTCAATTATTTCTCTTGTCTTAAAAGTATCCATGATTTCATCCATAAGCTCCCTTGTATCAGGAATCTGCTCTTGGATCAATCTTCCCAAAAGATCAATTGCTCTTGATTTTATCTGCTTTCTTTTAAGCCCTCTTGTATCTTCAATCTGCTTAACCTTGAAATAAGCATCACATGGTCCTACTTTTTCAATAGTTTCCATTGATGCTGCAATAATAGATGTCTCTACCATTGACAAACTGCATGGTATCCTCAACTCTCCAGATGTTTTGTTGTTAGTGTGGTTGACTGTAATCTCAATTCTTCCAATCTTTCCATTCTGTTGAAGCTCCTTGATGTCAAGATCTGAGCCAAGAAGCCCTTCCGACTGCCCAAAAATCGCACCAATAACATCAGGCTTCTCAACAAGTCCACTTACTTCATAATCTGCAATTATCATGTATTTGATTGTTTCTATATAAGTTTTCCCCATAAAATCACCTTATTTTTTAAATCAATTAAAGTGATTTTGTCAAATATAGAATTAGATCAACAAGAAATATAATTAAATTAAGTTATAATTTTATCAACTATCTCAATAAGCCAACAATCTTTATAATCTTCCTATGTGACTTATCTCCTCTGACAATTTCTATCTTATAACCCAAATCCTTCATAAAATCTATAAGTTCCTTGTTTGCCTTGCCTTTCTGTGCAATGCTTTTGATTTTAATTTTGTAAGAACCATCCTGTAGCCTTTCAATGCTTTGGTCTTTAGAATTACAAACAACCTGCAATGTAATTACTTCATCATTTCTTAATAACAACTCATTGGATTTTTGCATCATTTTTCTTCTTCTAATGAAACTTAATAGATTATAGTTTAATTATCACTTTCTTATCAAACTAAACTTCTGTTTTCAACAAAATCTTTGCTTTTGTTTTTTTTAAATAAAAATAAAAACTTATCTTTAATTATATAATTAATATAACAAAAGGTTTATAAAATGATTAACTCTAAGTAGTTAACTAAAATATTACTTTATTTTGTGAAAAACCATGAAAAACAAGCTGAAAGGGGCAAATGCAGAAAGAGAACTGCTTTATTTGTTATTTGAGACAGGATTCGCAGTATCTAGAGTTGCTGGATCAGGATCGTCTACACTTCCAACACCAGATGTCATTGCTGTGAAGAATAGGATTGCCTTGGCAATTGAATGCAAGACAAAGAGCGGTAATTATTTAAATATTAGAAGTGAACAGATGGATGAACTTATTCTTTGGGAGAAGCTTGCGGGTGCTAATGCTTATGTTGCTTGGAGATTAGGCAAGGATCAATGGTATTTCATAGAGATTGAGAAGATTGAAAAAACAAAGAAGGCATATTCAATAAGCAAGAAAGAAATTATTGAAAAAGGAATGGATTTTGAGAAGTTCATTAAATTATCAATTGATTGCAAAAAGTTATAGATATAAAGCTTCTGTAACATAATAATTGTTATAGAAATTGCTAATTGTGTGATGAAAATGTATCTTGAACTTGAAGAAATTATACATTCTCTTGAAAGAGAGGAAAAGAAGGAAAAAGGACTTAAGAACAAGGTGCTCTATCAAAGCGCCATAAAGACACTTACAGAGTTGAAAGACAGAAAGAGCACTGGTATGTAAAATAATTGTGCTCTATAAAGAGTGCAAAACTATTTCTGAAGAAATCGACAAAACAAGTGCTTTTTGTCGATTAGGATCGACATAAATTTAAACCTGTCGCTCCAATAATTAGATATGAATGCAAAAAACATTAATGACTTACTTACATATAGTTCAAACAATCTTTCTAACTTCAGTGACTCACAAAGATATACTTACTATGAAGTTGAAGAAAAAGTGAAAAAGTTTATGGAGAAAGGCGGGCTAAACATCGTACTGCTTATTGGGCTTCGCGGTGTTGGAAAAACAACCATTTTGAAGACAATTGCAAAGAAATATTCTGGACTATATACCAGTGGCGACTTTTTAAAAACTAAAAATTTTGAGATAGAAAACATAACTGAGATCGCAAAACAAGAAGACATCAGAGTGATCATAATTGATGAAATTCTATACATGTCAGATTGGCAGATAAAATTAAAAATTGAAGCTGATACCAACCAAAAAATACTTTATTTGATATCAGGTTCATCAGCCATGCAACTTAAAAAAATATCTCAAGACCTTTCAAGAAGGTTGGACATTTACAAGCTTAATCCAATGTCATTTATGGAATATCTTAAAATAAATAATAATTTAACAATCCATGAAAAAATAAACTTAGATATATTTTCAAAGAAAAACATCGAAAGCGCATACCTTGAGCTTTCAAAGATTAAAGGAAGATTGCCAAAAAACATATTTTCATTGTTCAGATCATATTATGAAATGCAACTGCCATACCTTCTAGAAGAAAAAAACCTCAAAGAAAAAATAAACCAATTAATTGAAAAAATAATCTACAAAGATATGCCAATGATAGATAACATTTATACAGAACAGCTAAAGAATGCAGAATTGATTGTAAAATATTTAGCAACTGCTGAAAAAGTCAATTACACTAACATAGCTACAAATCTTCAGATAAAAAAAGATATGGTAATTAAGATAATCAATCTGCTTGAAAAATCAGAAATTATATCTATAATTCCAGATATTGTACCTACAAGAGAGCTGAGAACAAATAAAAAGATTTTATTTGCAACACCAAGCATACGCCTTGCATTAAATGAAATCAACGAAGATAGAGTAATTGGATTTGCAAGAGAAGATATGTTTGGTTTAATAATGAATAATTCTAAGATAAAGTTTGGATATAACTATAAGCAAGATGGTTTTGATTATATTGCAAAAGGAATCAAATTTGAAATAGGAAACAATAAAAGCAAAATAAAGCCAGGAATAATTGTTGTTGGCGACTTTACAGATCTTGATATCAAAAACAATGTGTTATATGTTCCATTCTATATATTTGCATTGATTAACAACTAAAAATTAGAATTAATCTGAAGTTCATTTACACAATTTCAAGAATTCATCTCTTGACAATCAAACATCCAAATACAATCCAATTGCCTCTTTTGCATTAACTAATAATTCTTCAATTGAACCCCCTGTTGTATAACACCCTGGCAAGTTAGGAACTGATGCATAATATTGCTTTGTCTTTTTATCTTCTTCTATAATCACATCAAAAGACATACATTTCACACAAATCACCTTATATAATATATAATCAATAACTATAAAATTGTTACTACAACAACTTATATTTTTTTGTAAACCTATCTATTTTATCTTCAAGTATTGGACCTATGCCAAGACAGGTTATATCAGGAGCAGGAAGCTGAGTGTGTGCTGCGTCCTTTATTAAAGCACATGGAAATATGTTTTTAACTTCTTGATAAAGAACAAGCAATTCCTCTTTAGAATCTATCTTTAGAACAACCTTCTTCTGTCCTTCGGCAAGCCATTCTTCAACGGCCTTAGGATCTTTCTTAGATGCCAAAAGAAATGCTTCAACAGATGCATGAGATGCTTGTGCAGCAATCTTTCCCTTGCCTAGTTTCAAGTCGTTCCTGACAATAATAACTTGTTTGTACTTGTACATATATAAATATCACACAGCAAACAATTAAAAATTAGATTGAAAAAAAAATTATGAAAGATAAATTCATTCCTCTTCCATACCAAGATATGTTATCTTCATTGTTATTTGGTTCTTTCCCCACATTGAAGTAACCTCTTTAGGGTCGTCCTTGTCCAGTGTTGTATTATATTCATAACCCTTATGCTCATTCTTCACAGCATAATGCCTATCATATTCCAAGACAACCTTGCTTGGCGTTCCTGACAAGACCTTGAATACAAATTCCTCACCATGCTTTTCAAATTGTTCATCAACATCAACAAAAACATCTTTTTCATCCTTTTGGTTTCTTGTTGGATGTTCCATGTCAACAATTCTTGTAGCTATATGAAATTTTAATTTCATCTGATTCCTCTCCTTTTCAAATTTTAATTACTTATAAATAAGCTTATTGTTAATAAACATAAGACAAATATATTTATAAATATATTAGATTTACCAATCAATAACAACTTGATCTGTTCTGAAGACAGGATTAACTTCTGTTTCTTCAATGCTTTGGCTTTTTCCTGCAAGGAAATGCTTAAGTCCAAGATCTGCAATCATTGCACCATTGTCTAGACAGACATCCATTGGAGGTATGAAAAGCTTTATTTTTCTGTGCTCTGCAAACTTTTCAAGCATTTCCTTTAGTGCTTTGCTTGCGGCAACACCGCCAATTACCATTATTTCTTCCTTCTTGGTGTAGGCAACCGCTCTCTCTGCAACCTCTATAAGCATGGCATAGGCGGTATGCATGAAAGAATATATTAAATCATCATTATTTGTCTTTCTAATCTTCTTTGTTGCTGCAGTCAACAATCCAGAAAATGCTAAATCCATTCCTTTCACAGAATATGGAAGATCAAGATAATTACTTGAATTGAAATATCTTTTGTCAAGAATTGGTCCTCCAGGGAAGCCAATGCCTAATTCCCTTGCAAAGGAATCAAATAGATTTCCTATGCCGATGTCTAATGTTTCTCCAATAATCTTGTATCTATTATCATCTTTTCCAATTATTTGGGTGTTTGCTCCTGAGGTGTAGATGACTAATGGATCCTTTGCACCCAATAGTGTTTTCCCAATCTCTATATGTGCAACACAATGATTGACGCCTACAATCGGCTTGCTATATTTGATTGATAATGTTCTTGCCAATGTTGCACCTACTGAAAGACAAGGACCTAAGCCAGGGCCTTGAGCAAAAGAAATTACATCAATGTCCTTCATAGAAAGATTTGCCTGTGTCAAGGCATCTTTAAGAACATCTAAAGCATTTAGATAATGAAATTGAGCTGCATCATAAGGTCTAATTCCTGAACCTTTCGGACAGTTCTTATCAGAGACAGAATACTGTCTTTTGCAGTTGGCAAGAATCTTACCATCTGAAGAAATGATTCCAACACCAAAGGTATGCGCTGTGCTTTCTAGGCCTAATGAGATTATTTTGTTCATATCAAAAATAGATTATTACTTCTTGTTCTGTTTATAAACTAAATAATATGCCAACTTAAGCATTGATGTATATACACCTCTATTGGATAAACCATTATTGCCATAAGAGTAAGCATCATTACTAAAAGAAGGTATCTTCTTAAAACTAAATTTATTTTTACCATTGGTTTCTCCTTGCTGATAAAAATAAAATGACATAAAGGCAGTATTTATTGCAAGATTATTATTTTCATTTGGGGTATCTAAATTAATTACGGTCTGCGATTTTATTAAATCTCTTTCATATAAGAAAATTGCTGCACCAAGCACAAGATTTTCTTCATCACTCTTCTTGGCAACTTTTATAAATGATTGATAGTTTTGAAACTTAGCAAAATTAGAATATGTTGAAGCTTCCTTATATTTTACAAGATATTTTTTGAGCGAATTATATCCCGCAGAAGTGCCCCACACATCAAAATTAATCTGAGCAATGCCTTCTGAGCCACAACTGCCATTTGTGCACTCTTCAAACTTAGATTCTCCACCAATAATTGCCCAATAAACAGCGGTTTCTTCTGCTGTCAAATTCATATCTTTAGAAACTGATGTTATCAAACCCTGATTTTTCAGTTTACTATAATTTTTCTGAACTTCAGTTACTTTGTCAGCAACGATTTTATTATAATCATTATTTGAAGGAATATCTGATTCTGAGTTAGGTTTATTTTCAAGATTAATCATTGAGAAATAATTCAAAAGGCCTGTATTTCTGTCTCCAAAATCGTTAATTTTTTTATTTTCACTACTTGCATAATCAGGAAAATTACAATCTCCATTAAGTGCCCCTGTGCAATAAAATTTCGCAATTTTTTTATTTATTTCATACAACCGAGATGTTGTAAGTTGTTCTGATGATAATAGATTAATTATTAGATATCCAAACTCATAGTTTGGATTTTTTACAAAATCAGACTTTGAGGATAATAATGGAAATCCAGTATAATCAGCTTTATCAGCCTCTCCGGCACCAGTTTTATATTGTGCTACTGAAACTACAAATGAACTTACAATAGCAGAGCTGATTAATAAACTTATTATACCATTACCGGAGGTTAAACTTGCTGGGGTAATCTTCAGTTTATCATTACCAGTATATGCAAAACCACTTTTTGGTTTGACATACAAATTATTTGAAATATCACTACTTGATGAATCTAAATATTTTGAAATATATAAATAAACATCACCATTATCAGGGTCATAATTTGTTATTTTAAGATTAACTTCTTTTGTATTATCAGAAACATTGTAAATATGAGTATTGCTATTATTATCATTAACAACAGATATTGACAAATCAGTGTATGTAACTACAGATCCAGCGTCATTACTAGTGGCAAAAACATTTTGCATCAGAACTACGCTAAATAAAATTACTGCAATTATTGCCACAAAATATCTTGTTTTATGTTTAGTCATTCATAACACCAGTTAATAAGTTAATCTCTTTATTATATTTATAGATAATTTAACTACAGAAACATATTTAAAGCTATTACTGACAAGAAGTAATTGTAAAATTATTCTAAGAACTATATTCAACCAACTGCACAAAAAAACCTTTTTTTATATAATACACTGCACAACTTTTTACAAATAAACTGATAAATACCAACAAGAAAACGCAAAGAAAAGCCTTTAATAATATTTTGTTAATTAATTAATCTATGACAATAAAGTTGTATAACACCAAGACAAGAAAGAAAGAATCTTTCAAGCCAATTACAAAGGGACTAATTAAAATATATGTCTGTGGTGTAACTGTATATACCGATGTGCATATAGGCCATGGCATGAGC
>Ga0172371_10010074_pt1 | contig 12861 bp, 13 predicted proteins | sample Lak12m_FD_114543 | JGI IMG/M metagenome (GOLD analysis project Ga0172371, IMG submission 114543) | Freshwater microbial communities from Kabuno Bay, South-Kivu, Congo - kab_022012_12m | ecosystem: Environmental > Aquatic > Freshwater > Lake | place: Democratic Republic of the Congo: South-Kivu... | reverse complement strand
TCAACCGTGGGAATTAACGAGGAAATAATCAGGCGTTATGTCAAGGAGCAGGCCGAAGAAGATGCTGGACAAGCACAGCTTGAGCTCTGAGGCACCACGCCTGTAAAGGCGTGGGGTTCCATAAGCTATTTTATAAGTAATAATCAAAGCAATGAAAAACGGTGCAAAGGAATATTACGATCGGTTGGGAGAATATTGGGATGCGATGGGTACGGATCCAGCTTGGCACAAAAGCCAGGTGATTTTTGTTGATCGCTGGTGCAAGAAGTTAAAATTGCCCAAAAAAGTGCTGGATATTGCCTGCGGCACCGGCGATCACCTGAAATATTTCCAACGTTTGGGCTACCGATGCCGCGGTCTAGACCAAAGCGAGGGGATGCTGAAAGTGGCCAGGAAAAAATTACCCTCGGTGAAATTTGAGAAACAGTCATTCCAAAAATTCAAAATTGAGGAAAAGTTACCCTTGATAACCTGCTTTTCTTCGATGACTCACAATCCGAGCAAGGGGGAATTTTGCCAAACTCTCCGCCGCGTCCGGGCTAGTTTACTCAAAGGCGGGGTATTCATCTTTGAAATCCCCGAAGCCGGTTCTTACAAGAAGAAATTCCTGGTGAATAAATACAAAAAAGGGAAAATCGAATTTTCCCGTAATTTTATCGGTATCCCAAAGGGCGGAAAATTCATTTCCCATTCGTTTTTTGTATTTTTCGACGGTCAAAAAGTCGATTTTGTAAGAAAGGACGTGATTGCTGGCCGATATTACGAGAAAGAAGTGAAAGCGATGCTGGCCAAAGAAAAATTCGAGCTACTCTATTCCGGCCCGGGCATTAAAAATCACCACGACCGATTGTTTTATATCGCTCAGAAAATTTAGCATTTTTGTCCGAGGGGAGGGATTCGAACCCCCGTAGGAACAAGTCCGGTAGATTTACAGTCTACTGCAATTGACCGCTCTGCCACCCTCGGTTGGTGGTTTTTATTATCACTACTATAAGCTAGCAGAGATTAATTATTTATCAAGAGTGAAGGCTTTGCTCAGTTTGATTACCGCGAAGCCGCCGATGAGGGCAGTTACCAATTGTGGCCAGCTCATCATAAAGGTGACGAGCGAAGAGGAGTTGAGAAGGAAAAATACGGGAAGGAAAATAAATAGCGATTTGAAAATTGAACTTACCGTTACCCTTATCCAAAGGCTTGTTTTGAGGGAAGCAAAAGCTATAATCATCGCACAATTGCCCAAGATTATAAACGGCACCACGGCAGCGGCGGTCGGAGGGAGCAGTCCTCTGAACAGGGCGATTAAAGATGGAATTACGGCGATAAACAGGGCGTTGGTGAGGCCGACGCGTAAGGCGACCCAAAACAAAATGGCGTTCACGATCGGCCCGACGATAAACTGGTTTTGGGGAGTGTGGGCAAAAATGGCCGGAAATACGGCGGCCGTGATCGTGCAAACAGCCGTTTCCGCGAGAGCGCGGGATTTTAGATTCACGAAAACATTGCTGACGACCGCTTCTTTTATTTTTTCCATAAAATTATCTTTCTATTTCTTTTTTAACGATTTTCTCGGGCTTAAAAATTTCCTTGATTAAATATTCGAATATTTGGCGGGCTTTTTCGGTGTTGTCGTTGCGGAAATTGCAGACGAAGACGTCAAAGCTGGTATATTTTTCTTCGCCCCAGGTGTGAAAACTGATGTGCGATTCGGCCAAACAAATAACGGCCGTAACAGAATAAGGCCCGAAATAATGGTAAAAGTTTCCCAGTTCGGTAAGCTTCACTTCTTTAATTTTCCCGCTGATGAGCTGTTTAAGGTTTTCGATTCCGGCCTCGTTCTCAAGATAAGGAGAAAATTTACAGCCGTGAAGGTCGCCGATCAAGTGAATTCCGGTCTTCATCGCAGTGAGTTAAACGGTTTTTTCTTACTTTTTAAGTATATTGATTTTTATTATATTGGCAAATTCTCTGCGCTTACTTGATCCCCATGTCGCTTTCGGCAGGTATCGACGAAGTGACATTGCCCGAGGCTTCTTTCAGGCGGGCGAAAATTTCGTCTTCGATTTCTTGGCGGGGGCGGCCGTAGGTGGTGCGGGAAAATTCTTTGGCCGCCGCGACCACCGAGCTGTCACCGGGCGCGGGCGGTACGGTCATCAGGCTGAAAGGCATCCCCACTTGGCCGTTAATGATCAATTTGAGGTAGGCGTTGAAGTTGTCCAGGTTGATCAGGTCGTAGGAATTGAAAATCGGCTCCAGTTGTTTGGCCACCAGATCGGCATCTTCCGGCCCCACCCGGAAAGAAGCCAGCGAGCCGACGTTTCCAAAAACCGCGTCGCGGATTTTTTCCGAGAGCTGCTTGATGAACTGGTGGGCGATAATCAAGTTGAGACGGTATTTGCGGGCTTCAGAAAGGATGGAAACGATCGAGTCGGTGGTGAAATTATGGAACTCGTCAATGTAAAGATAGAAGTCTTTGCGTTCTTCCTCGGGCAGATCCACGCGGCTCATGGCGGCAATCAGAATCTTGCCGACCATCACCATTCCCAACAAATATGCATTCAGCTCACCAATGCTGCCCTTGCTGAGATTCATTAAGACAATTTTTTGTCGGTCCATCACCTCGCGTAAATTAAAAGAGGAGTTCTGCTGGGCGATGATTGGCCGCATTATGTCGTTGGAAATAAAGGAGGTCAGTTTGCTGGTGATGTAGGGCACCATGTTGGCCAGCGCCGCTTCGCCGCCGGCTTTCTCCGCTTCTTTCGTCCAAAAATTCACCACGATCTGATCGGGGCAATGCTCCAGCTTGAATTTGCGGAAATCGGGATCGGAAAGCACCCGGGAAATTTCAAGCAAAGTGGAGCCGGATTCGGGGTGGGCCATCACCAGGAGCATGGCATTGCGCATATACTGCTCAAACATCGGCCCGCCCACCTGGCGCATATCGTAGAGCTTGTCGAAGATGCTGATCATTTCATTAATCACAAAAGTCTTCTGCTCGGGGCGGTTGAATTCCAGCAGATTGAGGCCCAGCGGCCGCTCCGTGTCGGCGGGGTCAAAGAGAATCACATCTTTTACCCGCTCCTGGGGCACGTAAGTGAGCACTTTGTTGACCAGCTCGCCATGCGGGTCGATCACACAAACCCCTTTGCCCGCTTGGATATCCTGGCGGATCATTTCGGCCAGCAGGGTGGATTTACCGGTTCCAGTCTGCCCGATGGCGTAGAAATGGCGGCGCCGGTCGTCTTCGCCCAAACGGACCTTTTTTTCCTGGTCACGGTAGACGTTGTTTCCCAGAACAACCCCGTCCGGCGCCATATTGGCCGGACAGGGCGCTTTTTTGGATTTGGCGGCGATAATGCGGGGGGCGGCTTTCATAATGTTGATGCCGAAGTGAAACAGGGACGAAAGCTCCTCTTTGCAAAGCATGGCGGCGCGGCCTTTTTTATAGACCCGGAAAGTGAAGTTATAAATAAACTGGCGGATGTTTTTGACCGGCACGGTTTTGAAACTGTTGCCGTTTACGTTTTCAAATTGGGCGAAAGCGTCTTTCATCTGTGAAACGATCGCGTCGGAGCGTTCTTTGTCCGGGGCCGAGGCGATCAGGCGGACGTTCACGCTGTAGCTATTTTTGCGCGCCTTATTTTCAATCATCTCGATCATCTGTTCCTCGCCCGGGGTAAGGATGTGCTGTTCTTTTTCGTGGGCCAGCAGGTCTTTTTCGGAAACATTTTTGTTGGGGGGACTGCTGGCAACGCTGTGAAAAGCCTCTTTGCCGAAACGAACCAGCGGATGAGCGGCTTTGTTTTTGGCCTGAAGCAGAGTGCGTCCTTGTTTCATCTCGCGGGCCACTTCAATGGCGCGGACATTATCTTTGGCCGAAATTGGCATCACCACCAGCTGAATGGCCGCTCCCTCTTTTTCCGGGTCAAGTTTCGAGAGCGAGTTGGTGAGGCTGTTGAGCGGGTCGCTTTCCAGATCGCGGTAGGTTTTTATGGGCATAAATTTTTCCCGGCTCAAGCGCATATAGCAACCGGAAACCTCCCCTTTCGGCACGAAAATGTTGTAGTTGGTGACTTCCTCGACCGAGACAAAAGGGAAAAAACTGTGCACCTGCTTTTCCACCGAGTCGACCTGATTGCGGGGAACGGCCATATAAAAGGCAATCCCCTCCTGATTGTAGGGCACGGCGATTTCCAGGGTAAAATAGGGGTAACGCGAGAATCTTTGCCAGAAAGTTTTGGGACGGATATTGGAAAGGGTGGCATAGAGCTGCTCCATAACCGAGATTTTCTCCCGCACCAGCTCCAATGATTCGTTTTTGGCCTGGGGAGAATGGGGATCGGCACTGTTTGATTCGATCACCGGCACGGCCACCCGCAGCAAGGCGAACTTGAAAGAGTGGACAAAGTTCTTCCGGTGGCGGACAAAATAAATGATTCCCACTGCCAAAGCGGCTAATGCGATCAAAAGAATGAAAAAAGAAGCAGAGAAAATCGACTGGGGATTTTTGGGAAAAACGTACTGGCTTTGCGACACGCCAGCGGCAGTTTTTATATTATTATTGGAAGTGATCATTGGCTATTGGTTTTCACTCAAATTTTATTTTCCCATGCCGAAAATACCGATTATCAAGCCGGCGGCCCCGGTCACTCCGGAGATGATCCAAAACCGCATCACCACCTTGGACTCCGGCCAGCCGATGGCTTGCAGATGGTGATGCAGGGGGGCGGACAGAAACACCTTTTTGCCGAAGAAACGCTTCGCGGTAAGCTGGATGGCCACCGACAAAGATTCCAAGACATAGACGAGGCAGACAATGGGCAAAATCAAAGCGGAGTTGGTGAGCAAGGCCACCACCCCCAGGGCGGTGCCCAGAGCGATGGCTCCGGTGTCGCCCATAAAAAAGCGGGCCGGATGTACATTAAACCAGAGGAAAGCCAGCAGGCTGCCCACCACCACCCCGCAGAAAGCCGCCAAGTCAATCCGGTGCTCAACAAAGGCAATCACTCCGAAAACAGAAAAGGCCATGGCCAAAATGCCGCCATTGAGACCGTCCAAACCGTCGGTTTCATTGGACGAGATGGCGGTGGCCGTGATGACCAGCGCAAAGAAAGGAATATACCACCAGCCGATTTCGAAATCGCCCAGCCCCGGCACGTGAATGGCGGTGAAATTCAGTTTGAAGTAGAACCACAGGCCGCCCAAAACGGCGATCAGCAGCAGCCACCAGAAACGGTAGAGGAAGCGCACTCCGCCGCCTTTGTTGGTTCCGGTACCGCGGGCGCTCTTGATGTCGTCAATCGCTCCCAGGAAGCCAGTGGCGACCAGGGCAAAAATCGGCAGCCAAGTCTGGGAGCGGCGCAAGAAGTTCAGGATGCTGACATAGCCTCCCAGCCAGGTTCCCAAAATGTTGAATAAAATTGCCAAAATCAGCACGGTGACCCAGACCAGCAGGCCGCCCATCAAAGGGGTTCCGGCCTTGGCCTTGTGCAACTCGTGGTAGATGGGCGCGCTTTTACCGTCCACCGATTTTTCTTTGATTTTGGTGCGCACTCCGTACTTGAAAAGGAATTTGGTGAGCAGCGGCGTCCAGGCCATTGCCACCACGAAAGCAATGATGGTGAGCAGCAGCACCCGGACAACGTCGAGATAGAGGGGAACGGTGTAAATCTCAGCGAATCCCATAGTTTTAGATTTTTTTAACTTTGATTAAATTTTCTTTTTTCTGGGGGAAGTTTTTGATGATAGCCGCGGTATTTTCAAAAGGATCAATCACATCTTCGCGCAGGACGTTGTTCTTCTTGGTCTGGGGAAATTCCCGGTCTTGGGGAGCGATGTTCTTGCCAAACTGCTTCTCGCCTTCTTTTTCCGCTTTCTTGATATTTCGGACAAAACCCAGAATCTCCAAAACGTCGCTTAGCAGAGCCTTTTTTTCTGCCGTCCCGAGCTCCAAATGAGCCAGCTTAATCGAATTATTCAGCTGATTGCTTAAATTGTCCTTGGTCATGGTGAATGTATTTATGAACACCAAAAGCCCGGCACCATAATAAATGCGTTACCAACATCTTACCCCAAGGCTTTAAAAAAGCAATATTTCTTGAACTAATTAAAAAGAGGGTGAAAAATGTCTTATGTTACTTTATATTTTATTATGGCAAAAAACAAGTTGACGGTGACGGTGATTGGGATTGGGTACGTGGGGCTGCCGCTGGCCTGCGTGATTGCCAAAAAAGGTTACCGAACCTACGGTTTAGACCTGAATGAAGAGGCGGTTAATCTAGTGAACCAAAAAAGATCTCCTTTCAAGGATGAGTTTGTGAGCCGGATGCTCCCGAAGATAAAGCTTCAGGCCACTACCGACGCCAAGGTTCTCAAGGAATCCGATGTGGTGGTGGTTTGCGTGCCTACCCCCATTGACCAGAGCAGCTTACCGGATTTTAAACCGTTGGAAGGAGCGGTAGAATCAATTGTTAATAATTTCAAAAAAGGAGTGTTGGTGGTAATTGAATCCACTATTAACCCCGGAGTTTGTGAGGAAATCCTACTTCCTATGTTTGAAGAGGCTGGCTACCAGGCGGGGAAGGATTTTTATTTAACTCACTGTCCCGAGCGGGTGAATCCGGGCGATCCCAAATGGAACGTTACCAACTTACCTCGCTGCGTGGGGGGGCTGACAAAGAAATGCGCAAACAAGGCGGTGGAATTTTACCGTTCCGTCATTGACGCTCCCATAACTCCCATGAAATCGATCAAAGAAGCCGAAGCCACCAAGACTATCGAGAATGCTTTTCGGGACGTTAATATTGCTTTCGTTAATGAGCTGGCCAAGTCGTTCGACAAAATGAGAATAGATTTGGTGGATGTGATCAGGGGAGCGTCTAGCAAGTTTTCCTTTATGCCGCATTGGCCCAGCTGTGGGGTGGGAGGTCATTGCATTCCGGTCGATCCTTACTATCTAATCGAGAAAGCCCGCAAAATCGGTTTCGAACACGATTTTCTTAAACTAGCTCGCAAAATTAATAATAGTATGCCTAGCTATACGGTGAAGCGGCTAGTGGATGAGCTGAACGAGATTGGCCGGTCGGTGAAAGGAACTAGGGTGGGAATCCTGGGAGTTTCCTACAAAGAGAACGTTGACGATACCCGTAATTCGCCTTTCTACCCAATTAAAAAAGAGCTGTTGGAGAAAAAAGCTCAGCTGGAGATTTTCGATCCCTACGTTGAAAGAGAAAGTACGGTAAAAGGTTTGGCTGAGTTGCTGAAGAAATCGGAAGTATTAATGATTTTGGCTAATCACCGGGACTTTTATAAAATTACTCCCGGCTTATGCAAGAGGAACGGCATCAAGGTCGTAGTTGACGGCCGCAGTTTTTACCGTGGGAACATTATTGACCCCGAGGAATTTATCAAAGCCGGTATTAAGTATAAGAGCATTGGGCGTTAATAAATTATTCACATGAGTAACAAACTCGACTTATCAATCGTTGTTCCCGTTTTCAATGAGGAGGGTAACGTCAAAAAACTGCATGCCGAAATCGTGGAGGTGTTGAGTAAGCTGGGAAAATCCTACGAAATTATCTTTATTAACGACGGCAGCCGCGATAAGACACTGGAGAATTGCCAAGGCTTGAAGCCCTTGAAAATCATCAATTTCCGCCGTAACTTCGGTCAGACGGCTTCGCTGGACGCGGGAATCAAAGAGGCCCGGGGGGAGATAATCATCACTCTGGATGGGGATTTGCAAAATGACCCGCGTGATATCCCCCGCCTGCTCAAGAAAATGAGAGAATCCCGGTGCGATATTGTTTCCGGCTGGCGCAAAAACCGCCAAGACCCTTTCAGTAAAAAATTTATTTCCCACGGCGCTGAGCGGCTGCGAAAGTTTCTAATTAATGACGGGATTCATGATTCCGGCTGCACCCTCAAGGCCTACCGCCGGGAGTGCTTCGATAAAGTCAATCTGATGGGGGAAATGCACCGCTTTATTCCGGCTACCTTGGCCATCCATGGATTCAAGGTCTGCGAATTGGAAGTGAATCACCGCCCCCGCGTCCACGGCCTGACCAAGTATAATTATAAGAGGACTATTAAAGGGTTTTTGGATATTTTGGGCGTTTGGTTTTGGATGAAATACGCCAGCCGGCCGCTGCACCTGTTCGGCGGGGCGGGCATGTTGAGCTTCCTGTTGGGCGCCTTTCTGTTGATCATCCTGTTCGTCGCTCGGATATTCTATACCTATTCACTCTCCGACAAGATCTGGCCTTTGCTCGCGATCTTCCTGATGATGATTGGGATTCAACTCTTCGTTTCGGGCCTGATGGCGGACATCTTGGTCAAAAACCGTTATCAGGGAAAGAACATGAATTATTCAATTAAGGAAATAATCGAGCATGAATAAGCGGATTATCTTCGCCGGCGGCACCAATTGGTCAGTGGAATTTCTGGAAACCCTCGTCAAAGAGGGTTTTAATGTGGTGGGAGTGCTGGCGCCTTCGGACAAGCGCAGGGATCGGGGGCAGAAAAAAGCCGCTCACGCGCTGAAAATGGCGGCGGCCCAAAAAAATATTGCAGTACTCGAGCCGGACGAATTAATCGATCCGGTATTTTTGAATAAATTCAAGCGGCTGGGGCCGGACCTGGTGGTGGTGGTGGCCTATGGCAAGCTGTTCCCCAAAGAGATGCTCAATATCCCGCCGCTGGGATTCATCAATTTCCACCCCTCGCTGCTGCCCCAGCTGCGCGGCCCTTCCCCGATAATTTGTGCGATTTTGGAGGGGCTAACGAAAACCGGCGTCAGCATTATGAAAATTGGCGAAGGGATGGACGACGGGCCGATTTTTTCCCAGTGCGAAGTGAAGATTGAACCTCGGGAAACCAACGAAACGTTAACCCGTAAACTGGTAAATTTAGGCAAAAAAGAATTACCGAAAATATTAATGGGATACATCGAAGGCAAAATCTCTCCCAGTCCCCAACCGAAAACCGGCGTAACCACCTGTAAAATGATTGAAAAATCGGACGGCCAAATCGATTGGATAAATGAAAACGCCGAGCAGATCGACCGTAAAATCCGCGCTTTCAATCCCCAATTTAAAACCTTTACTTATCTTGGGGAAAAGAATAGAAATAAGCGGACAAATATTTTAGAATCGGTTGGAGTAAGCGAAACCGCTCTCTCTCCCGGCCGGTATGCTTTGGACCAGAAGTATCTTGCGGTTGGGACCAAAAAGAATTCTTTATTAGTCAGATCTTTACAAGTAGAAGGAAAGAAGCCGATCTCGGCCGCCGAATTTTTTTGCGGTTACGGCGGGGATCGATTTGGCCCAAGGACTTAAAAGTATACTCATCTAGCAAAGGAGGATTAGGATGAAATTTTGCCCAAAATGTGGTTACCACGGCGGCGACGCGGAAGATTTTTGTCACGAGTGCGGAGCAAGTTTGAAAGAAAGAAACGACTTTGCTCCGGGTGAACTAGAGAATGTCCTCGAGAAGAGGAAGAAAAACCTAACGCGGGGAAATGGAACCCGATATCATTCCGGGTTTGTTTACAGAACCAATGGAGGGGAAAATGCACTCGATACGGGGTAGAATTGGACCATTCCAGCAAGATGGTCCAAGGTCAGTTCGGAAACCTTCAGATGAACAAGTCCGGTGTCCGAACTGCGCGGAAGATCTCAGAAAAAACTATTACCATTATTGAACGAAAGAACGACCGCCCTTCGGGAAAGGGCAAAGATTTATGGGCGGCTCCGGCTGTGTTTATCGCTGAAATTATCGGGAGAAGGAGGCAACAATGGAGGAATGTGGACGAGGTTTTGATGGAGAACCTCTTGAAATTGACTGGGAACTGGATTGCTGTGCTTTTGTATCACCGCCTGCAAAGGGAAGCAAATGCGAGCACGAACATGATAACGGGGCTCACAAAAGTTTTGAGGAAATGACAGAAGAAAATCACGGCGACGATATCGACATAGATGCCAGCGATGACCCCTTCTGTGTACTTTGCGGAGAGCACCTTTAGGTTACGTGAACTGGTTAATTTAGGCGCGATCGTAATGGTCGCGCCATTTATTTAAGCGATTTTACGAATTGCCGCTTTAATTCGTTCAAGCGATTCGATTTTTCCCAGCATCCAGGCGCATTCGAAGGGGCTGGGACTTTTTTGTTTGCCGGAGAGGGCCACGCGTAGCGGCCAGAGCAAAGAACCGCGGTCGGCGCCGGCGGCTTTCATCAAGGCTTTTTCCAGGTTGGACAAAGTGAAATTTTTGGCAGGGATCTTGTCCAGCGTCGCGTGAGATAAACGCAAAGATTTTACCAACGCTTGATTGTCCATATCTTTCCAGCGCAAAAGCTGTTTGGAATATTTTGGTAATTTGAAAACGAATTCAATATCTTTGGCAACGTCGCTCAGAGTGGCCATGCGGGGCTGCTGGACGGTGACGATTTTTTTGATCAGTTCTTCATCCCTGGTAAATTTACCGAGGTAGGGCGCGGCTAAGCGGGCCAGCTGGCTCGTGCTTTTTTGCTTCATGTAATGAGCGCCGAACCATTCCAAACGGGTTTGGTCAAAACGCGGCGCGGCTTTGTTGAGTTTCTTAACGTCAAATTCTTTGACTAACTCCGGCAAAGAGAATATTTCCTGAGTGGTTTTGGGGTTCCAGCCCAGCAGGGCGACAAAATTGATAATCGCTTCCGGCAAGTAGCCCTTGCGGCGAAAATCCGAAACCGAAACATCCCCATCGCGTTTGCTCAACTTGCCGCCTTTCATATTGAGAATATTGGTGAGGTGGCCAATCTGGGGAACCGGCCAGCCAAAAGCTTGATAGATTAAAATATGTTTCGGGGTGCTGGGAATCCACTCTTCCCCGCGGAAAATATGGGTGATGCGCATCAGGTGGTCGTCGATGACCACCGCGAAATGATAGGTGGGGAAACCGTCCGATTTCATGAGCACCGGGTCATCCAGCAACCTGTTCTCAATTTCAATTTTCCCCCGGATCAGGTCGATAAAAGAAGTTTTGCCTGCCGTGGGTATTTTCAAACGGATTACGTGGGGTTCCTTGGCCATTTTGGATTTTACTTCCGCTGGCGATAAATTCAAACAATGCCGGTCATATTTGGGCGGCAGGCCTTGGGATTGCTGATCTTTTCTCAGTTTTTCCAGTCGGGCCGGAGAGCAGAAGCAAGGGTAAGCGGCGCCCTTACGCACCAATTCTTCGGCGTATCTACGATATATATTTAAGCGGTCCGATTGGACGTAGGGCCCAAAATTGCCTTTCTGGACCACCGATTTTTTGATCGCATTATATTTTTCTTTGGGGCTTTTGCCTTTGGTCTCCGGCAAGGGATAATTTCTAATCCGGGTGACCCCTTCGTCAATCTCGATGCCGCACCAGCGCAAGCTGGAAAGCATATCAGGGATGGCTTCGGGAACCAAACGGGCTTGGTCGGTATCCTCCACCCGGACAATAAAAATCCCGCGTTCTTGGCGGGCAAATAGAAAATTGGTGAGAGCGGTGCGCAAGCTCCCCAGATGGAACAGGCCGGTGGGAGACGGAGCGATCCTCACGCGAACTTTCATAATTTAATTGAAAAATTATAATGCTCTTATTTTTGTTCAGGCTTTTCTTCTTTCTTTTCTTCTTTGGGTTCAGCTTCTTTTTTAGGTTCCTCTTTTACTTCCTCTTTAGGTTCCTCGGCCGGTTTTTTCTCAAATTTTTCCTCAGCTTTGGGTTCCTCTTTGGGCTCTTCTTTCTTGGGTTCTTCAGCATTTGGCTCTGCGGCCTTTGGAGCTTCTTCCGCCGCTTCCTCCTCGGATTTCTTGCTCTTGCGGATTTTCTTGGTAATTTTTTTACCTTTGATCACCTCTTTGGCCACCAAAATATTGTGGACGCGGTCAGAAGGCTGGGCGCCCACCCCAATCCAATACAAAATTCGCTCGTTTTTGAGGACGATTTCATTTTTGTGGGGATTCACCGAGCCGAGCACCTCCAAAGCACGGCCCTTAGCGGATTTTTGCTTGTCCATGGCCACCACGCGAAAATAAGCGGAATTTTTTTTACCCACTCGGGAAAGTCTGATTACCAACATATGAATTTATTGAATTTTAGAAAGTAAAAAAGAAGCTCTAAAGATTCTAGAACTTGATAAATTTATACCCCAATAGATTAATCCTGTAAAATTTTACGTCAGGAAAAAAGCAAATATAATCGATAGGTAAAACTAATATAAACCTATGGAAAACATCCAAACCGTATTCAACCGCATTCAAAAGCGCCGCAAAGAGCTCAAAGAAATCCGCAAAATGTACAAGGAAGCCTTGGAAGGCGACTCCCATTATCCCAATATCAATGAGGAACTTTCGACTTTGCGTCAAAAAAAGAAAACCATTGAGCTCTCTGTCCAGGAACACATGGGCGACACCTATATGAAGTTGGAAGAGCTGCGCGACGACATCGCCACCGACCAGCAAATGCTCAACGATATTGCCCTGAACATGCTGATGGACGGCCAGACCGTCGCCACCACCGACGAATACAACAATCACTACGAACCGGAATTCAAAGTGACCCTGCGCAAAGCCAACGAGATCAAAAAATAAGATTCTGGAGACTGCCAATTTACTTTACATTAGCTTTGTTATTGGTTATAAGATATTATTGCCTGGAGAGGTCGCATAGTGGTCTAGTGCGCCACCTTGGAAAGGTGGTGTGTCGCAAGGCACCGGGAGTTCGAATCTCCCCCTCTCCGCCAAGTTTTACATTCAGCGAAATTGAAATATGTTGCCTCGGCGCAAAGCGCCTCGGCATGGTATTTTTCCGCAATTTTGAAGGCCGGAATGAAATCCAAAACCAAAGCGCGGTC
>Ga0172371_10010073_pt1 | contig 12862 bp, 10 predicted proteins | sample Lak12m_FD_114543 | JGI IMG/M metagenome (GOLD analysis project Ga0172371, IMG submission 114543) | Freshwater microbial communities from Kabuno Bay, South-Kivu, Congo - kab_022012_12m | ecosystem: Environmental > Aquatic > Freshwater > Lake | place: Democratic Republic of the Congo: South-Kivu... | reverse complement strand
ATTTCCCAAACTACTTGATGGTTAGTGGCATCATAAAATAAACTGCCGACATTAGTGGTATTTTTTTCATCCCACTTAACATAAGCCGGTAAATTAAAAACGACGCGGGTATCGGTTAATTCATGAAGATTGTTTTTGACTGTCCAATAAACGCGGAAGCTGGTTTTTTCATTAGCGCGCGGCGGCAAAGGACCAGAGCCAACCGGCACATTATCATCATTAAAGTAGCGGATCTGCTCAGTCAGTGACAAATCACTATTTATCCGGCTGATGATGGTATTGCTTTTATTATCTTCGCCTTTGACTGGTTTGTTATTAATACTATATTGGCCATAAGAAACAATGTTTAGTTTCTTACCCAAATCATTATCTTTAAAATTTTTCAAATTAAGAGAAAAATTAATTTCGCCAGACAAGCCGGGTTTAATTTCAGCTAATTCCGGAATCTCATTCTTAGTCCAAACTAAGGTGTTATTGTTTTTTAGCTCGCCGCCGCGTTCATTCTGCAAAGATCCCCAATCCAAAAAATCACCGTCTAAAACCGCCATAATCACTACTTCCGAAAAAATGTTCGCCCCTTGGTTATTATAAGAAAGCGTGTAGTTTAAGGCTTGCCCGAAATTAAGAGCGCCGTCGTTTTTTGAACCGTTTAAAAATAAAGTTAGATTCAAGTCGCTCTTAACTAATTCCGGTTTAATTATCTTTTCCCAGAAAACATAAGCTTGGCCATCAGCCAATCTTTTTTCCAAGCGAACGACAATTTCGGAATTAGCGGAGGGGGTACTGATCTTAAACTTGAGCGGCACTTCTTGCCGACCGAGTTCCTGGCTTAAACCGCTGACTAACCAAGCGGCGCCGCCAGTTTTAGTAACTCCGATTTTCTTCGCTTCTAAGCCGGCCGAGTTCGAACTTTCCGTGGTGGTCGCCACCCAGGCGTTCGCTTCTTCGGGTAAAGAGAAAGTAATATTAAAATCGCCTAAATAATTATTTTTAACATCAGAAAAAATAAGATTCAAATCATTTTCTTGACCCAAAAAAGCGGTGTTTGAAGATTCTAAATCGACTTGAAAACCTGGGCCGCTCATTTGCGTCGAAGCTGAAGCTTCTTTTTTGAATTGGCTGGATAAATTAGCAGGAACATAGCTTAAACGAGCGGAAATAACATTCACGGCCTCTGGTTTATTAATCAATTTTCCGGTAATTTCCAGGCGGGCGGTTTCCCCCGGCGCCAAATCGCCTAAATTCCAACCATAATTACCGCTGCTCGGATTCTGGCTAGCGCTACTAAAGATAAAATTATTGGGATATTGTATCTCTAAACGCACCTGGGTCAGAGAAAATTTAGTCGGATTAAGATACTCAATCGTATAAGAAAATTCTTCCGCGGCCAAAATCTTTTCCGGAGCAATCACCTTTAATTCCAAAGCGCTGACATCGTTACTAGCGCTGAAGAAATAAAGATAAGCGAAATAAACCGCTAAACCGCAAATCGCCAACCATAATAAGTTCCGAAATAACCTTACTAAAAATATCTGGCGTCGCTTGATTTTCAATTTCTTGACATCAATCAAGCCGCCCTGCTTGTCGCGATAAATCTCGGATAAATTAGAATCTATTTCCTGGTTACGCGCTTCATGATTAAGGACCCGCTCAAAATTAGCGACTTCCTTAGCGGTCGGCAGAGGACGTTCAATAAAAGCCGATAAACTTGATTCCGTTTGTTTATCAACGCGCAAAACTTTTTTTGTTCTTTTTAATTCGGACATATAATTGAATTATTTTTTTTCTAATAAAACCGAGAAATATTTATCAGCATCCAGCTGATCATTAATTTCCCAACCGCTCGTGCCGATCAAATTTTCCGGATAGCGCCAAAAAACCTTTTCAGCGGCGGGTAAAATCAATTGGCCGCTAAACTCGCTAGGCTTGGCGCCGGGTTGTTTCTGAATTAATAATGAATAAGGTAATAAATCCGTCTGGTCAGGATTCAAATACTTATTTAAGCGTTTCAGCCAGTTATCCGTCTTCGGAACGGCAAAGAAATTAAAAGGCAAGCGGTATTTTAGAGTAATTACAACTGTTTCACCGGGGTCAACCATTAACCAATTAGCGAAAACAGTTTTTTGCTTCTCGGTATAGATTTTAGTCTGGCTCGGCTCAGCAATTTTGGCTTGTTTTTCATTTTCCAAAAGCGGGTTCTCTTCCCAAGAAGCTTCCGGCTGTTCGTCGAAATATTTAGCATCGGGTGCTTGAAAACCCTCCGCGGAGATTAATTCACTATTTTCCGGGACATAAACTCTCAGCCAATCGACATTGCGGACGCCGACGAGCGCTTCATTTTTCAGACCGGTGTGCGTCCGGTAAATTTTCAGGGTGTTGATAATTGAGCCATTTTCATTGACTTCAGTTTTTAATTCCAGTTTCTCCTTGAGGCGGCGATCCGATTTCTGACCAGCGATATTAGTATTAACAACCATTAAATAATCACGGCCAGTCGCTTTTATTTCGCCGCCATAATTACGGCGGCTGACTTCTTCCTGAAGATTTTTATCGGTAAAATAGAATAAAACTTGTTTTTCAGCCAAACTTTCTTCAAATAAAGTAATAATCTTTAAAAGATTTTCCTTATCTAATTTACTCGGCAAAATTTCTAAGATTTTAGCCATTAAATCGCCGATGATTTTTTTTGGTTTATTGTCGGGATTAACCTCAAGGCCTTGTTGCAAAGGAATATTTGATTTAATCGGTTGAGATTCCCGCGGCAGGCCTTTCACTATTTCCGGATCAATCTTAGCAAGATTTTTTTGCTCAACAATTTTCTGGACCGTTTCCCAAAAATTATTAGCGTCAATCGTCAAACCATATTCTTTAGTTAAATCAATCGGTCCGGTTATCTCTAATAATCTTTCAACAACCGTCGGCGTGACGCTAATTACGCCATCGACAGTCGGCCCATCGCTTTTTTCATAAAACCACATCAGATTCTTGGCCGTAGTCGGCCAATCCGGCCACCAATTAGCGTCCCAAAAGTGCCAGAGAGGATTAACTAACCATAAAGGTTCAGGCGCGACGACGCGAATATTCAAACCCGCTTCGGTGTCATAGGAACCGCCGCCCGGCACTTCTAAGTTTCTAATCTGGCCATCACGGACATCAACTAAAGCGTAACTTCCCAAGAAGCCCCCGCTCGCCCGCAGTTCTGAATTATTTTGAAAGACTAATAAATAGCGTTTATCGCGGCTTAAGCCTAAAATTTCTTTTAACTTGTCGGCGGCGGCCACAAAATCAGTTAAACTGTCAGAGAGCAAACTAGCCTGCTGGCTTAAAGCTTCAAATTTCGCTTGATAGGCGCTCGGTAAATTATCTTTATCGATCTTGTCTAAAACCTTTCTCAGTTCGCGAGCATCATTAGCCGCTAAATTGCCGGCAGCGGAAAAATTAGTCAAAGTCAATTGAAAATTATCCTTAGGGCCATTGAATAAACTATCCGTGGCCAACACTAAATTTCTGCCCAACGACGCGGCCAGTGCGCCGGCTGTCAAAAATTTCTTGCTCTCCGCGGCCAGCTTAACTTTTGGATCACTGGAAAGCGCGGCTAAAGATAAAAGTGAATCATTGATTTTATTCAAGCTCTCTTGCGCGGCTAAAAAATTCTGACCAGCGCTTTGAAATTGCGAATCAGCGGTTTTAAAATCTAATTTAGAGATTGAATCGGTGGCCGCCAATAAATTAGTCATGGCCAGCTGCGTTCGACCGATAATCTTATTTTCTAAACTCTGTAAATCAAAAAATTCAAAGTAAGATAAAAGCTTCAGGGGAATAATTATTAAAAGCAAAACCAGGGCGAAAGAAAACAAGGAACGATACCAAGCGACTTTAACTTGAGCGTTTTTAACTTGTTCTTCAAGTGCCGCGGAACGTTTTAGTTTAATTCGGCTATGTTTTTTAAAAGCCTGTTCTTTTTGCGCCAAAATCTTGGTTAAGGCGCGACGATGATTACCCCAGAGCTTAAAGAAATCAACCAGCGACCAGCCGGAAAAGGAAATCTTCGGCCAAGTAAAAACCGACCGGGTCTGATTAATCGAAAAGCTTTCCGACAAAAGATTCTGTTTAATTTTTAAGCTTTTCTTTATTTTTCCTTCTTGTTTTTTTAATTGTTTAAAATCAGTTTTTACTTCTTTTTCTAGCTGCTTGGCCGTTTGCCTTAAATCAACGACAAAATTAGAGAATCTCTCTCTATCAAAATTAGAATTATTCGCTTGAATTTTTTTAGCAGCCATGTTTAGACTTTTAAAATTTGGCGATAAATCGTCCAAGTTTGATTGGCGCATTCCCACCAATTATATTTTTTGACTTGTTCTCTGCCTAAGTTGATTAAGCTCGTTCGCAAATTTTCCGAGCCCAAGATTAATTCCATTTTCTGAAAAAGCTCTGACTCATCTTCGGGATTGAAATATAAAGCGGCCGACCCTAAAATTTCCGGCAAACTCGCCCGGTTGGAACTTAAAACCGGACAGGCATGGGCCATGGCCTCTAAGGGCGGCAAACCGAAACCTTCATATAAAGAAGGAAAAACATAAGCTCTTGCTTCCGAGTATAGGACTTCTAATTGCGCATCTGGCACATAGCCAGGAAAAACTACCGGGCTGTTAAGATTGCCACGCTGCCACAGGTTCAAAGAACGCGCATATTCTTCCACTACTCGATAAAAATAATCTTCCTTACCGACCAGAACTAAGCGCAACTCCGGATGAACCAGATGTAATTTTCCGAAAACTTTAATTAGTCTTTCTAGATTTTTATGAGGATAAGCGTTACCGACATAAAGTAAAAAATTCTTAGCCGTATGATACTGTTCCAGAGTTTCCTGATTATCAAGTTTGGCGACGAATAAAGAGTCACGGCCCTTGGCCAGATTAGCGACCCCTTCGTAGGTCACCGCGATTTTAGCGGCCGGAACTTTAAATTGTTCGATTAGATCATTTTTAGTAAATTCGGAGACGGTAATTATTTTCCGGGCACGTTTGATAGCCAGCCAAATCACCAGGCGATAAGCTAAATTTTTCAAACGATATAACCAATAATTGCGCGTGGTCGCGCGGATGGTCGGAAAATGTGTCAAAATCAAATCATGAATCGTCACGACAAATTTACTGGGAGTCAAAACCGGCACGTTAAAATGCGGGAAATGCATGAGATCTAATTCTTCCCGCCACAAATAAAAAGGCATAATCAGCTGTTCGGCCAGCGAGTACCAGCGCACGCGCAATAAAACTTTTTTAACCGGCGCATCCGTCTCTACTACGAATTCATCAAAGTTTTCCGGGCTTAAAAAAATTACATAATTAAAACTGGCGCCTTCGGTAGCGCTAGTTATCTTCATTAGATTGTCAACCACTTCTTGGGTATAACGGCCTAAACCTTTGCCAATCGGGCCGTAGAAGCGGGCGTCAATTCCAATCCTCATAAAGTCGGCAAATTAGCTGGCGGAGCAGCCTCCTTATTAGTTAAATCATCAAAATCAACCATTTTTTGAGTCTGATGATCACCGGTTTGGTTATTGATTGGTGTTTGGTTTTTAAAAATATTACTATTTAAAAAATCAGACGTCGGCGTCGTTAAATTAGCGGCCAGCGGTAAAGACGAGGGCGCGTCCGCTTTCCGCCCAGGCGCTTTCTGAATCAACGGCGATTTAACATTCGCTTCGACCGGAAAGTGCCAGAGAGTCGCTAATTCTTCAATATTGAAAATGCCGGGAGTGCGTCCCCGGTTATCAGATCGTTTAATATAGGCCCTAAAAATTCGACGTTTCTTTTCCTGCAAGCGCGGCTCTTTCATGAAATACATGGTTTTAGTCATGGTCTTTTTTACATCTGGTTTTAAATTATTCAAATCAAGAGAAGCAAATTGCTTCATATAACCGACAATACCATTAGCCACCTTAGCTTTATTCATGACATCCTTCTTGGCTAAATAAAGCATGCGAATTTTAGCTTCAAAGCCTAATCCTGATAATTTTTCATGGATGCCTTCGATGCGTCTTTTTTCTAAAGGACTGAGGTCCATCATAGTCTTCGGCTTTTCCTCTTTTTTCTTTTCTTCAATATCACCCCAAATACTATAAACGACTTCGCTCGCTTCGCCCATCAATTCCACGCCGCGGCTAATTAAATCGGGCCGATGTTTAGCTTTGCGACCTAACATTTTATTAATTTCTTTTTCCGCTTCGGCCGGCCATTCAAAACCGATCGGAATAACAATCACCTGATACCAGAGCTGTTCACCTTCCCGCAGCGAACCGCAAAGATCCATCAGCGAAGCCATCGGATCTTTAAACTGGGTTTCACTGGGACCCATTTGATGCTCGAATTCCTTATAACATTTGATCGGAAAAACCCAGGAGTTATTCAGGATAAATTCTGTTCCCCATAGATCATATTCGGCGTCCGGCCAGCGCTGCGGAACGGTTTCTGTATAATCATCAACTTCAGAAATTTCCGCGTCCGGATACTGCGAGTAAACTGAGGATTCGATTAAATTACGGAATTCCAGCGGAGTATGAATTAAAAATTGCGTGTACCCTTCAAGACTGACGATTTCGTAACTAAAAGATTTTTGGAATTGCCCTTCAAACCACTTTTCAAAAAAATTAATTGAACCATGCGCGCCGGCTAAATAAGTAAACATGTTTTCAACTGCTTTCGGCGATTGTTCATTGCCTTTAGGGATATCAACCGCTAAAAGAATGTGCTTGTGAGTTTTTTCCCATTTTTGGCGGATGTAAAACAAGTAAACCTGAAGAACGCCATAAACAAAAATCAAGCCGATTATTATCCAGCCAAAATTGCCCAAAAAAGACCAAAACATGGCCTCGGGTTCTAGGCTTAAAAACCGGTCGATTCCGGCAGTGTTGATAACTATTTCCATATAAACTAATAATTGTTTATAGTTATATTTTAGCACAATTTCCGTAAAAAATAAAAAGCCCGGCAATGATTAGCCGGGCCTTTTAAAATTATCGAAAAATTTAGCGTTAATTTATCTTATTTTTGCCATTCTTTTAAGCCGTAGGTACCGCGATTAACTAAAACATAGCGGTCATCTAAAATTAATTCATTATGAACCGTTGCGGCATTGGCGGTTTTTTTATCAAATTTCATTTCATTAATTTTCTTGGCAATGGCCGTGAAATGCAAAGGTTGGCCCTCATGTTTTAAAATCAAATAGATTTTATCATTAACCGTTTTCGGCTTAATTTCTTGCCAATCAGCAATTCCCCATTCTCCATATTTATTCTGTTCTAAATTTTTAATAGACTGCATTAGCGAGTATAAAACCTTATTGCTATTGATCAGTTCACCCTTATCAGGGAAAATCTGGCTCTTGAAAACCGGAGTAATATCAGCTGTGGAGGTATTTAATTTTACTTGGTGTTTATTATAAGTATCTAATTTCTTTAACAAATCCAATAATTCTTCGGTTGTAAAGGTCTTTTTCAAGCCATCGACTTTCTTTAATAGATCTTCAGCTAATTCCTCCAGGTATTTGACTTCTTCATTCTTAGCTTTAAAAGAAGGATTAAAACTATCGTGATCATTGACCAATTCAAATTCGTCGCCATTAATTTAGAAATTAAGAAATTGAAATGATTACGGTAAGCCGTGCGATTCTTTTCATAATTAGGATCAGCGGTGTTGGCTTCATTATTAAGTTCTAAAGCCATAACAGTTAAGATATCAAGTAAATAATCACGTCTGATCAAACCACCGTTATCAACTAATAAATTTTGGACGGTTTTCTTTAAAATATCTAAAGAGCTTTCCAGGGTTTCTAATTTTTTAATTTTTTTAATACTAGCCGCTTCAATCTGACGGACTCTTTCTCGGGTTAATTTATGCAGACTACCGATCTTTTCCAGAGTTTCACCTTTATCGCCTTTTAATCCGAAGCGGCGAGATAAGATATCCTTTTCTCGGTCAAGTAAGTCAGAAAATAAAGAATTAACGATCGTAATCGCGTCTAAACGAGCAAGCTCCTCAGACTTTTCTTCCTTAATCATTTTTTCTAATAAATTTTCCATATAAAAAAATAAAACTTTTAATCTATTTAATTCTTCCCTAATTTATCACATTATTTTACATTAGTCAAGACTTTCCGGTCTTTATAATTTTAGGGTATGTATTTAGAAGAAATTGCTCTAATGTTAAAGAAAAAATAAACATGGAAAAAACCCTGAACCCAATTACAATTTTATTGACAATAGTTTGTTTTTCCCAGTATTTAATAAAAAGAAGATGCTGATTCTTAAATGACCAGGCACGAACCTGGCGACTTTTTTGGCGGCGATCAGCGATAATCCGTCCTAAGCCTTGCCCGGAAGAGGCGGCGGTGCGATCATGATAAATTAAAGCGTTCGGAATTAATTTAGACTCCAAATTATTAAGAACAAGGCGATAAGCTAAATCACAGTCTTCCTTATACATGAAAAATCTTTCGTCAAAATATTGGCCAGATTCACTAAGGCTTTCTAGGACACTAAGACGGAACAAGCCAGCGGCGCCAGACGGTCCAATAATCCTAGTTTTATCAAATTGTTTTCGATCTTCCTGCCCCTGCCCTAAATCTTTAAAACGCAGACCGGACTGCAAAATTAAACCGCCAGAATCGATTATTTTAGTTTTGGTATTAGTAGTAAAATCCCAACGCAAGATTTTCGGACTGACCGCCGCCAAGCGCGGATCAGCATCCAGGGCTTGGACTAATTCTTTAAGAGCCGAGGCATCAAGAAAAGTATCGGGATTAATAACGAGGAAATATTCCGCCCCAGCCTGCCGGGCGCGATTAATCAAGATATTATAAGCGCGGCTAAAGCCTAAATTTTCGCCGGCGCCTAAATATTCAATTAAATTTTGATGGTGACTATTAAAAAATTCCAGCGCTAACCGATTATGATTATTAGTTTGGTCACTATTATCTAAAGCTAAGATACGATACTCGGCCGGCTTTAAAAAAGACAAAGCGGCAACTAAGCTGCTTAAAAAATCGGGGAGATATTTAGCGCTAACTTCATTATAAGTTAAAAAACCGACGACAAGTTTCATAAAAATTCTTTAAAACTAAAAAAAACATTGACAAACCAAAGAACGGGGATTATATTTAATCTATAAAAATATTTTTTATGTTCATTCTAACTCTTTAATCAATAACTAACCACAAAAAAAATAAAGCTATCATGACTAGAGCAATCGAAAAGGAGGATCAAGCGTTTATCGAAGAAACGCTGGAGAAGGTTCGTGCCTTGGCCGACGAATCTGTTAATGAAGGAGAATTTTTAAGTAAGGTCTTCAAGACCCTACCAGAAGTAGATAAAATTTTTCCTTCACGACAATCAGATAGCGGCGGCATCACCTTCTCAATATTGATTAAATGCAAGCCCCGCGGAGAAAAAGAACCGCAGACAAAAACCGCCACAATTAAGAAAAAATTCTCTCGGCGCTAAAGAAAATCAGGCCAAAATTTACCGGCCTGTTTTTTTTATTTTAAATAACCATTTTATCGGCTAATTTCTCTTTAGCTATTTGCTGGGCCTTAAGTAGGCTTTCAAAGGTTCCGGCATCCAGCCATTCGCCGTTTACTAGCGACACTTCCAGTTCGCCTTTATCCAAATACCAATTGTTAACATCGGTAATTTCCAGTTCGCCGCGAGCCGAGGCCTTCATGTCCTTGGCAATCTTAATAACGCGCTGATCATAAATATACAAACCGGTGACGGCGTAATCGCTTAAGTATTCTTGCGGTTTTTCAACGATTTTCTGCGCCTTCATTTGCTCGTCAAATTTAACCACGCCAAATCTTTCTGGATCAGTGACTTTTTTGGCAAAAATTTTGGCGCCGCTTTTAAAATTTTTAATTTCTGCAGAGAAATCATCTTCAAAAATATTATCACCCAAAATCATGACGACATCTTCATTATCAATAAAATTTTCGCCGATAATAAAAGCCTGAGCTAAACCTTCGGGCTTATCCTGGATTTCATACGTGAATTTCACGCCGAATTCTTTCCCGGAGCCAAGCAAATTTAGATAATCACCGGCGCGCTCCGGCGCGACAATTATTAAAATTTCTTTGATGCCCGCTTTAATCAAGGTATTAAGCGGATAATAAATCATCGGCCGATGATAAACCGGTAAAAGTTGTTTAGAAGTAATTTTAGTTAGGGGCCTGAGGCGCGTGCCTGAGCCGCCCGATAAGATTATACCGCGCATATATTTTTATTTTTTATTTAAAGACTAAAAATTAGGCTCACCCTGACTCGTCAAAATATTATTTTTAAAAAAAATTTTTAAAAACAATATTTCTGACTCGCCAGCTATGTTCCCAGGTTAGTTTCGCTTCGCGAAACCTAGCGCTCGACAGTTAAATATTCCCTGAGGGCTTCTTTAAAGGGACGCAACTTTTTTATTTTTAAATTCTTCAGGACAGAATATTTAGGCCGACGCGCTGCCCGCAATAAATTCTCGCTGCGGATCGCCTTTAAAGTGATTTTCAGCTTGCGTAGACGAAATAATTCAGCCGCGGCCTCATACCAAGTGGCCGGGCCTTCGTTAATTAGATGATAAATACCAAAGGGCGCTTCAATTTCCCAAAGACGCTTGGTGGCTTCAGCCAAATCCGGAGTATAAGTGAAACAGCTCAGTTCCTCATTAACCACGGTCAGTTCTTTTTTAGTTTGCGCTAAATCCAGCATGATGTCAAAAAAACTGGGCTTAGCCTGGGCGCTAGTTCCGGAGGGACCAAAAAGCTTAGAGGTTCTGATCAAATAATAATTCAAACCGCGTTCCGCCCGCTTCAAAATTTCCCGCTCGCCCAAAAACTTGCTTTCCCCGTATTTATTAATCGGATTCGGGGTATCGCTTTCAATAAATTCTTGTTTATTCTCGACGCCGTTGAAAACATAGTCAGTAGAGTAATGAATCAAAACCGCTTTTAGCTCCCGAGCCAAATCTGCTAACCTGGCCGGCAAATCACGATTTAATTTTAGGGCGATTTCCTGCCCGGCTTTATCTTCGCATTTATCAACGGCGTTATAGGCGACGGTATTAATTATTAAAGTCGGGGCTAATTCTCTTATTTTAACGTTTAAAAGCGGAAAATCTAAAGCATCAACCTCTTCCTTGTCCCAGGAAACGGTTTCGTAATCAACGCTAAAAATCTTAGTTAATTGAGTGCCGAGATTACCTTGGCTGCCGAGAATAAGGATAGACATATATTATAAGTATAGAGAGAAAAACGGAAATTGACAAATTAAGCGGGAAATATTAAGATTAAATGATTCTTTAAAATTTGAATATTTTCTAAAAAACCATAGTATAAACCCTTTAAAACCATTTAAAAAATGAAGACTGTACCATTTACCCCCTGGCTATTGCCGGAAGAGCATCCCGAAGTAGTAAAGTTCCTGTACCACAACGGCCTGCTGAAATTCAGTAACAACCGGGATCTGCCTCTCAAGAGCGGCGGAAAAACTGATGTTTACATCAACCTTCGCGATGCTCGCAATAATCCGAAGGCGATAAGATTTATCTCGGATCTTTTCGCTATCCCGCTGCGCCGACTGGATATCGCCCGGTTCGTGGAAATACCGGATTCAGTTTCAGCTTTCGCCGGCCCCTTATCACTGGCGATTGAGAAACCGTACCTGACTATCCGGGGAGAATCCAAAGAAGGTCGCGTCGCCGATGCGAAAATGATCGGCAATCCCCGTCCCGGTGAAAAAGTCGCCGTCTTCGACGATGTCATAACTGACGGTGCTTCAAAAATCGCCTCCTACAAACTTTGCCAGAAGCTGGGTCTCGATTTCCAGACTTTAGTCGTTCTGGTCGACAGGCAACAGGGCTGGAAAGAGCATCTGACCAAGAATAATTGCCTGATGCCGGTCTGGCCAGGGATGACGCTTCATGATGTGCGCAAACAACTGATCAACCTCGGCATTATGCAGAGATGTGAACCGAGGATGGAAGAGTTGAATCCGATCATCGTTGCCCTGGATGGTAAAAACTGGGATGACATCCTGCCGCTGATTGATAAACTGAGAACGACTGGTGGCATCCTGAAAGTCAACGACCTCCTGTTCGCCAAAGGCATTGAACATCTGCTGCCCAACCTGCAAGTATATGGAAGAATAATGGCCGACTTAAAAGGACACGATATCCCCAATACGGTGGGCAACACCTGTAAGAGACTCAAGCCATACAATCCCTGGGCCGTCACCATTCATGCTTCCGGCGGTGATGAAATGATCAAGGCGGCCGTGAAAGAACTGGAAGGAACGTCCACCAAGGTTCTGACGGTCACGGTTTTAACTTCAATCGACGAAAAAACCGGGGAAGAAATTTACAGTCGCAAACCTTTTGACGAGGTGATGGTCCTGGCAGAAATGGGTAACCGTTCCGGCGCTAATGGTTTTGTCTGCTCTCCGGAAGAAGTAGGAGAACTCAATAAAAGATATCCGGGCAAGGAATTTGTTGTGCCGGGAATCCGTTCCGAAGGTAAGGACAAACAGGATCAGAACAGAACTGGTACACCGGAGGGAGCAATGGCTGCCGGTGCCACCAAACTGGTGATGGGTCGACAAATCCTCGGCGCTCCCGACCCGGTAGCGGAAATGATGCGGGTCATAACTGAAGAGCTGAAGATAAAAATCTGAAGCTTGAACTAAATCGTTCCCCTAAAAAAGGCCCTCAGCTTAATATGAGCTGCGGGTCTTTTTTCTTGCTTATTCCTTAGAATAATGATAAATTAAAATGTTCTTTACACAATCGAATATCAATGAATATCAACCAACATAAACCATAAAAACCAT
>Ga0172371_10010072_pt1 | contig 12863 bp, 14 predicted proteins | sample Lak12m_FD_114543 | JGI IMG/M metagenome (GOLD analysis project Ga0172371, IMG submission 114543) | Freshwater microbial communities from Kabuno Bay, South-Kivu, Congo - kab_022012_12m | ecosystem: Environmental > Aquatic > Freshwater > Lake | place: Democratic Republic of the Congo: South-Kivu... | reverse complement strand
TTATGAAGGATCGAAGTTTCTCTTCCGGAGAGAGAGTCAGAATCGAACTCGTGTACGCTCCCACGGCAAGGAACGCATTGATCTGCAGAGAAAACTGCCCTGTTATCCCGTTGATCAGGTTGTAGCTGACTGCCAGAATAATGAAAATAGCAATATTGTTCAGTATGCGCAGGCTGTATGGGCTAAAGTGACCGTTGGCGTACCACAAGAAGCCCAACAACGCCGCGACCGCCACAGAAGTAAGTACTCTGTCTCGCCCGACGCTTCTCTGTAGCGATTTGAACGCCGTCTCCATGTCAGTCTGGCAGGTGCTCTCCCATGATGCCGGTCGGACGGGTGAGCAAGATCACAATAAGGATGCAGAATGCTATGGCATCCCGGTAACCGGACCATTCTGGTTTGATCGCGACAACCAGGATTTCGGTCAATCCGAGTATCAAACCGCCCAGGGCCGCGCCCGCTACGCTGCCGATGCCTCCAAGGACCGCGGCCACAAACGCCTTCAGGCCGGGAATCACTCCCATGAAAGGCTCCACAGCGGGATATTTCATGCACCACATGATCCCTCCCGCACCGGCCAGGGTGGAGCCCAGTACAAAGGTGAAGGCTATCACCCGGTTGGAGTCCACGCCCATCAGAGGAACCGTCTCCATGTCTCGAGAGAGGGCCCTCATGGCCATACCGATCTTTGATCGGTGCACCACCAGCATAACCAGGATCAATAACAAAGCGGTGACGCCGAACACCCAAATCGATAGCAAGGGAAGCTTTACCGTCCCCAGGCTCAGCGTTCCTTCAAAAATCGGGAGAGACGGAAAAGACTTAGGGCGCCCTCCTATTACGACAAGACCAAGATTCTCCAGGAGAAACGACACGCCAATGGCGGTGATTAGGGCACTGATTCTGGGACTCTTTCTCAGCGGCCTGTAAGCCCCTCTGTCGATAAGTATTCCGAGTATTCCGGTCAGGGCTATGGCTATGGCAAAACAGAGAAGCCACGGCAAATGGAACATTACAATGCCGAAAAAGGCTATGTACGCCGACACCATTAGAAGATCGCCGTGAGCGAAATTTATCAGCCGCAGCACTCCATATACCATCGTGTAGCCAATGGCAATTAGGCTGTACAGGCAGCCCAGAGTGAGTCCAAAGATTATCTGCTGAATTGCGAACGAAAAATCCACCGGTCGGGTTCTTCCATCAGGATGCAGTTGCGGCTGCCGGTATCGAGCAGCTTCGGACTGATGCCAATTTCCATGCCCTTTCTTGGCCACAAAGAATCATGAAAGGTCTCGGTTTGTCCCCGGAAATCCGGGCCGTCCTCAAGGATTGATCGTCGTCACGTATACGAAGTGTCCATCCTTGACCCTGTTGACCACCATCGCCTTTATGGCGTCACCGTTGGGCTTGATAGTGATCTTCCCTGTCACGCCGTCAAAATCTTTGGTAGAGACCAGAGCGTCGCGGATCTTCGTGGAATCCGAAGATCTTGCCCGTTTGATCGCATCGAGGATAATGAGGTACGCGTCGGCTGCCATGGCCGCGAAGGCATCGAGATCCTGGCCGGTTCCCTTTTCGTAAAGATCGAGAAACTTCTTTCCCGTCGGGGTATTTATCATGGCCTTGTGAAAGTGGGCCGTGAAATAGAGCCCCTCGACCGCCTTGCCGCCCAACTGGATCAGCTCCGGCGCCTGCACCCCGTCACCGGCCAGGATTGGTGCTTCGATCCCCAGATCTCTGGCTTGCTTGGCGATAAGGGCACATTCCGTGTAGTATACCGGCGCGTATATAACAGCGGGATTCGACGCTTTTATGCTGCTGAGCTGGGCTGTGAAATCGCGGTCACCGGACTTGAACTTTATTTCCGCAACGATTTTGCCCCCGGCTTTGACGAATTCAGCCTTGAAAAATGCGGCCAGAGCCACGCAGTAATCCTGTGAGATATCGTAGATGAGCGCAGCTGTGCCAGCGTTGAGCAGGTCATGCGCAAGCTTTGCCGCAATCCGCCCCTGGTCTGGGTCGGTGAAACAGACCCGGAAAACGTATTTCTTGCCTTGTGTTACGATGGGGTTGGTAGCGGTCGGCGACACCATCGGGATCTTAGCTCGCTCGGCGAAATCTGACCCTGCCATGGTATTGCCCGAGATCATTTCACCGATGATGGCCACCACCCGGTCCTTCTCGATCAGGCGAGCGGCAGCGTTGGCAGCCTCAACCTTGTCCGACTTGGTGTCCGCCAACTGGAGGTCTACCCCGCGTCCCAGGACGGTCGGCTCCATCTTGTGAGCAATGGTTATTCCACTCCAGGCCATCTGGCCGTATGCAGCGACACCGCCCGTCATAGGCAAGAAGGCACCAATATTGACTTCATCGGCTGCCTGGACCTGGGCTGCCAACAATATGGACAAGGCAGCGACTAACGATAGCGCCTTCAACGTTCGGCCCCTCCCTTCCCGGCTGTGGACAGGTCTCGCCCGCACTCTGCAGGAAACCCGCTCGACAAGCATATGGAGACTGGTGTCTCCTCGTGATCCTGGATTCACTCGAGATTTATGGTCGAGACGTAAATGAATTTTCGGTCTTTGACTTTGTCGATCACCATAGCCTTGATGGGATCTCCATCAGGCTTCATAATGATTTTGCCGGTCACCCCCTGAAAATCCTTGGTATTGATTATGGCTTCCCGTATTTTCTCCGGGTCTGTGGACCCAGCCCTGTTTATCGCGTCTACGAGCATCAGGTACGCGTCCGCGGCCATGGCGGTAAAGGCATCGGGCTCTTTCTTGCCGTATTCTTTCTCGAATATTTGCAGGAATTTCTTGCCTCGCTCGCTCTCGATCATGTCCTTATGAAAATGCGTGGTGAAATAAATGTCATTCACTGCCTCGCCGCCGAGATCGATCAGCTCCGGCGCTTGGACACCGTCTCCAGCGAGGATGGGAACCTTGAGCCCCATTTCTCTGGCCTGTTTGGCCATGAGAGCGCACTCCGTGTAGTAGATCGGTGCGCAGATCACGTCCGGGTTGGTTGATTTTATGGAGCTCAGCTGGGGAGTGAAATCCCTGTCACCGCTCTTGAACTTTGTTTCGGATACTATGGTTCCTCCACCCTTGGTAAACTCTCTTTTGAAGAAGGCAGCAAGACCTACGGAATAGTCTTGCGAAATGTCGTAGATAAGGGCGGCGGTCTTAGCTTTGAGCTGGTCTTGAGCCATCCTGGCCAGCACCCGCCCTTGATCGGTGTCGATGAAGCAGACGCGACTGATGTACTTCTTCCCCTGAGTCACTATCGGATTTGTTGCCGTGGGAGAAATCATGGGGATCTTGCGCCGTTCGGCCACGTCTCCGCCTGCAATGGTGTTGCCGGAGATCATCTCACCGATTATGGCTACGACTTTGTCCTTCTCAATGAGACGCGAAACCGCATTCGCCGATTCCACCTTATCGGATTTGGTGTCTGCAAGAACCGCGTTCACTGGCCGGCCCAAAACTTCCGGCGACATCTTCTTAGCAATCTGGATGCCGCTCCATCCCATCTCGCCATAGGCTGCGACTCCGCCTGTCATGGATAGGTAGACCCCAATGTTGACCGGCTCCGCCGCGTTAACGTGGGACACAAGAATCAACAGTACCGCGGCGAAGAAGGATTGCACCCTCAACATCCATCACCTCCAGGATTTCGTACACGAATCGGTTCGCAGGTCTTGCTTGCCCGACCCTAGGCGTCTTGTTCGTTACCTGTAAACTCTGCTGAGAATTTGACTAAAAAGCGGCCCAAGTGTATCTTTCCTCCCCATGAAAAGCAACCACCAAAATCTTCGTGTCGGCGTCATCGGTGCCGGGACCATGGGTCAGCATCACGTGAGGATACTGTCCAATACGGCAGGGGTAGCGATGGAAGGCTTTTACGATCCTGACGAGGCGAGAAGCAAAGAGATTTGCCAAAGGCACGGATGCTCTTGTTCCGAAAGCCTCGACGCCCTGCTGGAGGGACTCGACGCGGTAGTCGTTGCAGCACCGACTTCCCTGCATCTGGAAATTGGTGAGAAATGCCTGCAGCGGGGAGTTAACGTTCTGATGGAGAAGCCGCTGGCGCACGATGTACACTCGGCCGCACGGCTGGCGGAAATGGCTCGCGGTGCGGGGCTTGTGCTGGCCGTGGGCCATGTGGAGAGGCATAATCCGGCCGTTGTAGCGCTTTTCGACCGGTTTCGTGCCCAGCCGGAAGAAATAGTGTCCATCGACGCTCGCAGACTTGCTCCGTTTGACGGATCGCGATGCCTCGATGTGGACGTGCTGTACGACCTGCTCATACACGATGTGGACCTGGCCTTGGAAATAGCGGCCTCGGAAGTCGATTCCGTCGCGGCTGCAGGCCGCTCGGTTTTTTCAATGCAAATTGATATGGTCCACGCATGCATCGAATTCAAGAACAAGGCAGTCGCTGTATTCTGGGCGGCCAAATGCTCGCCGCTGAAGACGCGATCCATCACCGTCACTACCCCAAGACGCTACCTGGTCGCCGACACCCTGGAGCGCACGCTGACTGTGTACACGGCCGATCAGCTTCCCGCCATGGAAACCGGACTCTGCCTCATGGGGAACATCCGCCGGGAAGAGATCCCTGTCCCCGATGAGGAGCCGTTGCGAAGGGAAATAGACGATTTTCTGCAATCGGTCAGGACAGGCATCCCTCCCCTGGTTGACGGGGAAAGGGCACTTAAAGCCATGCGGGTACTGGACCGGGTCGGGGCCGCGATGCGGTAGCGTTTGGTGTCCAATCTGAGCGATTCTTTGGAATGATTTCCGGGGAGAGATTTTTTGTAGAAAGTCCCTCCCCGGACCCCCTCCCCAAAAACTCCTAAATTATCAGTTTGTTAAACTTGGCTCCGATGCCGAACTAGCCGAAATCTTGGCTGCTGTGGCCGTCGAGCAAAAAGGCCCTCGCACCCGATTGGTGCTTCCTCTTTGTCACCCAGGACAAGTACGATATTTCAAGTAAAACAGCATGCGCGGTAGAGGTTAGCAGTTTATGACCATATAATGTTAGCGTTTTTCGGGAGGGGCCAGGGAGTAGCTCTCTTCTGGAGAAGAAGGAATTCCCCAAAACCCTGCCGGAAAATCGCTAGGATGAGCATCAAAGGACCTTGTTGAGCGAGTACTCGATTATGCCTGTGGCTCCGGCCTTGAGCAGCTTGGGGATCAGCGATCGTACCACCTCTTCCGAGACCACAGATTCCACAGAGAACCAATCAGATTTGTACAACCCGGAGACTGTCGGCGCGTGCAGCGAAGGGAGCAGGCGTACCACAGTATCGAGCTCCGCCTTGGGGACGTTCATCTTCAGACCGACCATCTTTCGAGCTTCCAGCGCGGACTGAAGCAGCATATGAATCTGTTCGACCTTCTCGCGTTTGAACTTATCTTTATATGAGCTTCGGTTCATAATGAGCTGGGTGTTGGTAGTGAGTAGTGTGTGGATTATCCGAAGCCCGTTCGCCTTCAACGTGCTTCCCGTTTCCGTTACGTCCACGATGGCGTCTACAACGCCTTCGTTAACTTTGGCTTCGGTGCTCCCCCACGAGAATTCCACTTCTACATTGATCCCGCGGCCGGCAAAAAACTTCCGGGTGACGCCGACCAGCTCTGTCGCGATACGCTTTCCGTCGAGATCTTCGGGCACCCGGTAATGAGACTCCGCGTCCACTGCCAGTACCCACCGGGCGGGATTCTGCGACACCTTGGAATAGACGAGGTCGTCTATCACCTTCACATGGGATTCATTCTCCAGAATCCAATCCTTACCGGTCAGTCCTGCGTCGAAGGTCCCGGATTCCACGTACCTCGATATCTCCTGCGCTCTCAGTCGAGCCATGATGATCTCGCTGTCGTCCACGGTCGGGAAATAGCTTCTAGGCGAAATCGTGATGTTCCAGCCAGCCCGGCGAAAAAGATCTATGGTAGCCTGTTCCAGGCTTCCTTTGGGTATTACGAACTTTAGAGGACCCTTACTCATCGATCTCCTTCAATTCTCCTTCAGAGGTTAGACGCCGAAAGAAACAACTCCATTTCCTGGTGTGGCAAGCTCCCTTGCCCTGTTGTTCCACAAGCAGCAATATGGTGTCTTCGTCACAATCCACAAGTACCTGTTTCACGATCTGGATGTCACCGGAAGTGTCGCCCTTGCGCCACAACGTTTTCCTGGATCGGCTCCAGTACACTGCTCTGCCTTCCTTGAGGGTGGCCTCCAGAGCTTGCGGGTTCATATACGCCATCATGAGCACCTTTCCGGTGCGCACGTCTTGAGCTATTGCGGGTACCAACCCCCCGCCCTTGTCAAAATCGATCAGGGACTTCACGAGTCCCCGTTCCGTCAACGTCATGAGCCCTCCCCGGAATCTGTCATAAACTCCTGTTCCAAAGCGCGCAAAATTCCCATAACTATGGTAGAAGCCACACCGGCAACCTGCGGATCCATTGTTCCGTTGAGCACATTCCCCAGAATATCGTTGAGAACCCGCACCGCATCCGCGGGCCCTGAGATCAGTACGCCTCCGTGTTCGGGAACCGCCCCGGACGCGGCCGGAGCCCGGGCGGGAGAGTGCGAAGCCCCCGCGGACGGAGTATAACCGCGGCTCTCCAGTATTTTCTCAAACACAGCCAAGGCTTCGTCCGTGTAGTCATCCCTCTCGTGCTTGAGAATTCTCAATATCTCTTCGCTGGAAAATGATTCGAGTTTGGATCTGTCCACCCTGTAGTCGTTCATTTAAGCCTCCCAACCATCGGGATGAATGTTTCGGAGAAAACCAACTCCCGTGCCTCTTTTCTTGGGTACAATCTATTGTTGAATGCCTCGCCCTGCGTTTTATAGCCAGCCAGGCGTGTTGCATGCCGAGCACTTTCGCAGGAAGCATACTTGTAAGGATCTGTCCCTGAACAAATGCGTCAACCTTGCGAACCCCGCGGTGGCAGGGTCGCTGCACGCCGCGCCCTGGGCGTAGCATGCTACGCCCCTCAATACGCCTCAACAGCGCTGAAATGCCTCGTTATTCTGTGACAAACCCTAACCTACATATCACAATTCTTCAGATGCGGGAAAAGGTACGTCCGCCGTTGACTCGTTTGCAGCGGCACCTCGGCAAGAGAACGCCTCCGGGAACCCGCCTCCAAGTCCGTGTAGACGCGAAACCCTATCTCATGAGGAAGTGGACTATCCGGATGGTCTGATCATCGCCTTCCCAATCAGCGTCCTCGATCCATTTCCAGACCTGTTTGAAGGAGCAGCCTGAGAGCAGGAGAGCGGCCAGAGCTACCAGCAACCATTTTTTCATGACGAGCCTCACGAGAGCCTCAGGTATCTCAATAATATCAAAGGCAAACAACGAAGTAAAGGACAATACCTAAAACCGTTTTCTCGATATATCATACATCACCTGGTAATGATAGGTAAATTACTTGATTCTTTTATCCGTTTGTGGTAGGATCAGACCGTGAGTCAGTTCCCAAACGGGCTTGAGCCTTTCAACAAAGTATCAGGCCGACCAGAAACTGATGGCTCGCCCGTCAAGAAAAGGCCGGTGGGCATTTCAATCCGGAGGTTGAAATGAAAAGTCTGTTGAAAACAACCGTCGCCGCGATTCTGGTCCTTGTGATGACAGGGTGGGCTTTCGCGTACGAGACCGATTTCGACGACCTTCACAGGTACACCCAGAACCTCCCTGGGTGGAAGTTGGGACGGGGAATCACCAATATTCTTTCGGGACCACATGAACTTTTCGCTGCGATGACCAATGATGCGATTAAGGGCGCCTACTGGGGTGCGTACGACGGCGGATTTCAAGGATACATCGCGGGCAGCACCAACGGCTTCATCGCGGGCAGCTTATCAGGAACTTTCAAAGCACTCAAGAGAATGACCCTCGGCGGCCTTGAGATTCTGACTTTCTGGAAGCCCGAGTACGGACCCACAATGGATCCGGAATATGGTACGAGATGCCGGGCGTTCACGGACAACGACTACTTCGACCCCGACCCCTTCTGGTACACGGGTCCGCCCAGATAACAAAACTTTTCAAGAATTCTTCTGTGGTCTGGGTCGGCGTGCCGCACGCGGCGTGTCGGGATTGCCCGGCAGTGAGCCCGGTCCCAACAGCGCAGGGTACTGGGGAGCCTTCCTGGCCAGGCAGCTCCCGATACGCGGCTCCCCCTTGAGGGGCGGCCTTCGGGCATCATTCCTCCGAGGTCGGTTTCACGACTTGAAACCCGGCTTTTTCAAAGATCCTGCAGATATTGCTCAGCGGTGTACGCGGCCGTGGCTCCATCACCCACGGCCGTTGATATTTGGCGCAACTGCTTGGCCCGTACGTCCCCGGCAGCAAACACGCCGGGCCGGGAGCAGGCCATTCTTTCGTCCGTAAGGATGAACCCTCCGGCATCGGTTTCTACCAGGTGCTTGAAGCCCTTGGTGTTGGGATAGAGCCCCACGTAAAAGAAAACACCACCTACGGGAAGCTCCTGCTCGCTTCCGTCCTTGACCGAACGAATTACGAGTCCCTTAACTTCCCTGTCACCTACAACCCGGACCGGGAGAGAGCTCCAGTGAATCTCGATATTGGGTTCCCGTAAGGTCTTTTCCTGAATATGCTGGACGGCTCGCAGGTTGTCCCGCCTGTGGATCAGATGAACTTTTGATGCCAGCCTGGAAAGGTACGAGGCCTCTTCACAGGCTGAATCGCCTCCGCCGATTACCGCGACTTCCAAATCCCTGAAGAATGGGCCATCGCAAACCGCACAATAGCTTACGCCCTTGCCTGCAAGTTCAATTTCACCGGGGATCCCGAGCTTCACAGGAGAGGCGCCGGTGGCGATAATCAGCGCGCGGCACGAATAGATTTTTCCGGAGTCCGCGGTAAGCTGAAATCCTTTTTCGACCTGCTCGATTCGCGTGATCTCTTCGGTTTGTATCTCCACGCCGAATTTTCGGGCCTGGGCCTCCATCTTCTCTGAGAGATCCATGCCGAGTATTGGATCTACAAAACCGGGGTAATTGTCCACCAACTCGGTGGCGGTCATTTGCCCTCCAGGGATTCCCTTTTCAATGAGAAGCACGGGAATCCCTGCTCTGGACGCGTACATGCCTGCAGTGAGACCCCCCGGTCCTCCGCCCAGAATCAGCAGATCGCATTCCATTCTAAGAGACCTTGTCGAGAAGCTCTTTGATCTTGCTTTTCTGTACGGCTCCTACGATCTGGTCGACGACCTGGCCGTCCTTGAAAAGTATCAGTGTGGGGATACCTCTTATGCCATACTTGCCTGGAGTCTGTTTGTTATCATCCACATTGAGTTTGGCAACCTTGATCTTCCCTGCGTACTCGCCAGCCAGCTCCGCCACCACAGGTCCTACTGTCCTGCAGGGGCCGCACCAGGCAGCCCAAAAGTCCACCAGAGCGGGTAGGTTCGATTTCAGTATCTGCTCGTCAAAGTCTCCATCGGTTACGGTTAGAAGGTGTTCGTTTTCCGCCATTTTCCAACTCCTCTCGGGGATCAGCTCTGATCCGCATTACAATGTGTTCGCAGGAATTGCCTGAGTCTTTCTTTGGCCTCCTGCGGCATATCATCCGGGATACCTTTCGCGCACAAGTCCAGCGTGGCCTTGAGCGATTCATATATGAGCGAACACGGAACGCAGACTTCCAGATGCTGTTCTATTTCCTTGCAGTCGCAAGGGTCGATCTCTCCGTCAAGGTACTCGGAAAGCTGATCACAACAGTCCTTACATTTGCACATGTTCATCTGACGCCCCCCTGTTCGATGATGCGCCTCTCTCGGAGTAATACGTCCCGAGAGATTCTCTGACTGCGTTGCGTGCGCGGTGCAGGCGCGATTTCACGGCTGCAACCGAGGCGTCCGTAATCTTTGAAACTTCCTCGAGCGAAAAACCCTCCACGTCTCTCAGCACTATTACGGACCTGTAGAGCACCGGCAGATCCTCAATGGCTTCTTCGATCTTCTTTCGACCTTCGCTTGACAGCAAGACCTCCAGAGGAGTGTTGAGAAACTCGGGAGACGCGGACACGAACGACGCTTCGCAGTGCCCGGCAGCCTGATCGTCGTACTCGACGTTTTCCGGCCGTGTCCTTCTCAAGAACATCAGAGCGGAATTAGTGGCGATCTTGAAGAGCCAGGTCGAAAACGAGGACGTACCCGCAAATCCTTTCAGGCCCCTGTACGCGCTTAGAAAGGTTTCTTGAAGCAAATCTTCGGCTACATGAGCATCTTTGACCATTTTCTTCAAGTGCCTGTAAATCCTGCCTTGATATTTTTCCACAAGCGCTTCAAAGGCCTGGTAATCGCCGCTGAGAACTCTTTGCACAGTTTGCTGATCTTCTATCATTGCCGTAGTCAATTTCCGGACGCGGACATGGGAAAAATGACCCGAAAAATACTTATTACAAACATTATTAGGTCCCTTATCCAGCTCCTGTCAAGGGCAAAGCCTCCATCCATTCGGTGGCGATGCACGAAAAACCGTTGCACGATTCAGCAGCGGCTTATATGATTTATTATAGCAAGGAGTCAGCATGGAAGACCTCATCAACACAGTAGCCGAGAATTTGGCCGGCGCTCAGAACGTCGTGGCATTGACTGGAGCGGGTGTCAGCACTGAGTCCGGCATTCCGGATTTCAGGAGCCCGGGCGGCCTATGGACCCGGATAGACCCCGGCGAGTTTTCCATCGATCGTTTCCTCCAGAACCCCGCGCGCTTTTGGAAAATGCACCTGCAACTGAAGGCTTCCGGCGATTTCAACATGGCTGCAGCAGATCCCAATCCGGCCCACTACGCCCTGGCGCGCATGGAGCAGATGGGAATCCTCAAGTGCGTCATCACCCAGAATGTGGACAACCTCCACCAGAGGGCCGGATCGGTGGAAGTGGTCGAATTCCACGGAAACCTGCTACGCGCCGTATGCTTGAAATGCCGGGCCCTGGAGCCCATCGAGAACGTGGAGTCGCGGCTCATGGAAAGCGATGATGAAACTCCAAGATGCCGCAGATGCGAGGGGCTGCTCAAACCGGACGCTGTCTTTTTCGGCGAGCCGATCCCGTCCAAAGCTCTAATGATTTCAGAAATCCAGGCGCAGAAATGCGATCTGCTGCTCGTCATCGGGACCTCACTCCAGGTTTATCCTGCGGCACAGATTCCCGTTACCGCCAAACTCAAATTCCCTCCCGCACAAGTGGTTGAAATTAATAGAGAGCCATCTGCCTTGAGGAGCCAAGTCACTGACATCCTGCTACTGGGAAGCGCGGGGGAAGTCCTCACCAAACTGATGGACGCTGTGGAATCCAAAGTGAGAGAGGCGGCGTCGTAACGCGGGTTTGAAACATTACGCTCAAGGTCCCGTGAGACCGGCGATTCTGATCCAGTGCATGCCCTCGGAAGCCAGTGGATGATCGATGGTGGCTAAAGGCAGGTTGTGAAGGAGCGACAGAAGGCGACGCCGGTCAAAAGAGGACCGCTGATTCCAAGAAAAAGCCCTGACGGTTCATGTCGATCTTGTCCACATCCCGCTTGAACTTGACATGCCAGAACTTGTACCCGCCGTTGACACTCCAGGTCCACAGCTTGTTCACCGGGATGTCGACCCCGCTGGCAACCTCCCAGTCCCACGTTTCGATGCTTTCGTAATTCCACCAGTTCACCCGGGCGGAGACGTTCGGACGCAGGGCTACACCCTCCACAATGGGGTAAAAGGTACCATGTATTCCCAAGGTGGGAACTACTCGCGTCTCCCCTTTCTGGTAATTATACGTGGATTTGGCCACCGTAACGTGCCCGACCTTTGTCTCCAGACTTACCACGCCCAGGTCCACGTTTGCTCCGAAAAGGATCTGAGGGGTCATGAAGAAATCCAGATCGTACCCGAGTCTGAGATCTCTTATCTTCTGAAAAGAGCCCCCTGAGGACTGGTTATAATCAGTGCCGGCCTCCAGGCGCGCCCGGAACACATGGATGTTCTCCACACGCACCGTGGAAAAGAACTCCCAGACCAATTGGTCTTCTTTGATCCCGAGGTGTTGGGTCAGGTCCAGCTTTGTCCGGTCGTTCTGAAGAAGATCTCCCTGAAGGACGGTGAACCACATTCTCGCTCCGCCGTTCACGCGGACGTAACTGGGGACATCCCATGCGTGGACGTTTCCGAGCAGGAGGTACAGCATGAGGGTCAGCCAGGTCAAAACCAAGAATCGGTGCATTGTATTTGGCATGTTACCGCCAAACCATAAAAGTCTACATTATAAAAGCGACGCAACTAATATAATTAAATCATAAAATTGTCAAGACCAAAGTGGCCGGTCCCCTCGTGAAACTGAATGGATACGGACCTTGAAACATTTTTCTTGACCGGCTACAGCCTGGTCCTCATAACATTTTACTTTCTGCACCCCCCCAACCTAAAGCCTCAATTTGTTTGGATGCGGCGGCCAAATTGGGAAGCCAGCCATATTTAACAAGCCAATAATTTAGGGGTGTTCGCAGTGCTTTGCTGTCTCTACCTGGCCATGTCTGTCTCGCGGGCTATTATTTCGAGAATGGTGAAGCCCCATCGACCCAGGACATGACCTGGCCTGTCTAACGGTGAGAATCCATCAAGTAATCCGACTTCCCTAATCTATGAACTCTACGGACACTACCCGCGACACTCCGGGCTCTTCCATGGTCACTCCATAGAGAGAGTCGGCTTCCTCCATGCTCCGTTTGTTGTGGGTGATGATGAGGAATTGAACGCTCCGGGAGAGTTCCCTGAGCATCTCGTTGAAACGCGTGAGATTGGCGTCGTCAAGCGGCGCGTCCACTTCGTCCAG
>Ga0172371_10010069_pt1 | contig 12864 bp, 13 predicted proteins | sample Lak12m_FD_114543 | JGI IMG/M metagenome (GOLD analysis project Ga0172371, IMG submission 114543) | Freshwater microbial communities from Kabuno Bay, South-Kivu, Congo - kab_022012_12m | ecosystem: Environmental > Aquatic > Freshwater > Lake | place: Democratic Republic of the Congo: South-Kivu... | reverse complement strand
TGGGCTCATAACCCAAAGGTCGGAGGTTCAAATCCTCCCCCCGCTACCAGAGGCCACAAAGGCGTGGATAGCAATCCAGGCCTTTTTTGTTTGGCAATACCGATCCTAAGCCCATTCTAACTGGTTTTCCCCACGTCTCAACTTAACCTGCCGCTTTCTTTCCTGAAGAGGCCATCCTGTAGACAAGATACCCGAGGACCGCCGCCATCGCAAGCAGCGCGAGCCAGATTATCGCTTTGTGTCTCTCACTCCAGGGGGGTAATTTCTTCGCAGAGTTGTAGGCCGGGTTCGGGACACGACTGCCGAGGCTTGCTTCGGTAATTCCATCCTTGCGAAGCCTGTCCACATAGTGAACCACGTCATATAGCGGTTTCTTGGCTTCCGGATTCCCGACATAAAGTGCTAGCTTACCCGTTGTTACTGGAGCCGTCACGATTTTCGGCACCAAACGGTCCGCGCGCGCCCATGTGAATCTTAGAGGCGGGGCGTCGCCGTTTCTTATCTCCACGCGAAGATATCTGAACCCGGCTCCGGTGAGTTTCAACGAAAGGGATTCCTCTGTGCCGCTCTGACCAGAGAATCGGTAGAGAGTTCCTTCCGCGATACTTGTCCACGGCATGGGAACAGTCTTCTCCCCTGCAGGCGAATCCTCCGTGCGGGTACGCACTACCCGGCTTTCGCTGTTGCGCCCGTAGACCCTTACGCTGCGAAAGAAGTTACTATCAGAAAAATCTAGTTTAAGAGCGCGGAGCGGCAAGTTTCGGAAGCCAAGATCTAACAGAAGCTCTGAAGCTCCCTTCTTTTCTTCTACCTTGACAGCCACCACGGGCACATTAATGGTTTTCGGCGTGGTCCTGGACCGCTGCCATGCCTTAACGTCCTGGATTTCCAATCCATCCGGATCGTCGGGTCCATTGAAGACAGTTATACGCAGTTTTCGAAGATCGTTGTCCGGTATCTGGATCTCGCTTTTGTCGAATGCCGGCGCTTTCTCGCCCTTGTCCTGCACACGAAAGAGAAAGGCATCTCCTCGAATTATTTTCCACGACTCCCCGTCGTCGCTTCCTTCGATGCTGACCCTCCGTCGAAAGTTGGTTCCGGGTGTAGCAATACTGATGTTGTTTTTTAGTGTCTTCGAGTCAAAATCCACTGTAACAGAACTCTCTTTTTGGGGGACGTGCGACCTGTTATACAGCTTCACCGTCAGAGGGGCCTTGCTATCACTTCCGTGGTCCGTTTCAATCACATAACCGACTTCGTCTCCGCTGCCCGTTACTATTCGCAAGTCACTCAAGTCAGTGTTCGACGCGTCCATGACCTGGGGAGCAAGAGCAAATTCAAGTGCGCGGCCTGTACCGACCTTTTTCATCTCTATGGGTGCCATGCAGGACCACTGATCGATTTTCACTTCAGCGGCCAGCTTTCCTTCAAATGTCAGGAAAAGCACGAACCACGTCATGCAAGCTGCCAGGATAACTCGTCTCAATCGCGTTTCCCCCATTACATTCCGACCCTCTTTTCCAGCCTGTGATACAGGTAGGACGCGGAAATCATTGCCAAACCCAGTACAACGAAGGAAATTATTCTGAAAATCTGCTGAACCTGTGCCATATCTACCAGGACAACTTTGGCCGCCACCACCACTAGCAGTGCCAAGGCTGCTATCCGGACCTCTCGTATCCGCCTCCAGAATCCGACTCCCAGCGCCAACACTGCATACGTACCCCAAACAATCGAAAGTGCCATCTGGGCGGACCAGCGAGCCCTTCTTCTTGTGGCAACGGTCTCAAGGCAGTAGGCGTATGCTTCATGGCTCAAAAGCCAAAGAGGGAATAGCCCGGCCGCGACAGCCAGTGTCCGGGCAATTGCCCGGTCCGCTTCTGAAAAAAGGTCATCCCATCCGTTGGCGACAACTGCAAAGGCGAACACGGTTACAGCCACCACGCATCCCGAAAAGAACCGCAGGTTAATGATGATGTAGTAATCCTTCGGGCCCGCGTGCCAATACGCCAGCGTGGAAAGAAGAGCCGCCAGGAAGAGGGCTCCGAGGCCGGTATAAAATGACACTCTCGACCCGAACTTCAGCGCGGTGGCAAGGTAACCCAAAGATCCCGAAGCCCAGATCACAGCAAGTGAACATGCTGTGAGATACTGCGTACCAGCCGCGAAATCGGATGCATTGAACTGGAGCCATTGGCTCACTTCTCCGCTGATGACCAGAAGCGCTAGCGCTCCGGCCGCGATCGCTGACGCAACCTTGAGGTACCGGTCAACCTCAGTGGCATCATTCTCCCGAACGTGATGGATAATGGCGTAAACCGCTCCCGCCACGCTAACTGACATGGCTGCGAAAAAGTAACGGTTGAAAAACAGTACATAATTGGCGTGGTGGAGGGGCCAGTGCGCTGTAAAAAGATGCCACGCTGCCAGTACGAGAACGACAAACCCGGCGATCCGTACCGGCCGGTACCTGTAGAGGTAGCCCAAGTAAAGAAGTACAGGCCCTTCCACGGCCCAGGTAAGAGTTATTCCATGCATCTTCAGATGGAGCGGCACTGCCAGCGTCAAGAACACCACAGAAAGTCCCACGAATCCCAGAAGACTTCTGCTGTCCGAAGGCACACGCTGCCTGATGAGAGAGCCCAGCACTATATAGCTTGCTGCCATGGCAAGAGCGACAAACCCAAGAATGTACTGGTACTCCGGCCTCAGCATCCAATAGCAATAACCGAACGCTATCACCGCATTGGCCAGAGCCAACAGAAAGCCTTCCACGGAAGATTCGCTTCGGGACCTGATCTGGTACGCTACAGGAACAACCAGGAAGGTCAGAAAGAAGACGGAAACCCAGCAAATGGAAGGCGCAAGCGCGGTCGGATGATAGAACTTCCAGAACCAGCCCGCGAAGAGAAGCCATGTCCCGGCGAAAGCCAGGACATCAAGCGCTCGCCACTTCCTGAACAAGGCGATACCCAACACTCCGAAATTCAGCAGGGTCAGATAAGCGAAGAGCGAATCTCGGGCATCCTGACCGGTAGACATCATCAGGGGGGTTAGAAATCCGCCCAACACGGCCAGGAACCCCAGCGCGATTGAGTCGTGCATTATAGCCAGACTCATCCCTGCCGCGGTGAGTATGACCATCGCTCCGAATGCCGGGATCTGAGGAATCAGTTCATAGAAAGAAAATGCAGCAAAGACGGAAACATATAAAATTGCCAGCCCGCCTCCGAGAATTCCTTGTCCCAGTGCTCGCATCTCCCTGCGTACGCAGCCGTCGCCCGTCACCAGAAGCGCCCCGCCGGCAACAAGCCCCAGAACCACGCGTCCGGTCGGCCCCAACCACTGATTCTCAAAGGCGTATTTCAGAAAGAAACCGGCGCTGATAAACAGAGCGAGCGCTCCCCCCCAGGTCATCCACCGCTTTCCCACACTCTCTTCAAACCATTCCCACCACTGCAGATCGCGAAGCCGGGATTCGGTCCCCCCCGGCCTCGGTGGTTCTCCGCCTGGAGTCGGGCGCTGTTCAAGGCGCGTCCTTTTCACTCCTGTAGCTGCCGAAGGCCCAGGAGCAGCCTCCCGCTCAGGAAGGCCCGTACCCCACTCCACCACGGTTTCCCTCGCCTGCGTGGCCGCTGGGGGCGCGATCTCCTCCTCCGGCTTTTCAGCCCGAATACCGGAAAATAGCACTTCCATCTCGGCGATCCTGGCTTCCAGCTCTAGAGTCTGCCGCTGCAGTTCTGTCAGGGACCTCCGAAGACTTCGTGCGGAAGATAGGGAAACCATCGCTGCGACAGTGCCCGCTATCAGGAAAAACACCAAAGGGACAATCAGGATGATGGGGTGCATTGCTCTTTCGACTCAGCCAGGAGTTAAATCATTGCTGTCAAAGACTGTCACAAGTGTCCGGCACAGGTGGTGGAGCGCCACACCTTTCCTATAACATACATTTTGCACGAGTTAACACATTTGATTGCTACGACTTCCACGTATCAATTCGTGATAGACGACGCGATCCGTTGACCGCGGCCTCCTCAAGGCGCATCTTTAGCAAGAGAGACCTGCCAGGAAGGCGCTGTCATGGAAATACCTAAACGAAAATTGGGCAATACCGGTGACCATGTCACTGTCGTCGGGCTAGGCGGCGAGGGCGTGCTAAGGACATTTGGGCACGACAACGAAGCCTATGCTTTAGTCAACAAGGCCATAGACCTGGGCGTCAACTACTTCGAGTCCGCGCGCGCATACGCGGGCAGTGAGAGCTACTATGGCAAGGCGCTAAAGAAGAGGCGCAAGCAAATCTTTCTGACCAGCAAGTCTCATGCCCGGGATAAGAAGGGCGCACTGGATCACCTGCAGCAGACTTTGACGAACATGAAGACCGATTATCTCGACCTGTGGCAGGTGCACGACATGCGAACAACGGCCGACGTGCAAGAGGTCTTCGGTCCCAGAGGAGCCATCGAGGCGTTTGTTGAGGCAAAAGCGAAAGGTCTGGTGCGCTTCATCGGAGTGACCGGACATCATGATCCCTTGATCCTGCGTACGTGCATCGAGACCTTCGAGTTTGACACGGTTCTCCTCCCGGTAAATCCCGCGGAGTCTCATTACCGGGACTTCATTAAGACGGTCATCCCTCTGGCGCAAGAGAAGAATATGGGAGTGATCGCAATGAAAGTGTTCTTACGCGGTTTTGTCAGGCAGCTGCCGTGGTATACCGGCATGAAACCATTCCTGCATTTTGCGCTATCTCAGCCTGTTTCAACCGCGGTGATCGGTTGTGATTCCGTCGACCAGTTGGAGGAGAATGTAGCTTTCGCGCAGTCGTTCAGCGTGATGCCGGAAGCGGATCAGATTGAAATGATTGAGCTTATGGCCCCAGTTGCTAAAAGCATTATGTACTACAAACCCGGCAGTAATCGCCGATGAGCGAAATATACAAGGGTCGAGCTAACCAGACTTGTCGGTGGTGCCGGAAAGTTGGTCAGCAGGGGGGGCAGGAAACAGCTTGAAATCATCCATTATCCACTTGAAACTATCCAGTTCCTCCCGGATTTCATCCACGCGTTCGAGTCCTTCGGGGTCTGATTGCAAGTGAGTACGCAGATCCTCGAGAGAAGACCTCAATGACGCGTCTGTGGAAAGACCCAATGCTACTATTTCCTGGATATTGCTTGTCAGGCCGTTGATCGTTTCCGCCAGGAGGCCGATCTCATCGCGGCTCCGCACAGGTATGGTCCGGCTCAGGTCTCCACCCGATATGACCTGGGAATTCTCCACCATCTGCTGAAGGGGACCGGTTATCCGGCGCATGAACATGATAAGTACGATCAGGGTGACAACCGCCTGAACTACGAACATTAGCAAGGCCTTGTCCCTCAAGGCCTCCAATGCGGCCGTCACCTGGTCAAGAGAGTGTGCGGATTGGGAGTAGGACTGATGGAAGACTTCCGGGTGAGGCGTTGCGGTCTTGATCGCCCATATGAACTCAACGGTAATGAGCAGTGACGCCGCTGCTATCAGCCCGAAATAGGAGAGCATCTTTCGTTCCAACGTGTGGCGCTTTCTCATTGGTTGGCCTCAGGCGTATATTGTTGGCTTTCTTGGGGGTTCCGCTCTTACTAGAGGCGACCGGTACTGGCCTTCAGCTGTCTGTGTGTTACCTCCACCTGGACAGGTCCCGTGGGGCCGCGGCAACTTCCGCAGCGCAGTCGGGGGCACCGCTCCGTGCTCCAGAGAATGCCTCCTCTCAAGCTTGGTTGGTCGACATTTCTTTCCGCAGCATTGTGCAGGCTTTGCCGAGACACTCCACTAGATAAGCCCCATTCCACTCAAGACCGACAGCATCAAGGCTGCTGCCATGACCGAACCTATCTGCCCCCCGGTGTTGGCCCCCATGGCGTGCATGAGAAGGAAGTTCTTCCGATCGTATTTCTGGCCCTGGACCTGCACCACCCGGGCGGCCATGGGATACGCGGATATTCCTGCGGCGCCCACCAGCGGGTTTATCTTTCCGCCTGATATATAATTCATGAACTTACCGAGCAGAACCCCGGCAGCGGTGTCAAGACATATTGCCAGGAAACCCAAACCGAAAACCGCGAGGGTTTCCGCCTTCAAAAAAGCGTGACCTTCCATGGTGCCGCCTATGGCCAGGCCGAGCATCAGTGTGACTATGTTGGCGATTTCATTCGCTGAAGCATTGGTGAGACGCTCGACAACTCCGCTCTCCTTCATCAGATTGCCGAGCATGACCATGCCCATCAGAGGAAGTCCTTTAGGAGCTATCATCCCCGTTACCATTGTCACCACTATGGGAAAGAGAATCAGCGTCGTCTTTGAAACGGTCGGCTTGGTGATTTCCATATGCACCGTGCGCTCCTCTGGCGAGGTAAGAAGCCGCATGATCGGTGGTTGGATGATCGGCACCAGCGACATGTAGGAATAGGCTGCCACCGAAACCGCGCCGAGAAGATGTGGAGCATATTGAGTGGTGACGTATATTGCGGTCGGGCCGTCACAAGCACCTATGATTCCTATGCAGACCGCATCCAGCTTCGGAAAACCAATCCCCAGGGCAAGAAGCAGCGTCAGAAAAATACCGAACTGGCCTGCAGCGCCAAAGAGGAGAATCTTCGGATTCTCGAGAAGGGGGCTAAAGTCGGTCATGGCCCCGATTCCCACAAATATGAGAAGAGGGAAAATCTCGGTAATAATTCCCACGTCATAGAAGAAACGCAGCACCCCGCCCTTGTCCATCACCTCGCTCAAAGGGATGTTTACCAGCAGACAGCCGAAGCCGATCGGCACCAGCAGGAGCGGCTCCACTTCCTTCTTGATCCCGAGGTAAAGCAGCGCGCATCCGGCGATGAGCATCACGACGTTCGGCATGCCTTTTGTGACCAGGAAGTTGATTCCCGCTGTCAAACCACTAAACGCAGCAACCATGCTTTCAATCATACTTCGCCCTCCTCCTACGCGGATTCCGCTTTACGCCGTTGATCCAAGGGGAAAACCCGCTTCAGTATCTCGATGGCGAGGATGATCAGGCCGAGGGTGACAAAGGTCCCGCCCATGCCCACGATGGTCATGGTTACACCAAAAACCCAGATCTCCATAACTGCCTCTCAGGTGAATATTCTGAACTGTGTCTTCTCATCGAATGTGTTATCAGATAACGGATCTTATTGGAAGTGCGGGCTTTTGCCGTAGAGGAAATTTCTTTGCGACGTTCAGGGGGATGAACATTTGTCCCCTGATGACAGCCATCGAGTTGAGTTGACGGAAAATATGTGCTACCAATTCGGTATTCTTCTCGTACCAAGCCTGAATCATTCCAATCGATAACTGGGGGGCCAGTTTTATGAAGAATGGCCTGCTTTTGGTCTACACTCACGATGGCGCACAAGCCCCATGCTCTGCCCTGGGTCAAGCTATTAGGGCGCTGGGACGCGGCTTCAAAGTATGTGTCATCGATTTCGGATCCGAATTGAACGCGTGCGGCCAAACGACTTTAGCGGCGTGCTTCGGCGAACAGCTTCAGATTTGCTCGCCAGTAGCGGAGATCTCTTCTGAACTTGCGGACCCCGGCCGGGACAGGGTTTCGTTGCCCGAGGTCTGGCGGTCTGCCATCCGCATAATTCAATCCCGAAAGTGCGACATGGCTATACTGCTCGGCCTAACGCAGCTAATGGCAACCAACAAGTTGAATCCTGACGAGGTATTGCGCGTTCTTGCCAGCCGTCCCAAGGAGAAGCATGTGGTGATAACCGGCCGGGACGCGCCTCAAACGCTAATTGATGCGGCCGACATTGTCACTGAGATCAAACACCTCTGATATCGGTTCGCGATCGAGGAAATACCGGATGGTATAACTATGATCCTAAAGCGCCGTGAGCATCTCTCCGGCACCGATGATTGCCGGCGGCGTATGCTCATCCCCCTTGGCTGACAGGCTAATCCAGGATGCCCAGGGCGATGCGAAGCGCTTGATTCAGCGCCTCAGCCTTTTCGGCAGGTAACGCGCCAGCGTAATTGGTAAGCATTGATTTGGGTAGACTGACCAACTCGTCGCAGTGAACACTGCTATCGTGCTTGAGGCCCTCCTCCACACCTACCAGCACTTGCGTGGACAACCCGTCGTGAACCGAATAGACCGGAGCGCAAATCACTGTGGAAAACCGCGATCCGATAAGTGCCTGACGGCTCACTACCACAAATACTCTGGACCTTTTCGGATCCCTGCCCGACGGATGGCTAACACGATAGAGGTCGCCCCGTTTCACAACTTCACCTGATAATCCAAAACGTCCAGTGCTTCCCGGTTCAAGTGGTCTGCACATCGGTTGATTATCTGAACGTCTCTGGCGTTCTGCTCGTCGCGTACAACTTGAGCGATAAAGGCCCGCACTGCCTCTTCGATGAACTCGGACCGGCTTTTGCTGCCTGCCCGCCGGTCAATGGCTTCCAGCAGCTCTGCGGAAAGTGTTATCGATGTCTTGACTTTCATACTACTCAAGTACTACCAACGACGTGTTGTGTCAAGCCAAGCAGGCCCCTGGCAAGAACATCGTGCGCATCAAACTTCCTATAACCGGATGCCCGGCCAGACGGCACGGATCTCTTTCAAGCACCGTTTGAGCACACCGCGCACTTCGGTAGGCATTGTCGGGTGCTCTTTTTGAAAGCCTAGGATGGCAAGCCCGAGCTCACCGATAAACTCCGATGACGAAGTCCAGGCACATGTCATGAGGTCTTCAAAATTATCTGCGGCTTCTATCAAGCCGTGCTTGCGAAGAATGACGAGCAGGTCGTCCAATGGTTGACTGCTTTTGGTCATTGGGAGTCCTTGCATAAAATAACAGCGGTGAGCGACCCAACACGTGACTTTCGCGGAATCCGCAGCATTCCTGCTTCATTGCCAGTAACTGACGGTAGTTCGCTTCGGACGCACACCTTCGGGTCTCCATTGTTCACGGGCGGGGCCGCCAAATTTGGGCGTGCAGAAACCGATTGACACATCAATCAATACCGTGATAACTCTTCCCCATGCAACAGTCCATGTCTTCAAGCGACGTTCGCAAGGACAAAGAGTCCGTCATCTTCGACGCTGCCTGCCGGGTCATTCGAGAGAAGGGTTTTCATCAAGCGCGCATAACCGACATAGCGCAGGCAGCGGGGATCTCATACGGCCTGGTATATCACTATTTCAAGAGCAAGGCGGACCTGTTTGACGCGATCCTCAAAGAATGGTGGACCGGCCTGTTTTCCATGATGGACGAGTCCGACAGACTGTATGGCTCGGTGGAGGACCAGCTTGGCGCGATGATTCGATATTTTCTCGATCAGTACGAGGAACGTCCCGACATCGTGCACATTTTTGTCACTGAAATTTCCCGTTCTCCTGCAAATTTAACCCCCGAGCGGGTAAAGTGGTTCAAGATATTTCTGGACCGCACCGAAAGCATTCTTAGCCGCGCCCAGGCCGGACAGGTTCTGAGATCCGACGTCAGAGCGCGATATCTGACACACATATTTCTAGGCGCGATCGAGAGCATCATCTCGGTCATGGTGCTCGAGAACCGGCCCCTCAGGGGTCGTGCTCAGAAGCACCGCATCGCGGTGGCTCTGCTCGAAGTCTTCCTGAACGGGTCGCGGCCGTCGGTGGCTTCGGCTTCCAAACCGATTGCATGAGGATGCTTCATGGATTTCTCCCTGACTGAAGAACAGCTGATGTTTAAGGAGCAGGTCCTGAAATTTGCCCGCAAGGAGCTGGTCGGACGCGTCCAGGAATTTGACCTCAAGGCTCAATTTGATTGGGAATCGTGGAAGAAACTGGGCGAGTTCGGGCTACTGGGCCTGCACTTCCCCGAGGAGCTGGGCGGAAGCGCGGCCGACGTTCTGACTTCAGTGCTGGCGGCAGAAGCGCTGGGAGAGGCCGGGGTTGCCGGCGGACTGACCCTGAGCCTCGGAGCTCACACTTATCTCTGCGCTGACACGATTTTTTCCCACGGATCCGATGCGCAGCGCTTGAAGTATATTCCCAAGCTCGCTTCTGGAGAGCTGGTGGGCTGCATGGGGCTTACCGAGCCGAGCGCCGGGTCTGATGTGGCCTCTCTGCGTACCCGAGCGCAGCGGAAAGGCGATCAGTGGATACTTAACGGCAGCAAGATGTTTATCACCAACGGAGCGATAGCCGATGTTGCCGTGGTGTATGCCAAGACCGACCCTTCTGCCGGACATTCAGGGATATCTGCATTCATAGTCGAGAAAGGCACCCCCGGTTTTTCAGTTAGCAGGAGCCTCAATAAGATGGGGGTCCGGACGTCGCCCACGTCAGAGCTGGTCTTTCAGGATTGCGCAATTCCCGAGGAGAATCTTCTCGGTCAGCAAGGCAATGGGTTCATGATGGCCATGCAGACCGTGGAATGGGACCGAAGCGCTCTTCTTGCACCGTTCCTCGGCGCGGTCTCTTTTCTTATCCAGCGTTGCGGCCGCTATGCTCAGGAACGCGAGCAGTTCGGCCGGCCGATAGCTCAGTTTCAGGCCGTGAAACACAAGCTGGCGGATCTGAAGATCTTTCTCGAGGCTGCCAGGCCCCTGGTCTACCGGATAGCCTGGTGCAAGGACCAAGGGCGGCCTCTCAACCACCTCGAAGCCGCGATTGCAAAGTTGTTCATCGGAGACTGGTCTTTGGGTCCGACTAACGACGCTATGCTGATTCTGGGCGGATACGGATACTGCCAGGAATATGACGTCGAAAGAGTATTCAGGGACAGTCGTTTGGCGCCGATAGGCGGCGGAACTTCAGATGTGCAGAAGGTGATCATTTCTCGCTTGATGTAAAGGAATGGCCATGAATTTCGACTGGACCGGCGACGAGCTGGAATTCAAACAGCGTGTAGCGCGAACTCTTGACGAATCGGATCGACGCGAACTGGTAGAGCTTGAGAACTCAGATCCGACTGAGATCAAAAGGATTGTTTCACTACACCTGCGGCGTCTGGCCGGAGTGGGTTATCTGGAGCTGCCAGCACAGCCGTCCAGTAACGCGCAGATTTTGAAGCTCATGGCTGCTCAGGAGGAGCTGGCTCAGGCCTCAGGGTCTCTCTTCATTTCCGTCGAGATTACGGCCCACCTCTTTGGGGGGCTTTTGAAAGGCTTTGGCTATTCCGAAAGCATGGCCCGCATTCTGGACGCGGTGCATCGAGGTGACATCATCGCCTCGGTAGCGCTAACGGAACCTGCAGAACCAGAGGCCAAAGATCAGATCCGTACCGTAGGTGTGAGCGATGGTGGCCACTACCTGGTGACCGGCAGAAAGGATTTCGTCACCAACGGCCCTATCGCGGATTACGTCGCGGTTGTCGGCCTGGTGGGGGACAAACCGGCTGTCTTCATTGTCGAACCGGAGCTTCCGGGCGTTTCGTTGGGGCCTCGATTACGGACCTTGGGTTACAACGGGCTGGTTGTCTCGTCGCTAAACCTGGACGAAGTCAAGGTTCCCGGTGACCGGGTGATCGGCCCGCTTGAAGACTCGGGGGCGTTGGATTTCCTCCGTCACTTGCAGGATTTGATTTTGACGGAAGCTTCTGTGGGACTCATGCTCAGGACCTCTGCGTTGGCAAAGAAACATGCCAGGACTCATGAACGAGGCGGCAAGCCGGTTTTCGCACACCAGGAGGTCAGGTTCAAACTGGCCGAGATGCTCACGCTGACGCAGGCGTCTCAACTGCTTGCCTACAGGGCAGGCTGGATGTACTCGTCCTCCGATGTCGAAGCCGCCACGCTAATTCATTGTGCGAAGGTTTTTGCAGCCGAGGCGTCCGAACGGGTGGCCAATCTGGCAATGCAGATAATGGCTGGCCAGGGTTACATCTGGGGCAACGTGATCGAGCAGGGCTATCGGGAGGCGAAGTACGCGGCGCTTGCCGGTACGACCTCCGAGAGGGCCAGGATGGCCATTGCAAGAGATCTCCTGGAGCGTTGCAGGTGATCTGTTCGACTATGCTTGTCGTATTCAGGCAGCTACCGTAATCCCCTGCATGGCGAGCCGCGCTGCAAGGCGGCCTGATGTGGAGCAGCATACTGTGTCCACAACGTGAGCGGCAGTCTTAACGCAGTCTGCGAGAGCAAGCAAAGGTGCGGTTGATGGAAATCATCGAGAGTCACATCGATACAGGCAGCGACGAGTACAAGGCCAACTATGAGCATATGGAGAAGCTGGTTGCCGATCTGAAAGCGGACTTGAAAAAGGCCAGGGAGGATCGCTCAACAAAGGCACAGCAGCGCAACGAGGAGCTCGGCAAGCTGCCTGTCCAGAAGCGGTTGGATCGCCTCCTCGACCGTAATACGCCCTGGTTGGAAATCGCTCCGCTGGCTGCGAAGGGGATGTACGACTCCAAGGTTCACGGCGCGGGCACCCGTGCCGGAATAGGGGTTGTGCAGAGCAGAGAGGTGCTTGTTCACGCAAACGACCCCATGATCAAAGGGGGTACCGTTTATCCCATGGGGGTGAAGAAGACTCTGCGCTGCCAGACCATCTCCATGGAAAACAATTTGCCGATGATCATGCTAGTGGACTCGGGCGGGGCCTACCTGCCCTTACAATCTGAGATATTCCCGGATTCCGACGATGGAGGTAGGATATTCTATAACCAGGCCCTCATGTCCAAAATGAACATCCCGCAGATTACTGCGGTCATGGGGTTGTGCACTGCTGGAGGGGCCTATATACCCGCCATGTCCGACCATGTGGTTCATGTGACCGGTACTGGCGCCATATTTCTGGGAGGGCCTCCGCTCGTCAGAGCAGCCACGGGGGAAGTCGTGACGGCTGAGGAGCTTGGCGGTGCGCGCCTTCAT
>Ga0172371_10010068_pt1 | contig 12864 bp, 11 predicted proteins | sample Lak12m_FD_114543 | JGI IMG/M metagenome (GOLD analysis project Ga0172371, IMG submission 114543) | Freshwater microbial communities from Kabuno Bay, South-Kivu, Congo - kab_022012_12m | ecosystem: Environmental > Aquatic > Freshwater > Lake | place: Democratic Republic of the Congo: South-Kivu... | reverse complement strand
TCTCTTGTGAATTTCATAACGCTTTGCATCATCAGTCTCATTTGCCAGGATCTGCTCGTAGATGCCTGCTGCCTCGGCCTCCCGCCCCAGAGCGCTCATCAGTTCGACGCCAAGAGCATAGTCGTCCGTGGTTTTGAGCCCCCCTAAGGAACGCATCTTTTCCCAGCACTTGATTGCCTCCCGAATCTCGTTCGTTTGCTGATAACATACAGCCAGCCGCCGATAGACATCCGGATTTCTCACCTCCCCGCCCTGCAGATTCAAGTAGCTGTTGAACTCCCTTATGGCGTCCCCATAGTCGCCGGCGCGGAAATTCTCTTCGGCTCGTTTGATCGCGGTAGGAATCGACGCGGCATGAACGGCCACCTCTTTGGTTTGTTTCAGTCTCAGGAACCAAAACAGACCCGCGGCAACAATCACCGCCACTACTAGAACCCCGGCGGCAATTAGAATCGGGGACGTCCCGGTTATGGGAGGCGCTTCCCATGGCTTAGTGTGCTCCTTGAGCACGTATCCCGAGACTTTCTTACCTGGAACTCTGACCTCCACAAATCCGTCGGTCGGTCCGACTGCTTCGAGAATTTGTCCGTTGAGAGCAGTATCCAAAACCTCCGCGCCGGGTCTTGGCTCCGTAAGAACCTTCGCAGAGACGCCGTCGGGCGCCACAACTTTTACTGCATTAGGATACTTGCCTTGACCGTACGCGGGCTCGAGAGACCAGAGAACGCAAAGGGAACAAACAAGGCAGGATGTGAATAGTCCTTGCGCGAAAAGTCTTTTCAAGGATATTCCCTCATTCAAAGGAGGTCGCTATACTAGGAAAAGTCGTTTATAGCTTACCATGAATGCGCGTTGGGAGTAAATCTCTCAGCCCGGAAAAGTATATGCAAACCGATTGGATTTCCACAGCGAAGGAAAATTTCATGAACACAGCATTGGAGTTCGAGCAAGGGCCCATTCGGCCCCCGAGCGAAGCGGGAAGCCTTTTGATACGAGTCACAAGAAACTGTCCCTGGAACCGGTGCGCCTTCTGCGGCACATATAAGGGAAAGAAGTTTTCCCGGAGGACAGTGCAGGAAGTAAACGCGGACGTGGATGCGGCCAAGGCCGTCAGTGATAGCATCACGGAGATCTCCTGGAAGATAGGCGACGGAGGAGCCATGACACAGCGAGTTCTTGCTAAAGTGCTCCGAGACTCCGCGATCCCCGACTCATTTCGGTCCGTGGCCCTGTGGATCGCCTCGGGTGGTGATACTGTTTTCCTTCAAGACGCGAATTCACTGATGCTTTCCACCGAGTCTCTAATCTCCATACTCAATCACATCACGGAAACCTTTCCGCAGGTGGAGAGGGTGACATCATATGCAAGGGCCAATACTCTCAAAGGGAAAACCGTTGATGAATTCATCCGCCTTAAAGAGGCGGGCCTCACACGGCTTCACGTGGGAATGGAATCAGGCGCGGATCGCGTCCTGAAGCTGATCGACAAAGGGGCTCGTGCAGATCAGATGATCGAGGGGGGGAAACGTGTAGTTGAGGCAGGCGTTTCACTCTGCTTGTACGTGATGCCGGGAATAGGCGGAGTTGACCTGTCTGAAGAAAACGCGCTGGAGACGGCTCGTGTGATTAACGCCATAAATCCGGGATTCGTGAGGTTCCGATCACTTCATGTCAGGCGCGGCACACCTCTGATGGAAATGGTTCAATCAGGAACATTTGATCCGCCGGATGAGGACTCCATGGTACGAGAAATCCGGCTGATGGTCGAGAGTTTGAACGGCATATCTTCCACGTTAGTGAGCGATCACATTCTAAACCTTCTCGAAGAGGTGGAAGGAACGTTACCACAGGACAAAGAGCGCATCGTCGGCGTCATCGACAGGTACCTGAACCTGCCGGAAGAGGACAGGCTCCTGTTCCAATTGGGCCGAAGGGGGGGAGCGTTAAGGAGCCTGAACGATTTAAGTAACCCGGTGGTGAATGCTCGTCTGCGAGACGCCAAACGGCAAATCGACAAAGAGCTGCCCGGAGGAGTGCCGGAATACCTCCAGACAATGAAACGCAGCTTCGTGTGAGCGTGAAAGGTGGACAGGATAGAGCTCGCCGGCCGAACCGTCATCTCGGCGAATTCAGGGAATCCAGTTCGGGAAATCCCTAACTGGATTTACCGCTATCGTTGATTTGGGCCTTCTGAATTCCACGGGAATGACGGAGGAGGCAAAACCAAACTATTTGTCCCCCAAAACCGACGGTTTTCTTGGCCATCAATACGAAACGGAGAGTTCAGCCCGCCCCACGGGAACCAAGTTCGTGAGGCGGGCCGAGCCCTCCGTTTTCGCGGCCACCGGCACTTGCCAGCATCTCAGGAAGACGGTGATCGCCCTCATCGGGGTTGATCAGAAATTATTTATTGTACCACGCCGTGTCGGGGATGGGCTTCTGCTGCTCCATTTTGTATTGCTTCACCGAGACATCGGACTTTAGCCAACTTATCGCTCGACGAAGCACCAGGTCGGTCTCGGGATCGACTTTTTGTTGGAGCAGGCGGCTCTTTTTCTGCTTTTTGGCCTCAGGCTTGGCGTCCTCTTCCGCTTCCTCGTCTTGCTGTTTCTGGACTTCTTCCTTCATGTCCACATCCGGCACAATACCCGTCTTCTGGATGTGGCGTCCCTTGGGAGTGTAGTAGTACGCGGTGGTCAGTCTGAGTCCGGACCCATTCTCCAGGGGGATTATGGTCTGCACGGACGCTTTTCCGAACGACTTGGTGCCGAAGATCACCCCGCGATCGTGATCTTGCAGGGCGCCGGCTACAATCTCCGAGGCGCTGGCGCTGCCTTCGTTGATCAGGACGGCAATCTTGAATTTGTAATGTTTACTGGTCCGGGTCGCGCGGAATTCCATGCGCTGGTCCTTCACCCTGCCGTCGGTATAAACTATCAGGCCTTTATCCACGAAAAGATTCGCGACCTTGACCGCCTGATCCAACAGCCCGCCTGGGTTGTTTCGCAAATCCAGGACCATTCCTTTAACGCTCTCGTCTCCCCCCAACTCTTTTATGGCGCTGACAAGGTCGTTGTCGGTGCTTTCCTGGAAGTTGACTATTTTCACGTACGGGTAGCCGGGTTCCAGCGTTTCCTTCTTGACCGAGTGCACGTGAATGATATCGCGAACAATATTGAAGTCCTTAAATTTGCGCCACCCTTCACGCATTATTGTGATGGTGACTTTCGATCCTTTGGGGCCTCTCATCATCTTGACCGCCTTGAGCAGGGTGATATTCTTGGTTGATTCCCCGTTGATCTTGATGATCTTGTCACCCGGTTTGACCCCCGCCTTGAATGCAGGGGTGTCCTCGATGGGTGAAACAACCGTCAGAACTCCGTTCTCAAGGGTGATCTCAATACCAAGGCCGCCGAATTCCCCCTTTGTTTCGACCTGAAGTTCCTTGAACATGTCTTCTGTCAAAAAAGAGGAGTGAGCATCCAAAGATTGCAGCATTCCGTTGATGGCTCCTTGGATAAGATCCTTATCAGCGACTTCTTTGACATAATTTTTCTGAACGATCCCCATTACCTGCCGGAAGAGGCGCAATTCTTTATAATCTGGGGACTTGGTCACGGATTCCGCGCTGCTGGCGACGGCGCCCGCCAAGAAAACCGACAAGGTAACTATTATAACTAGCGAAACCTTTGCGTGTCTAAGTGTCAGCATGGGAGGTCCTCACTTCTGAAGATTGCGAGGGTTTCCGAAAAAACCGTCCGCCAACAAAGATGTGAATGCTATCATACGACATCTGGTGCCACAAGTGAAGAGGTGCACAGCATGGAAGAAAAAATGGAGACCCACCTATTTAGAGTTGACTCCCGTATGATTCCCCCCGTGGTGATGGGCATGACCTTCGGGGTCTTTCTCTTGATTTTGGAAGGGCTGACTCAAAGGGGTTTTCTGCTCGCGGTGCTGCTTTCCCCTTTTTTTTATCTAGGGTCTGAAATTTTGGCCAGGAGAATAGTAGTCGATTCCGAAGGCATGACCGTGTCGAAGTTTCTCAGGACCGTCCGAATCGAATGGTCGCAAATCAATTCGTTGGACGCCGTGCAGTTCCGTCGGAAGCTGTTCATAATCATCCAAGCGGAAGACGGGCGTCCTGTTATCCTTACCAACACCATCCAGCCTTTCACGGATCTGGTGGAACGGTTGTTAGCTTTCATTCCCAAGGAGAAGATCTCTACTTTGGCAAACGAACTACTGGCGAATCCACCGTCCAAGCATGGGCCCCTGATCCAGGCATGGATAGTCTGCCTTGTGCTCACGGCCTTAGTGGTAGGAAGGCTGCTGGGATATGGTTGAAAAGGGCTTTTCCAATTGAGGGAAAGCCGTCTTTGATATAAGACTTGACACACCTTCCCGGGGAAGATAATTTTCGCGACCGATCGACCCATGCAAGGGAGCATGAAGAGCGGAATGAGAATAACCCCACTCGCCAGCGGTAGCTCCGGGAACTCATTCTTGGTGCAGTCCAATGGCTCGGCTGTGCTGGTGGACGCGGGCCTTTCCGCCAAGCAACTTTGCCTGAGGTTGGAAACCGTTGGGGTGGCCCCGGAATCTCTGAGAGGAATACTGGTCTCACACGGCCACTCGGATCATGTGAAGGGAGTGGGGGTCTTTTCGAGAAAATACAAGCTTCCTGTCTGGATGAATGAAAGCACTTGGGCAGTTGTGAAAAACAGCGTGGGTTCGATCCACCGATTGGAGATTTTTGAAACCGGCAAGGTTTTCCGCACTGCCGGATTCCGGATTCATCCTTTTTCCGTCCCGCATGATTGCGCTGATCCTGTTGGATTTCGTATTTGCATGGGGTCTGCCCGGCTGGGGATTGCCACCGACCTCGGAACTGCTACCGGGCTGGTTACAACCCTTTTGACCGGTGTACAGGTCGTAGTGCTGGAGAGCAATCACGACCCCCAAATGCTGATGGACGGCCCTTACCCGTGGGAATTGAAGCAACGGGTTCGAGGGCGCCTCGGTCATCTGTCCAATCCAGACAGCGCCCGGCTGCTCCAACGAGTGTTTTCAGACGAGCTGCAAGCGGTAATTCTTGCACACATGTCCGAGACCAATAATCGCGCTGAATTGGCTCTTGCTTGCGCGCAGACCTCGCTTCGAGAATTCCTTAACCAAGACGGAAAGATCTGTTGTGCCCGCCAGGATGAGGTCGGCCCGACCATTGAGTGGTAGCTTATACTGAATTGCTTCAAATGCGGAAAGAATTGACTGATATCACCGCACCTTGTATAACATTATCCCATCTCCCGCCGAATCGCGACAGCTACATTGCCTCACTGCCCGTGAGGCAATGATGGAAAATGCGACTACCTGCGTAAACTTGAGGGTCTGATCAAACAACTGCCAATGAAAGAGGAGGAATGGAAAAATGAAGGTTTTTCTAGGTCTTCTGGCGACAATGGTAATCCTCGCCATCTCAGTTCCAGCTGAAGCTTTCATAGATGTGTGTTGGCGGAACGTAACTATCGGAGTGCGTCAGGGCGAGAGAATCTACTGCAAGAAATGCGACAAGATGAAATTAACCAACAACCTTCAAGAAGCGAACTGCGAGCGATTTATTCAGGAAGTGGAAGCTCGTGAGTGGATGCGAAAAAACTGCGATTGCCGGTAATTTCATAGCAATGCGCTTTCATGCCACAGCGTCCGTCAGCTAGGACCGGCACCTTTTCAAAAAAACTACCAGAGTCGGCCTTCAACGCCACGGTCAAGTGGTCGAACAGCCTCTGTTTGCTCTTCAGCCGGTTCCTCTTGGAGCACATGTAGGGGGCTGGGGGGCATGGATTCACGGATTAGACGCTCCGTTTCCTTAAGAAGCGCCGCGACTCGTTCCACGCGGGCAGGCTGGTCCACCAGAGTAAGGGCCTTTCGAAAATCTTCCGCAGCCTCGGCGTACTCGCGCTTGTCCTTGTGTGCCACCCCTCTATTCGCGTAGGCCAAACCATTGGTGGGTTGCATCTGTATGACTTTGGTCATGACTTTGATGGCTTGGTCGAAGTCAGCCTTCAGAAGCAAGACCTTTCCCAGACTGTAAAACATGTCGGGTGTTGCCGAGGGAGGGTCCGCCTCTATGGCAGCGGAAAAATCGTTAACCGCGGCATCGTAGGCTTTCAGAGCTTCGTGGGCCATTCCCCGGTTCATGAGAGATCTCACGTCCGCGGGATCAGCCTTCAAGGCAAAATCCAAATCTACGATCGCCTCTTTGTGACTCCCTGCACGAACCTTTGCCTCTCCCCTCAAAGCAGCTATGGGCCCTGAATCTGGTTCCTTTGCAAGGGCCCGGTCAAAGTCCTTGATCGCCTCCACGGGCTTGCCCACCTTCAAGAGGAGCTGGCCCCGTACCACATATATTGCCGGATCGGAAGTCTGAAGCGACAGCAAGCGAGTGTAATCGGCAAGAGCATCTTCATTGCGCTCCATCTTCAAGTACACTGCCGCACGGTTTGACAGAGCCTGAGCAAACTTTGGGTCCAGGTCGAGCGCTCTGGACAGGTCCGTCACCGCGGAGTCAAGGCTCCCGAGTAAATACTGCGCCCAGCCGCGGTTGTTGTACGCCTCGCGATTGTTGGGGTCCAGATTGATCGCTCGATCGTAATTCTCCGACGCTTGCTTTGTCTTACCCTCGGCCAGCAAAACGTTCCCGCGCTTCAAATAGGCCCGAACGTGTTTGGGATTCAGTTCGAGGGCCTTGTTAAGATCTGCCAGCGCATGCTGAATATCCTTTTTCCCCGTGTATGCCGCGGCACGAAGATAGTAGGATTCGGTGTCCTGGGGATAAAGCTTGAGCGCTTCATCAAGGTCCGCAATGGCCTGGTCGAAATGCCCCGACGCAGTCTGGGCCTCGGCCCGGACACGCAGTGCGCCGGCATGCTTCGGCTCCAATTGCAGGACGCGATTCATATCTTCAACGGCCTGATCGTAGACTTTCTTGTGGAGATAGATCAGGCCTCGACCGTAAAACGCATCGGCATTGTTGGTGTCTTTGGATATTGCCTGGTTGAAGTCCGTGAAGGCTCTTTCCTCATCTCCTTTGGATCTGTAGGCCACCCCGCGGTTGAAGTACGCCTTGGCGTTGCTAGGATCGAGCACCAGTGCGCGAGTGTAAAGACGAATGGCCTTGTCCAAATCCCATTTCCACTGGGCTTCCACGGCTTCCGAGAACAAGCTCTTGGCGTTTTCCGCGGCGGATGCTGCTGACAGATCAATCGTTACTCCACAGAGCATCAGAGGCATCAGAACCAGTAAAGAAAGCGAAGTCACTCCTTTGCAAATCCCCGGCCTGAAACGGAGGTCCGCTGCGCCCGGCCTTCCGCTGGCCGCTTTGCATTCAATTCCGACTGGGATGTAGGTCTGGTTCAGCTTTGCCATGAAACACAGCCCAGAAAGTTTTGTTCGGCCTGAAAATGGCATGAAATTGGCCGCAGCGCAACGATCAAATAGCGTACCCGTTGACCGGTTCCAGCGCTATAACCTTATGGTTCCATGCCACGATAGTCTTCTGTACGGCGCGACACATATGTCGCCCAAGGGCGAGACGTACCCCGCCCCCATGATAGGGAATGAAACAACATTGGCCCGGTGAACGATTACCAAATAGCAACTCGCATTCAAACGAGAAATTTTGCTGAATGATTCTTTCAGAATCCCGTCGGAGCACACGCCAGACAGATTCATCGCGCGGTCAGGTTCTCTTTTACATGAGCGGTATTGACCGGTTCTCTCAGTGAATTGAAAACCTGCTTATCTTCCGGCAGCGCAAGTGCTTGGCCGAAATCAGCTTTTGCCCTTGCCGCATCACCCTGAAACTCAAAGGCGATGCCCCTTTTGAGATATGCTTCGCGATAGTTGGGATTCAGCTCTATGCTTCGAGTTAGCTCGCTTATTGCGTCTCCTATCAATCCTTTTTTTCCCAGCGCGGCCCCGAGATTAAAATGGGAAACCGGATCATCGGGCCGTAGCGATGCCAGCCTCGCAAACAGATTTACCGCGGCGTCATAATCCCCTGCATTCTCCTTCAGCGTGCCCAATACCAGCAAAGTCTCGGTGTCGTCAGGATCCAGCTTTACAGCGGTTTCCAGGTCGCGGACGGCTTTTTCAACCTGATTCAGAGCAAGATAACAGGTGGCGCGATAAGTGTAGACCGAGGCGGTTTCGCGTTCCAGTTCCGAAGCCCGGGTGAAGTCGGCAATGGCCTTGGGGCACTCGTTGACGCTCTTGTGTATGTAACCTCGATTCACGTAAGCTCTAGCGAGCTCCGGATTTAATGTCAGAGCCTTGGAAATGTCCCGCATTGCCAGGACATTGTTACCTTTCTTGAAAAAGGCCCAGCCGCGATTGTTGTAAATATCGGCAAATGTAGGATTCAACTTTACTGCCGAACTATAATCTTCGATGGCCTTATCGAAATCCTCTTTTCTGAAAAAGGCGTTTCCCCTCTGGAAATATGCCAGCGCATACTGGGGATCAAGTTCAATAGCGCGAGAGAGGTCTTTAACTGAATTCTGAGTGTCTCCCAGTTTGAGACGCGCTGTGCCGCGATTGTAGTGGGCCAAAGCATGACCGGGCTTTAGTTTTAGCGCTTCGTCAAAATCCCTTACCGACGCCTCAAGGTTATTGCTCTGCAATAGAGCCCAACCCCTGTTGTTGTATGCGTCCGGATCGCGTGGGTCGATCTCGATGGCTCGAGAAAAGTCTTCTATGGCTTTCTGAAGATCCCCTTTGCCGTAGTAAGCGTTACCGCGGTTGTAATAAGCTAGGGAGTAGTTTGGGTTCAACTCGATCGCGCGAGCATAATTCTCAATGGCCTTGTCAAAATTGCCTTCTCTATAGTACGCGCTTCCACGGTTATTGAGAGCCGTTTCCATTCTAGGATTTAATTTCAAGGCCCTTGAATAGTCGTCAATCGCCTCCTTATTTGCTCCGAGTCGCTCAAATGCGAGCGCACGTCTAAAATACAGATCCGCGTTGTCCGGTTCCATTCTGATGGCGCGTGAAAACAGGTCCACCGCCCTCTTGTACTCACCTACGCTGTGTGCCCTCTTGGCGTTCTCGCCTAGCTCTTCAGATGTTGGGCTGGCGGCTGTGGCGTGGACGGCAATGGTAAGTATCATTATGAGGGCACTGGCCACGCATTTCTTCGACGACATTTGAAAACTCCCTTTTCATAGGGACATGGTTTATATAATGGTATCATAACATGAATATAATTGTCTACATGAATGTGACTTAAGGGTTTTTGGTTGACCACAATCAAAACAACCCTAAGCCCTTATAATATTGGTAGGTCGGGATTTTTCTTATTGGCGTATCATCAATAAATGACAGTTGCTTTTCGGTATTGTTCCACCGAGTGGAAATCTTTGCGGGAAGTGGCTGCGCGAAATTCTTAATCGAATAACCTGTAATTTCGGTAAAATAACGGTTTCAGTATTTTCAGACCCATGAAGGACGCTGCCGGCTTAATCCAAGAACCGGCGCGGGTGGCGCTCCCGAGACAGCGGCGACAGTGAGGATGAACCAGTTTCCCGCGTCCGAATCCACGCATTATCTCTTGAAGGTCAGGGCCTTTTAATATCTCCAACAGGCCGGCATCCTTGAGATTACCTATGGATGTCCGGCCATCGAAATCTACGCAGCACAAAACCACGTCGCCGGAATACAGTATGGCAAAATGATCTCTCATGCCGAAGCAATACCCGTGGCCTGCTTCCACGATTTTCCCTTGGCCCAGCGCGTTACCCCAGTCAGTGAGCACATAGGTTTCAATAAATACGTTGTGGCTTATTTCGATTACGTTCCACGCATGGATCCCGATGCCCTTGATCTTACCCAGGAGTTTGGCTCGATCGACGGTATTGCGATTCAACCGTTGATAGATCAGCTCGGTCCATTCCAGAATGGTCTGTCTCAAGGCTTCAGCGCTGCCCATGAAATCGGGAATGCCCAATTGTTCTCGCATCTTTCGGGCAAACCGAGTGGTCATGATTCGAATCTTGAAAATGGGGGGGGAAGGCCTTGCTTCACATGCTGCCAAAAAGTCCATAATCCCCGCCCTGTAAGCCTCAAAATCGACCCGAGCGCCTCTTGTAGCCATAAAGCTGGCCGCATCCGGGGTTTGAAGAGAAATGTCCACCTGGTGGAGATCCTGCTCAGCTAGTCTTTGAATCGTTGAAAGGGAGAGCAAGGCTCCGTTGGTGGTCAGTCCCACTGGAAGGTTCAATTTTCCGGCATAATCCAGGATCTGGAAGAAACGAGGGTGAAGAAGGGGCTCTCCCATGACATGAAAAGTAACCTTTTCCGCGAGATCGAGTTGTGCTATCTGGTCCAAGGCAGACCGGGCCAGATCTTCTTGCATGGCGCCGCGGCTGCGGGTCATCACCGCGTCTGGGCAGAACATGCAGGAGAAGTTGCATCTGTTAGTGAGTTCCAGATGAATGCGCTTGAACTTTCGCGGCAGGTATGAGGGTAATCGCTCAGTCACAGGCATGCAATCCAGTATCGGTTCACCGGGCTTCCACGCCTCGGCGTGGTGCGCCCAGTGAGGATGGAGAGTGAGACCATCGCCCCCTCCAAACTTTCCCCATCGTGATTCCAGGGGCTTGAGCTTGTCCCGGTGAACCGTTACGCAATCCATACGTCACGGTTTGACGTTGCGGCCGAGTATAACGGAGATCAGAGAATTTGAAAAGGAATGGCCCCTCGCGCCGTCCTAAATTCCATTGGGAGGACGCTTCTGTGCATGTAGCGATCAGCGTAATCAACGCTGATACCAGGTAACGGCATGTCTGGGAATCCCAGTATCAGGAAATATTAATGCCACCAAGACTTATGAGCGTCATCGGCATCGGAGTGATCGTGGGACTATGTTTCGTTGTGTCCCGCGATCGGAGTCAAATACGCTGGATTCTGGTACTGTGGGGATTGGTTTTGCAATACTGTTTCGCTGTATTGATGCTGAAGACCTATCCCCAAGCCATATTTGCCGGAGCGCAGGCGATTTTCGACGGCATTTCACGTTTTTCTGCGGAAGGGGCCAAATTCCTTTTCGGGTCGTTGGCCGAGAACCAGGGTTTCGTCATGTTGAGCATGGCCTCCATCATAATCTTCGTAAGCTCGATTATGGCGGTACTGAATTATGTCCGCGTCCTTCCAGCTGTGATTTACGTCTTGGCTCGGGGTATGCAGCGGACAATGCGCACGTCGGGCGCTGAGACTCTTTCCGCTGTGATGCAGATTTTCATGGGAATTGAAGCGGTGACCGGTCTCAAGCCGGTGATAGGTCGCATGACCACATCCGAGCTTTTTACGGTTATGGTCTGCTTCATGGCCAACCTTGCCGGCTCAGTGATGGCCGTTTACGTGGGGATTTTCGGAGCCAACCCGGGATATATACTTGCTGCAAGCGTCATGAGCGCCCCGGCAGCCTTGGCTTTCTCCAAGATTATGATCCCTGAAACAGGCGCCCCTGAAACAGGAGACAGAATCGAATGGAAGGTCCTGCTCCCAGCGGACCGCGGGTTTGTGGAAGCTGCGGCCAGCGGCGCGATGGACGGTCTGAAGCTGGCTGCCGGAATAGCCGCTATCCTGCTGGCTTTCGTTTCTATCATCCACATGATGAATGCGTTTTTGGGCGTGTTCGGAACTTCTTTTGAAGAGCTGGGGGGTTATGTCTTCGCCCCTGTGGCGTACGTTCTGGGAGTGCCATGGGAGGACTGCCAGAAAGCGGGCAATTTGCTCGCCGTGAAGACCGTCTTCAACGAGTGGCTGGCATACAGCCGTATGAAGGAGATGATTGCGGCCAACGAGCTTTCGCCAAGAGCTGTGATGATACTGACCTACGCTCTGTGCAATTTTGCGAATTTCGGAAGCATGGCCATTCTGATCGGCGGCCTATCCGCACTGGCGCCGGAGCGTCGGGAAGAAATAGTCAGCATGGCTTTGCGAGCCTTGTTTTGCGGTCTTCTGGCAGGTTTCTGCACGGCAGCAGTGGCGGGTACGCTAAGCGATTTTTGAATTGCTTTGGGCAGGGCTGCATGTGCGCTTCTCCATTCTTTCGACCCCTTCGGCAACGCATCCGAGCCGTCTGATCGAAAAAATGCCGTTGAGACGTAATCATTCTGTTACGGGGGGGGAAGAGGGAATTCCGAGCACCGAAGAGGTGTAACAAAAATAACCGCGGGTGTGAACCCGTGGAACATAGGGGCTCCCACAATCCTCGATCACCGACCCTGAAGGGGCGACCGAGCACGCAACGATCCCGGGCAAGATGCTATGGGCCCATTTCGGGGTCCCTTGGGCTGTTTTGCTGCGCCCCTGTCCGTGGGTTACAATCCCGCGTCCCGCGGGACTACTGTTGGTTGCTCCTTCGAGGCACGGATGAAATCCCTGTGCAAGTGAATGGTTATCAAAGCGGGAAAATAGTACTTGACACTGAAATTCCGCGGTGTACTATTCTTATGGAAGATTCGGAAATTAATGTGCATTTTGGCTGGGTCCCCGCCGTCTAGGTCGGTTGAACCGGAGTCAGGATATGCCGACTCGCCGGGACGCCGACAGTCGCCCTCCAAAACTTACCGCTGTGTATCTTGGGTCAAGGGCCCACGTAGGGATAGGCGAAACTGGATACACGATCTCCTGGTCCTCGTTGTAAGGATGAGAGAGATCTAAACAGTAGGCTTCATAGTCTCAGAAAGGGGTCAGATCATGAACGCTATTTATGTCCTGATTTTAGGCTTTATTGTCGCTTACATCGGGTACAAGTTCTACGCCAAGTACGTTGACTCCAAGATTATCCAGGCCGACGCC
>Ga0172371_10010063_pt1 | contig 12870 bp, 9 predicted proteins | sample Lak12m_FD_114543 | JGI IMG/M metagenome (GOLD analysis project Ga0172371, IMG submission 114543) | Freshwater microbial communities from Kabuno Bay, South-Kivu, Congo - kab_022012_12m | ecosystem: Environmental > Aquatic > Freshwater > Lake | place: Democratic Republic of the Congo: South-Kivu... | reverse complement strand
GTGATTGCTCAGCATGGCGGTACAGTGGAAGTAGAAAGCGACGAAGGTAAGGGGGCCACCTTCACTCTGACCATGCCGCTTTCAAAAAAAGACTCCGAGGAGTCCGCCGCCTGATACCAATGCTCTTTTAAAGAAGTAAGACGGGGAGACCCTTTTTGTAAAAAGGTTCCTCCCCGAGCCCCTCTCCAAAAACTTCTATGCGCCGCCGGCATCCCCGCTTCCTGCGGCAGGAAGCGGGGATGCCGGCGGAATATGAAGTTTCTTGAGGGAGGTCTGGGAAAAACTTTACACAAAGAAGCTTCCCCCTTGCTTTACTTCTTTGAAAGCGCATTGGTATGAGTCACTCGGTCATGGAGGTATCGGTCTAATCATGAGCCGAAAAAGCAGATTTATGGTGGTTGACGACGAGCTTATCGTGAGGGAATCCCTGGCCGCGTGGCTCGAACAGGAAGGCGCTGCGGTGGATAGGGCCGAATCCGGCGAGCAGGCTTTGGACTTCATGCAGGAGAATTTCTACGACATCCTTTTTGTAGACATCAAAATGCCCGGAATGGGCGGGTTCGGCCTTTTGGAGAGAGTTAAGAAGTCATTTCCTACCACCGTGGTGGTCGTGATAACCGCGTACGGGACAGTGGATCACGCGGTTCAGGCCATGAAGCTTGGCGCGAACGATTTCCTTGTGAAGCCGTTCGAACCTGACGGGCTTGGCATCATGGTGGCCAAGCTGATGGAACACAAAAGGCTTCTGGAGGAAGCCCAATATCTTCGGGATGAAGTCACCCGATGCTGGGGAGGGCCTGACGAGATAATCGGCCAGTCCCAACCCATGCTGGAACTTTTCGACACCATTAAAGAGGTCGCGCCCAGTGAATCCTCTATTCTGATCCTAGGCGAGACCGGGACGGGAAAGGAACTTATTGCGAGGGCTATTCACGCCCATAGCAAGCGAATGGGTGGGCCTTTTGTCCCTATCAACTGCGGCGCCATCCCCGAATCACTCATGGAAAGCGAGATCTTCGGGCACGAAAAGGGCTCCTTTACAGGAGCTGTCCGCCCGAAGAAAGGCTTGATCGAAGTAGCTGAAGGGGGGACATTGTTTCTCGACGAGGTGGGTGAAATCACGCCTAAAATGCAAGTGGACCTGTTACGCGTCCTCCAGGACAAGCTCTTTTACAGGGTAGGAGGAGTGGAGCCCATCCGAGCTGATTTCAGGCTCATAAGCGCTACTCATCGAGATCTCGCGCACGAAGTGGCGCAGGGCAGTTTTAGACAAGACTTCTTCTATCGCATTAACGTGATAACGCTCAGAGTACCCCCATTGCGTGACCGCAGGGAGGATATCCCCCCATTGGTCACACGATCTGTCCAGCGCTTCGCGAGGGAGACCAACCGGGACGTGGATTCCATAAATGACCAGGCAATGAAAATCCTTATGGAATACGACTGGCCGGGCAATGTTCGAGAACTCGAAAATGTGGTCGAGCGCGCGGTGGTCACCGCGAAAAGACGAATCATAGCGCCAGAGGCTTTCGGATATCTCACCGGAGGAGACGTTTGCGCGCCACCCGAATTTTCGCGGCGTTCACTGGAGCAGGTCGAAATCGAACACATCCGGCGTATCCTGGACGAAGAAGACTGGAATATCAGCAAGGCTGCTAAAGTACTCGAAGTGGACCGAACCACGCTCCACAAGAAAATCCGCAAATACGACCTCAACCGTTGACAAAGGGTAATGGTTCACCGGGCTTGAGGCGGCTCTGCGCCCGGTGAGCATGGAGGGGGAGACGCATCTCCCCCTCCATGCCTCCCCAATGGTGATTCACTGCGTTACGCTCGTCCCGGTGAACGCTTACAGCAAAGGTGTCCCGCCCTCTGAATGGATAGAGACCTGAAAAAATCAGCGCCGCGCTCTCCTGGGGAAGCGATTATCGCAGTTCTGCCCCTTGGAAGGGTCGGAGAAGACATTTTGCGAGTAGTGGCGGACAGCCTTCAGGGCATTCTGCGCCTTCCCGTAGATCTGCGTGAGCCCATGCCCATCCCTCAAGGCACCTTCATGGATTCGCGGAACCAGTACAACGCCATGGGACTCATAAAATACTTGGACAAGGAATTGGCTCATAGCAGTCTAAAGATACTGGGGATTACTTCAAACGATATCTGCAATCCAATCCTGACGTATGTGTTTGGAGAGGCTTACATGGGCGGACATTCGGCTGTCATGTCTTCGGCTCGCCTGAAGACGGGTCTACTTGGAGAGCCAATTTCCCGTGAGCATTTTCTTGATCTAGTGGTAAAGGTGGCTATTCATGAGATAGGCCACACATTTAACCTTCGGCATTGTCATACGGACCGGTGCGTCATGCGCGCTTCTAACACACTCATGGAACTGGATGAAAAACTTAACTACCTGTGCGACTACTGCGAAATCTTTCTGTTCGACTCATTGAAACAGACCCTTAAGGAACAGGATTCGGCTGCAGACGCGACCTGACGAGGGCGGCGGTTTTCTTATGCGCGCTGTCAAAAGTGATGCGCGGGCGCCCACCACCACAGTACGGGTCAGATACTGGTTGACCGTGATTCTCCCTTCCGGCTAAAATATTATGCCTTTCTAAGCCAAAGACGCCCCTTGGTTTTGATTCCGAGCAACGGAAAGCACTCTAGAGGTATTTCTTGGCTCTAGACGCAATCAACAGCATTAGGCCAAATGACAAAGTTCTCAGGGTTGTGGAGTACCTGAAGGGACTCGCGCGAGTAAATGCTAAGACAGTCAGGAAAATCGACGAGTATCGGAAGGTGTTGTGGCTGCACAGAGTGCCTCGTGAAAGCGGATGCTTCACTCTTGCCTGGGGGAGGGACGACGAAGATAGCGGCGACGTGTGGGTCGAAGTATCCAAGAAGACGGAGCCGGTCTTGCCGAAGGTGCCCGACGGGTTGACTAACTGGGTAAAGCCAGAGCAATTGCGAACCACTACTGAGATTCCAGAGCTTTACCAAACAATCACGATCCGAAAAGAAGAGCCAGATGAAGACTCCGGCGAAGTGACTTGGGTCACTAAGACGTTGGTGCTCGATGATTTTCCGGAAGTAAGGGAACGCTGGGACGCGTATTTGGAGAAGGAGTGGCTGCCCTGGGCTGAGACCCATGAGTGTTATGCCTCTGTGCAAAGTGTCTATGCCGATTTATTCCACATCCATCAGGACCAGCAGAAACTAGGCGAACAGTACGAACTGGTCCTGGGCCTCGGGCTACTCAAGTGGCTAACTCCTACGGGTCAACAAGTGAGGCGGCACCTTGTCACGGCCAAGGCGTTTCTTGAGTTTGAACCTCACCTTGGCAAATTTACTGTCTGCCCGTCCACAAATGAGGAACTTACTCAAGTTGAGTTCGACATGCTTGACGTGGAAGATCAACCTGAAAACACAAAGTCATTGAAAGAAGAAGGACGGGAGTTAGGATATAGCCTCTGGAATCGGTCAGATCTCGATCAACTGCTTCACGCGATTGCAAATTCCCTGTCGGACAGGGGCCATGGTCAATATTATCCTGATCTATTGCAGCCCACGGACGGCTCCGGGGCCGAGAAGCCAGTGGTTGAGTTCGCGCCTGCTTTGATTCTCAGAAGACGATCCCCTCGTGCCCTTGAACAAGTGCTCGACACCATGAAAGGGCTGATCGCTTCCGAAGAGATGGTCCCAGATGTTTTTCTGGATCTCTGTGAAAGCCTTGAAGCTCAAGAAGGAAGAGATTCAGACGTCGAAGGGGTGTCACTACTGCCGCCGGGCAGCGAAATATACTTCCCACTTCTGGCGAACGAAGAGCAGAGACGAATCATTCTTGAGCTCAGCCAGAAGCAAGGAGTTCTTGTTCAAGGTCCTCCTGGAACTGGTAAATCGCACACTATCGCGAACCTCATATGTCATCTCCTCGCAACTGGCTCGCGGGTTCTGGTCACGGCAAAGACTCCCAGGGCCCTACAGGTGCTACATGACAAACTTCCAAAAGAAATTAAGCCACTATGTATCAGCTTGCTGGGAAGTGACACAGATGAGCGCGAGTCGCTGGAAAGGAGTGTAGCGGGGATTCTAGAGAAGCTTGACGGGAAGCAACAAGCAGGGTCTTCGACGCGCCTTCGCGAGCTTGAAAAGAGGATTCGTGCAAACCGTGGAGAGAAGACAATAGCGTACAATAAGCTTGGGGAGCTTAGGGAGTCTGAAACCTTTGAGCATGTCGTCGCGGGCGGCTCCTATCAAGGAACAGCTGCAAATATTGCTGCGCAGCTGAGGGAAGAAGAGCAGACTTTTTCATGGCTTGAAGACCGGATTCCGCATGATATACAGCTCCCCCTAAGTGAGAAGGAAACAACCTGGCTCAGCCAGGCCGTGGCCGAGTTTGATCAGGAAATGGAGAGGCAACTGAACTTGTTCATTCCTGATCCAGATTCGGAGCTTCCCGCCCCGGATACAGCACGAAAGCTTTTTCGCAACGTATTGACTGTCAAGCAAAAACTTGAGCCCGAATTGCAGCGACTTCAGTCGGCAGAGGCGAGGTCGCTCAAGCGAGCCCCAGCAGATACCGTTGAAAAACTATTGTCCAGCTTGGAGAAGCTTGTCGCTGAGGCGCAGACCTTGCGACAGAGTGCTACATATTGGATTCCGCGAGCAGTTGATGAGGTTCTCTCGGACAAGCACGCTCCTTGGAAGGAATTGCTCCAGCAATCCAAGGCCGCGTCCGAGGGGCTTCACGATATCGCTGCACTTGTTGCTTCCTACGAAATCTCCATACCAGTTCGTGAAGATAGGAAGAAGCTTCTTCGTGACGCCGAGGCCATAAAAAGCCATTTGGAGCAGGGGGGCAGCCTGGGGTTCTGGTTTATCAAACCGGAAGCGGTCAGAGAACATGGTGCCTTCATAGGGACAGTGAAGGTCGATGGCCAAGAGTGTTCAAAGCTTCCAACCGTCCAGAAGCTTATCGATTATCTGACCGTGGAACAGAGAATCAAGCATATTTGGTCACTCTGGGCGGGGAGGGCTGTGCCGCAGAGCGGAACCTTTCCCATTCAGGTCGCTGAAATCGAGGCCCGCCATGAGGCCTTGAGCAGAGTACTAAAGCTCCGTACTCTCCGCGAAAGAGTCATCGAAAATATCAGTAAGGTGAGGGGCCTAAGTAGTCCGAAGTGGTCTGACTCAGAAAGTCTTTCCGAGCTTATGGCGACGTGCCGAGCCGTCCTAGTAAAGCACGAGGCTGTGGCAATCCAGAAGGAGCTTCAAGCCGTTCAGGACAAACTTCATGCATTGGCAGCTACCGACAAAGCCCATCCCATAGTCGATGCAATTGACCACACATTCACAAGAAGAGATATTGACCGTTACTGTCAGCTTATCGACGAGACCAAAGAGCTCCGATTAAGAGCTGAAATGTCCAAGAAAAAGCTCAAGTTGATTCAGAGGCTTTCCTCTGAGGCCCCAAAGCTCGCGAGTGCACTCACGGATGCATCAGGTACTCAGCAATGGTCTGAGCGCTTGAAAAACCTGGAAAAAGCTTGGTCTTGGGCTAGAGCAAACAGTTGGCTTAACGACTTTCTGAGTGCCGATAGCGAGAGCTTGGAGCGCCATTCGCGTCGACTTGAGGCAGACATCCGAAAGGATTTGGCTGCCTTAGCAGCCACGAGAGCATGGGATTTCTGCTTTTCTCGGATAGGATCAGGGTCTGCCCACAGCCGCCACCTTGAGGCTTGGAGGCAGGCCATGAAGAAGCTCGGAAAAGGAAAAGGCAAGTATGCAAATGTCTGGCGTAGAGAGGCACAACGACATCTCAATGAATGCCGTGACGCTATTCCCGCATGGGTTATGCCACTCCACCGGGTATATGAGACCGTAGGGGCACGGCCAGGAACATTTGATGTCGTGATTGTCGACGAGGCCTCACAATGCGGCCCGGAGTCCTTGCCGCTGCTTTACATCGGGAAGCGTATTGTCGTGGTGGGAGACGACAAGCAAATAAGTCCCGAAGCTGTTGGAGTTAACAGAGGGCCGGTTCAGAGACTGATGAGGGATCATCTATATGACTTCGCTCATGCCGACTCATTCGACGTGGAAAACAGCCTATTCGACCATGGCCGCCTCCGGTTTGGCAAGTATGTGACGTTAAGGGAGCATTTCCGCTGCATGCCGGAAATAATACGTTTCAGCAACGACCTTTGCTACGGCAGATTTCCACTGATACCACTTCGTCAGTACCCGCCAGACAGACTTGAACCCTTAATGCAGGTCTATGTCGAGTCCGGCTACCGGGAAGGTAGTGGCCCAAGGGTTATCAACCGTCCAGAGGCAGAAGCGCTGGTCGATGCTATCGAGCGATGTTGTAGCGATCCTCGATATCAAGGGATGACGATGGGGGTTATCGTCCTGCAGGGTGAGTCACAGGCATACATTATACAGGAGTCTCTATTAAGACGCTTGGGAACCGAACAAATTGCAGAGCGACGACTCATCTGCGGAAACCCTTATAGTTTTCAAGGAGACGAACGTGACGTAATTTTCCTGAGCCTGGTCGCAGCCCGAAATGAGAGAATAGGCCCTATGGCAGACGAGGCGGACCGGCGGAGATTCAATGTCGCCGCAAGCAGAGCGCAAGAACAGATGTGGTTATTTCATTCAGTGACCGACAACGACCTAAGTGAGTGGTGCTTTCGGCGACGCCTGCTACGGCATTTCTACGATAAGAGGAGTCAGATTGATCAACCTTTGGACGGGGTGGACGTTCTGACACAAAGGGCTTTGAGAGCAAATAGATTGATTGAGAAACCCCCTGAACCTTTCGAGAGCTGGTTTGAGGTGGATGTGGCTCTGGACATTGCCAGCCATGGTTACAGGGTAGTCCCCCAGTTTCCATTCGCCGAGAAGCGCATAGACCTTATGGTTCAGGGAACCAAGGCTCAGCTTGCGGTGGAATGTGATGGCGAATTCTGGCACGGGGCTGAAGAATTTGAGGCCGACACTAGGCGCCAGAGGAAGCTCGAGCGCTGTGGTCTGTCCTTCTTCCGAGTAAGAGAAAGCCATTATCGTGCCACGCCTGATGGTGCTCTTGCTCCTCTCTGGGCGACGCTGGATGACATGGGCATTTTCCCTGTGGATCGGGAGGAAACGACCAGCTCAGACCATCAAGAAGAGACTTATTCAGCGGATATGGATTTAGAAGAGGAGGCTCAAGAAGAGAATGGCCGGGAAGAGAATGGAGTTGAACCAAGAGAGGACGGTGAGGAACCGATTGAAGCCAGTGATGCCATTTTGCGGGCCAGAACCGGGCATATTCCGAGCACTATCCAGGAAGCATTACAGGCGAGGCACCAGCCACTGATTGGCAGAGCTATCATTGAGACTTTACGGGAGAGACGGAATTCCTCGTGCGTAAGGAGTCACATGCCAACCTTGATTCTAAAGCATTGGCAGATACGAACGAGGGGCATGCCTCGCCAGCAATTTGCTAAGCGAGTGGACGATATGATTGCGAAGATGGAACGCAAAGGGTACGTGACCATATACAAGAGCAAGAACATTCGCATCAAGCTTGGATGGCTACCCTATCCTGATCTTGAATTGGACAACGAAAAGCCAAGACAGGAAACAATTGATCTCCTGGCGTAATACAAACCAGTCAGAAGTTTTTCAATATTGTGTCCTGATTTCCTCGTCTCTTCCAACAAATCTCACAAGCGCGCATGCCTACCAGCGCGTTCCCTCTCTGCAATCCCCGACCTGCTGAAACTGTGGGATTTAACCACAGGCATATGGTGTTTTCCATCATCACAAAATTCCCCTCTTAAATCATAGTATTATCGTCGCTGTAGAGTAACACCTCAGTGACCTGTGGTTTCTGTCCACACTTGAATCTTAGAGACCTGCAACAGGATTCGAGGTGAATCATCCACTATTACAGCTATATATTGCCTTTTTGTAAACTTGGCATGCGTTATGCTTGTTCCTAAGGGCAGAGGAGATCAAAAAGCAAAAAACGGATCACCTAAATCCGAAATGAAAATACCAGACAAGGAGGCCCGTCATGGCAACAAGAGAAATCATCAGAGTGGTCAATGTGGCAGCGGAGCAACAGCTTTGCACCCACGCTCTAACCGGTCGGGCCCCCTGCACAAAAATGTGCGCCAACGCTTATGAATGCGGGGCCTGCGAGTTCGATCAGATGCTCGAAGACCTGGCCGAGGTCAGTCGGAACCTTCCGAGGTCCTCCGAGGCCCGCATGAGGGCGGCGTAAGGCGGCCTAGGGGAAAAGGATTGCCCCCATAGGCGCTAAAATAACGGGGTGACGTTGTGATTACACCTAGTTGTCACTCCTCCCCTTTCCCCAGCCCCGTCGAGGGAGGAAGATAGCCTGTAAATATCCAGCGGTTCCCGGCCGATGCGCTACCAGGTCCGGGACTAACTTGCGGTCCAAAAATCGAAATTCCGATTTTAGCAAACGATAAGGAGGCACATCATGACGACCAAGAAAGATATCGTTGCCGGGTTCAACTTCTCGGAAAGGGAGTGCATTTGGATGCGGGCCAAAGTAGTTCCCACCAAGTACTGTGACAACGCCTTCGACTGCACTACCTGCGCGTTCGACAAGGGCATGGCAAAGAAGATGTCGCGAGAATCAGCGGACGCGGGTTGGAACACAAAGATGTTCGAACTCCCCAGCGAGGAGCAATGGTGTCGTCATGCCCTCACCGGTCGGGCGCCGAAGAACAAAATGTGTGCGCGCAATTACGAGTGCGGAGAGTGCCCGTACGATCAGATGCTCGACGACCTCATCCAGGTGGATCACACCCTGTTTGGACCGCCTCAATACCTGAATGCTCACGGGTACCTGATCCCCCGCGACTATTACCTCCACAAGGGCCATGGATGGGCTCGTGTGGAATACGGTGGTCGGGTCCGGGTTGGTCTGGACGATTTCGGGAACAGGTTGGTGGGTAAGGTGGATCAGTTCCGGCTCCCGTCCCTCGGGACCAGATTCAAAGTGGGCGAAGAGTCCTTCATCTTAAAGAGAGAAGACCATGAGGCGGGTGTGCGGTCTCCCATCAACGGAGTGGTCACCGCGGTGAACCAGAAGTTGATGGATCGTCCTGTCTGTGCGAACGCCGACCCGTACAGCGCCGGCTGGGTTGTGCTGATCGACCCGTTTGAGCTAAAATCAGACCTGAAGCAGCTCACCTTCGGAGTCGAAAGCGTCAAATTCATCGAGGCAGAGGCAGAGCGCTTGCTGTCCATGATCACAGACGATCCCAACGCGGCCGCTGCATTAGGCGGCGAGCCCATCTCCGATGTCTATGGAGCCTTCAAGGACATGGGATGGGATAACCTGGTGAAGGGTTTCATCTAACCGAACAGAGTCCAGTTGGCTGAACTTACCTCGTCTAACTAACATGTAAGCCCTCCGTAGCGTGCGGAGGGCTTGCTTTTTGCCGTTCCAAACAAGCTTGGAGCCTGTCATCGCAATTCACTTTCCAACAAGTGAGCTTGGCGGGCACGAAGGCCCGCCGCTACCACATTACGATGGAGGCCGGCGTCCCTGCTGACTCTTGCTAATGTTAGTTATTTGATCACTCATTGGTGTGAGTGCTGCCACCGAAGGAACGGACTGACCTTTCATCCGCGATTCCTGCAGAAAATGCAGGAAGTTTTTTGAAGGGGGGTGCCGGGGGGAAACTTTTGTTCACAAAAATTTCCCCCCGGCATTCTCTTCTTCCCTCTCTTTTCTTCTTCACATCTCTTTTCTATTTTCCAGGGCCCGGGTGAGGGTTAGGGGGTCGGCGTATTCCAGGGAGCCGCCGATGGGAATTCCGTACGCGATCCGGGAGATCTTCGCTCCGGTGTTTTTCAGTTTGTCACGGATGTAGGTCGCGGTGGCCTCGCCTTCCACGCTAGGGTTCAGGGCCAGGATCACTTCGGCGACCTTTTGCGTTTTGACGCGGTCGATGAGTTCCGCCAACCTAATATCTTGTGGGCCGATCGCATCCAGGGGGGAGAGCACGCCGTGAAGGACGTGGTAGGTCCCTCTGAAATAGCCCGCCTTCTCAACGGCCATCAGGTCCAACGGCGTCTCCACAACACACATCCGAGTATTGTCTCTGCGTTTGTCCGAACAGATTGCGCACGGGTCGGTATCAGTCAGGTGAAAGCAGGTGGAGCAGAGGCGCAGCCTATCCTTCACATCTTTTATGGTTCCGACGAGTTCCTGGACTTCTTTTTTGTCTGCGTTCAGAATATAAAACGCGTAGCGGGTCGCGGTCTTCTCTCCCACACCGGGGAGGCGCTTCAGGACCTTGATCAATGAATCCATAGGACCGATCACGTGACGGCCCCTTTCAGGTGAGTCCGGGAATTTTAATCCCGCCGGTAAGCTTTGACATCTCTTGCGCGGCTAGTTCCCTGGATTTTCTCAACGCGTCGTTCACTGCCGCCGCAATGAGATCCTCCAGCAGCTCGGTGTCACCTGATGTGAGCACTTGTTCCTCAATTTTTACGGAGATAATCTCTTGAGTGCCGCTGGCTTCCACCGTGACCATGTCGCCGCCGGCTCTGCCGATTACCGTTTTTTCAGCCAGCTCTTCTTGCAAAGCGGTAATTTTAGCCTGAAGACCTTGGGCCTGCTGCATCAAATCCTTGAAATTAAACACGGGTCAAGCCTCCGCGATGTGGAACGGTGAACTTCCGGGGGAAACTTTTTTTTGTGATCCCGCGGGAAGCAGGACTCCCCGCAATACTCTCGTTTGAACGCAACTTGGTATGGGACCACATTATCAGAAGGGTGTCATCTAGGCAACAACATGAAGAGGCCGGAAATACTACTCGTGAATCCGTGGATACACGATTTCGCCGCGTACGACCTCTGGGCCAGACCGCTCGGCCTACTGGTCCTGGCCACGAGGCTTCGTCGTGAAGGGTGGGAGCCCCGTTTGGTGGACTGCCTGGACCCGGATCATCCCGAGATGCCACAGGCGAAAGTGAGAGAGTATGCCCACGGCAAGTTCTCGCGAAGCCCAATTCACAAACCGGCCGCGCTGGAAAACATTCCCAGGTCGTTCAGTCGCTATGGCGTTAACCCTGAATTCATAGAGCAAGACCTGTTGTCGGTAAGTGCTCCCCGCGCTGTCCTCGTCACCGGTCTTATGACCTACTGGTACCAGGGCGTTCGGGAAACCGTTCTGTTGCTGAAAAAGATTTTTCCGCAGACGCCTGTTCTGCTGGGAGGAGTTTACGCTTCATTGCTGCCGGATCATGCTCGCGCGCATTCGGCCGCGGATGAAGTCCTGGGCGGTCCGGGCGAGGCTGCGCTTGCTTCTGCCCTTCTGCGCCACACCAGCGTCAGCGCGACAGGGGCCTCCCATCCCACTGAGTTGGAATTTTCTCCTGCGCTGGATCTGCTGCGAGTCGTCAGATTTCTGCCCTTGCTCACCTCACGAGGATGTCCGTTCAGGTGCGCTTACTGCGCTTCAGCAAAGCTTTCCCCCTTTTTTGTCAGGCAAGACCCGGACGCGGTGGTTCAGGAAATCCAGGACGCTGTGCAAAAATACGGAGTGCAGGACATTGCCCTGTACGATGACGCGTTTCTCGTGGACGCGGACGCGCATGCGCTCCCGATTCTCGAGGCTGCCGCGGAACGGTTCCCCGGGATGCGATGGCACTCGCCCAACGGTTTGCATGCCGCGGCCATTAATCAAAAAGTGGCGCTGGCTATGAAGAAAGCGGGATTCGAAACCATACGAATTGGACTGGAAAGCTCAGCAGACGAATTTCATCGCCGCACAGGTGGAAAAACCGACATGGACAGCTTTGTTTCGGCAGTCAGACACCTTAAGGAGGCGGGCTTTTCCAGAGAACAGATAGGGGGTTATCTGCTGGTTGGCCTTCCCGGTCAGTCGCCGCAGCAAGTAGAAGAAGACGTTGAACGTGTGCTTCAGGCCGGAGCTTTCCCCAAGCTGGCGGAATATTCTCCAATTCCGGGCACTTCAATGTGGGAAGAAGCAATAAAATCTGGCCAATACCCCATTGACCAGGAGCCGCTCTTTCAGAATTGCACGCTCTTGGCAGCAGCCGAGCCCGGAGTTGACGCGGAGTTCTTGCGAAAAACGAGACAGCGGATTAGATATTACCTGGACTGTGAACCAGTTGATGTTTGTGATGCCCCGCACTGACCGTGTTCCTGTAAACTGAAATTTGCGGCAAAGCTCGAGGGTCCGTGGAACCGGCAAGAGGCCGGTAGTGCCAGACCCTCGGAGGCGGTCTGAAAGTAATCGGTCAGCGAAGCGCACCACGCCGAGGCGTGGAAGCCCCGTTGACCATGGAGAGGGAGACCATGTCCTCCTCCGTGCTTCCCCGTCTTGATTTCATGGGATTGCGCTATCCCGGTAAACGGTTACTTCTCAAAACTCGGGGCCTAGCCGCGAGATTCGATGGAGTTCACTATAGTGATCAGAACTAATTCCAGCTCACAAGTCAAGTCCCTTTAGGTGAAGCAGCTTTTCCACTACAAGCCGGCAATGTTAGTTCCCAGAAGACTGAACCCAAAGAGCCTCGGAGACATTGACAGAATCTCAGTATGTTGGTAAAAATATATGTACTCATCGCTATTAAGAATCCAAATGAACAGACTCGGAAGGTGATCATCCCATGGCCCAACCTAAGGACGTGGTAGGCGCCGCGCTAGTGGTCGGCGGCGGAATCGCGGGGGTGCAGGCTTCACTAGACTTGGCGGAATCAGGTTACAAGGTTTACCTGGTCGAGAGTCAAACAGGGATCGGGGGGCGTATGGCCCAACTCGACAAGACTTTTCCCACCAATGATTGTTCCACCTGCATCTTTTCACCG
>Ga0172371_10010059_pt1 | contig 12875 bp, 11 predicted proteins | sample Lak12m_FD_114543 | JGI IMG/M metagenome (GOLD analysis project Ga0172371, IMG submission 114543) | Freshwater microbial communities from Kabuno Bay, South-Kivu, Congo - kab_022012_12m | ecosystem: Environmental > Aquatic > Freshwater > Lake | place: Democratic Republic of the Congo: South-Kivu... | reverse complement strand
TTGGCAAATGCCTGCAGACGGCGCCGCAGATTATGATACTGGACGACCCGACAAGGGGGATCGACGTCGGCACCAAATCCGAGATTTACAACCTGATCAATGAGATTGCCTGCCGGGGAACGACGATTATCCTGATTTCTTCCGAGCTGCCCGAAGTCGTTAAACTTTCGGACAGGGTGGCGGTTATGCGGAGCGGGGAACTGCGGGCGGTCCTGGACAGCGGCGACCTGTCCCAGGAAAGCATTATAAAGTATGCAATCGAGGAGGATATAAAACAATGAAAAAGGCGGCAATGGTACCAACGGAACTGAGGAAAACATCGGGCGCTTCCAACTTTATAGCCAAAAACATGATGCTGATAGCCCTGATCGGATTGTGCGCGCTGCTCGCGATCCTGAACAGCCGGTTCCTGACGGTAACCAATTTATATAACGTTCTGATTCAAAATACTACGGTCGGAATTGTTGCCATAGGCATGACCTTTGTGATCATCACGGGCGGCATCGACCTTTCCGTGGGATCGGTGGTGGCGCTGTGTTCCGCGTTGGGCGCCGGGATGATCAAACACGGCGGACTCCCCTGGGGAGCGGCGTTTGTAGGGATGGTTGGCATCGGCATCGGTATCGGGCTTTCGCAGGGCCTGCTGATCAGCAGGGTGAAGATGCCGGCCTTCATTGTGACGCTGGGTATGATGGGTATTGCGCGAGGACTGACCATGGTGTACCTGCAGGGCATGACGATTGCAGGCCTGCCAACGGAGATGCAGTTTGTAGGCAACGGCTATATCGGCGGCGTTGTGCCGACGGCGGTTGTAATCCTGCTCTCCGTGTTCATTGTGGGGTTCTATCTTCTGAAATACACGTCCTTCGGACGTGCGCTCTATTCGCTGGGCGGAAACCGCGAGGCGACCGAGCTTTCCGGGATCAACGTCAAACGGGTGGAGACAATGGCCTATACCTTTAACGGTATGGCCTGCGGCATCGGCGCCATTATACTGATATCGCGGCTTGGGTCGGCCATTACAACCGCCGGCGAGGGGCTGGAACTGGATGCGATCGGCGCGGCGGTGATCGGCGGCGCGAGCCTGGCCGGCGGCCGGGGTACCATGCTGGGAACCTTTATAGGCGTTATGATTTTGGGCGTGCTGAACAACGGCATGAACATACTGAATGTGGACCCGTTCTTCTCCGATTTTGTACGGGGCATGGTCATCATCGTCGCCGTTCTGATCGATACGCTCCGGACGCGCTCCGAGATCAAATAGAAACTGTTACAGAAATTAATTTAACGCTGCGAAAAGCAGTGTTAATAAAAAAGATAAAACGTGAGGAGGATAAGAAATGAAAAAAGTTTTGTTGATCGCTCTTGCGATCGCGATGGTGGTGTCGCTTGCCGCGTGCAACCAGACGACGCCGGCTCAGTCTTCCGAGGCTCCTGCCAGCCAGGAAGCATCACAGGCCCCCGCTTCTGAATCCGCGGCTGCTGCCAGCGAGGAGTTCACAATCGGTTTCAGCCAATCCACCCTGACCAATGCGTTCTTTGTAGGCATGCGCATAGGCGTTCTGGATGAAGCTGAAGCAAAGGGCGTGAAGGTTGTTGAAGTCAATGCAAACGGAGATATTGCAACACAGACGTCCCAGATGGAAGACCTGATCTCCCAGGGCGTGGATGCGATTATTTCCAACCCGATTGACAGCGATGCGATCGTTCCTTCCGAACAGAAGGCCGTCGATGCGAAAATCCCCGTAATTTATTGCGACAGGGGATCCAGCAGCGGAAACTATACGTCCTTTATTGCTACCGATAACGTAGCCATGGGCGCTATCGCTGCCGACAAGATCGCGGAATTCCTGACGGAAAAATACGGCGAGCCTAAGGGCAACGTCGTGGAGATCCAGGGCCTGATGGGAACATCAGCCGCCAAAGACAGAGGCCAGGGCTTCAATGACCAGATAGCCGCAAAATACCCCGACATTACGATCGTTGCCAGCCAGGCGGGTGATTTCAACCAGGAGACCTCTCTGAACGTAATGACGAACATCCTGCAGGCAAATCCGGATATCGACGCCGTGTACGGGCATAACGACGACTGCACGCTGGGCGCCGCCAAAGCCATTGAGGCCGCCGGCAAGATGAAGCTGACCGGAGAAGACGGACACATCTACATCATCGGTATTGACGGAATCATGGATGCGCTGAATGCCATCAAAGACGGCAAAATCGATGTGACCATTGCACAGGATCCCGTTGGTATGGGCGCAAATGCGGTCGATCTGGCCGTGCAAGTGCTGGGTGGAGAAACAGTAGAAAAGAATGTGAAACAGCCGTTCAAGGTACTGGATGCTTCAAACTGCATGGATGAGACAAACTGGGCAATCGCAGCTGCTGCGCAGATGGGCTCTTAACAGTCATTAAAAAGGAAAATCCGCCGGCTCCGGCCGGCGGAGAACCTTTTTAACCGGCACAGAATACGGGCCTGTTATATTGGGCCTTGCATGTGTTGCACTGACGTTCAAACAGGTTCAATTCATAAATTATTGGTGCAAGGAGAAAGAAAATGAGCGATATCAAATACAGCGCGATCATAGGCTCGCTTGGACAGACAAGCGACAGGTTTATGAAATGCGGCTATAAAGATCCGGATCTTGACAATGTGGAATTTCCGGACATCATCAAGAATCTTGAAAAGATGCAGGTATTGTCCGGTGCCGATCTGTACCAGGCGCCCACAGGACCGCTTTCCGAACCGGATATCGTAAACAAGATACTGAAAGATTCGGGTTTCGTGGCATCCTCCGTTCTGCCCCTGCTTTTCGGCGAAAGAAAATGGCAGAAGGGATCCATATCCGCAGCTGATCCGAAAATCCGGAAGATGGCGGTGGAGCAGATTAAACAGAACATAGATTTTAACGCAAAGCTGATTGGAAATCCCAGCGTGAACCTCTGGCTCGGGCAGGACGGATTTGATTACCCGATGCAGACCAATTACACAAAACAATGGGATTATTTTATAAACAATGTGCGGGAACTGGCCGATTACAACCCGGACATCAAGCTGACGATTGAAGGGAAGATACGCGAGCCGAGAAACCGCAGCCTGGTGGATACCACCATGACGGCCCTGATGATGTGCATGGAGATCGACCGCGAAAACGTAGGGGTCTGCATCGATATCGGCCATGTGTTCCAGTCCCAGCAGAACGTGGCCCAAAATGTTGAAGTTGCGGCGAAGCACGGCAAGCTGTTCATGATGCATGCCAATGACAATTACAACGTATGGGACGACGATCTGATCGTGGGTTCGGTCAGGCATATGGAGTACATAGAATTGTTCTATTCGCTCAGAAAGATCAAATACGACGGGTTCATATCCGTTGATATTTTTCCTTTCAGGGAGGACCAGTATGACGCGACACTGCAGAGCGTTCTGAATATGAAAAAGTTTGATGAAGCGGTGGACAGGATCGGGTTTGAGCGGATGGGCGAACTGATAGAGGAAGGCAATCCCTGCAAGACGGTCGCCGCCGTTCGGGAAGCCGTCTTCCGTTGACGGGAAGTCTTTCAAACATCCGAATCTTTATGTAAGGAGACATCGTTATGAACCGGTATTGTTTCGTCATTGAAATCAACGAAGACCAGGTGGAAGACTATGTGAATCTGCACAAGAATGCCTGGCCTGAGATGCTTGCGGGACTAAAGGCGGCCGGGGCGAAGGAACTGCTGATTTATAATTACAAGAATTTTTCCATATTGTTCTGGGAAGCGGAGGACCTGAATGAAGTTTACCGGATCTGGGGATCCAACGAGGTGTGCGCCCGCTGGAACGCAAGGCTTTCCAAGGCATACAAGGTCACGCCCAGTATCGACGGCAGCGAGGATGTTGCGACCTGTGAAAAAATATTTGATCTGAATCAGCAGATCGCCGGCAAACTTGAACAAAACTGAACTCTTTAAAGGCCGGAGGGGGGGTGCCAGACAGATGGAAAAAAAGTATTTAATTTTTGATTACGGCGCCAGCCACGGGAGATGCCTGGTGGCAAAATTCAACGGAAGTTCGTTTGCCATGGAAGAAGTCCATGATTTTGAGAACCGGCCCGTACTTTACGGCGGGACGTTCTACTGGGATATTTTAAGGCTTTCTTCCGAGCTTGATTCAGGGCTTATAAAAGCGTTCAATCTATATCCGGATATCGCATCTATCGGCGTGGATACCTGGGGATGCGATTTTGGATTTTTGGATAAACAGGGGAGGCTGCTTGCCAATCCTGCGAATTACCGGGACGAACTGCGCCACCGGTACAAACCCGTGCTTGACCAATCCATCGGCGAATACGAACTGTTCAGGCTGGGCGGCGCGAACACAAACCCGATTATGGCCGCGTACTATTTGTATGCGCTGAAGTGCGAAGGCGCGACCGAACTTGCTTATGCGGATAAATTCCTGATGATACCCGATCTGCTGAATTATTATCTGACCGGGGAGGCCGCAAACGAATACACCAATGCTACCATGAGCCTGCTTGCAGACCAGGAGAACAAAAGGTGGCAGGATGAGCTGATACGGAAAATCGGCGTTTCCCGGAAGCTGTTCCAGGAGATACGCGCCCCCGGGACGGTGCTCGGAAAGCTGAGCCGCGGCCTCTGCAGCCGCCTGGGCATTCCCGAGGTTCCGGTGGTAAGCGTCGCTTCGCATGACACGGCAAGCGCCATCGCCGGCGTGCCGCTAAAGGGAGAAAAAGAAGAATGGGCGTTTGTCAGCCTGGGGACATGGGCGCTTTTCGGAGAAGAGACGGACAGGATCAATACGGGGCGGGAGGTCTTTGACGCCGGTTTCGGCACCCAGGGCGGCGTGGAAGGCAAAAGCAACCTGATCAACATGATTACCGGCCTCTGGATCATCCAGCAGTGCCGCGAATATTGGAACCGTGAGCGGGGCGGACCGGTGAGCTGGGACGAGATCGTATCGGCCGCGCGGGAAGCGGCCCCCGGGAAAGCTTTTATAGACGTGCAGGACCAGGCTTTCATGCTCGCAAGCCCGAACATGCCTGCAAACGTCGGCGATTTTTGCGCGTCCAAAGGGCAGTTCAGGCCCCGTACATTGGGAGAGGTCGCGCGTGTTGTTTTTGAAAGCATGGTTCTGAAATTTATGGACTGCCAGAAGAAGATGGAGGAGATTACGAATCATCCCTTCAGCGTTCTCCACGTCTTCGGGGGCGGCGTGAAAAACAGGATGCTCTGCCAGTGGATGGCGGATGCTCTGGGAACAAAGGTTCTTGCCGGCCCGGTTGAAACGACATCAGTAGGCAATTTGTTGCTGCAGATGAAGGCGCTGGGCGACATTGGGACGGTAAACGAAGGCAGGGGAATATCCGCGCTGTCTTCGGAAGTTATTGAGTATGAACCCACGGATAAAACGGACTGGGGAGAACGCTTTGCGCGGTATAAGAGTTTAGGAAACTGATTAGAACGGCAGGTACGAAGAATATGAATTATCCCAGGATATATCTGGTTTTGGACAGCTGTTTCGCCATCAAAAGGTGGGTCAGGCCCGCCGAGTGGATGGGGATTGCGCGCGATATTGGATTTGAATATGTGCAGGCGAGTACGGACAACGAGATAGACCCGCTGTTCTGCACGGACGATTATATGGACGATTGGTTCGGCGAGGTGAAGAGTCAGCAGGACCGGCTTGACATGCGCCTCGTGAATTTTTATACCGGTTACCAGACATACCGGACGGTCGGGCTAGCGCACCATGACGAGAGGATCCGCCAAAAAATCACAGACGGGTGGATCAAGAAACTTATTTTACGGATTGAAGAACTGCATGCAAAAGGACTCGGGTTCTCTTTTTTTGCGATCCCGCACGCCGTGCTGCAGGACAAGGCCGCATACGGCAGGATGATGGAGTCCATCTATGGCCAGATGGCGGACATAGCAGATTTTGCATATGAACATGGGCGGGTGCAGGTAAGCGTTGAACAGATGTATGCGCCCCACCAGCCGCCCTTTACGATAAGCCAGACAAGGGAAATGCTGGAGCGCATATACGAAAAACGCAAGAAACCGTGCTTTGTAACGATCGACGTGGGTCACATGGTCGGGCAGAGAAAGTTTTTAATGCCCGAGGGCGGGCAGATCCGGTCCGCCTGGGAAAAGGGGCGGAATATCTGGCTGGGCAGCGATAAAGCCCAGGATATGTTTGATGAAGGCATCAAGGGGAACGAAGGAGAACGGGTGCGGCTGGCCGGCCGGATTGAAGAGGATATCCGGGAGCACGGCTACCTGTTTTCCTGCCCGGATGACACGGATGTTTACCGTTGGGTAGAGGATGTAGGCTGCTATTCGCCAATCTACCACCTGCAGCAGACGGACGGCGTTACCTCCGGCCATGCGGCCTTTACGCCTGAGACGAACAGGAAGGGAATCATACGGGGCGACAGACTGCTGCGCGCCATAAAAAAGTCTTACGATTTAAACGGAGTTTCGCCCACACAGGATATGGCGGAAGACATTTATCTGACCTTTGAAATATTCGGCGCCAATACCGAAACAGGAAGGGAAATCATATCGAAACTGAAACAGAGCATCGATTGCCTGCGGGAGTGGATTCCAAAAGACGGCCTGAGACTTGACGAACTCATCGGATGATCTGCCGGAGACGTTTACAGGGGGAGGGATTTTTTATGCCGAGGTTTGACCGGTATTTTCTTATGACTACGGAAGACGTGGCCGGATATGTGCTGGAAAAACTGGATATCTTTGATAAAAACGCGGATCTGCGGTGCAGGGAGATCGGGGACGGCAACCTGAATTATGTGTTCAGGGTGTGGGATGCCGGATCGGATAAATCGGTCATCGTAAAACAGGCGGGCGAGGAACTGAGGATATCCAAGGATTTCAATATTTCCACCGACAGGAACCGGATCGAAGTGGAGATGCTGCGCCTGGAGGATAAGCTCTGCCCCGGGCTTGTTCCGCGGATATATCTGTACGATCCCGTAATGAAATGCTATTCGATGGAAGACCTGTCCGATTACCAGGTGATGCGGACCGCCCTGCTGAAGCATGAAATATTCCCGCATTTTGCAAAGGATATTTCAACCTTTCTGGTGCGCACGCTGCTGCTGACCAGCGACCGGGTGATGGATTCCAAGGAAAAAAAGGAACTGGTGAAAAAATTCATCAATCCGCAGCTTTGCGCGGATATTACCGAAGCCCTCGTATACACCGAACCATATCTTGACAACCTGAAACGGAATATTGTGCTTGACGGGAACAGGGAATTTGTTCAAACCGAACTGTACGATGACGAAGCCCTCCACCTTGAAGCCGCAAAACTGAAATATGATTTTATGAACAACGCGCAGGCCCTTGTGCACGGCGACCTTCATACCGGATCGATCTTTATAAGGCAGGGATCCACCAAGGTAATGGACCCGGAATTTGCCTTCTACGGGCCAATGGGCTACGATATCGGCAATATCATTGCGAACATGATCTTTGCGTGGGCCAACGGGGAAGCGACCATTGCGGACGCCGGACAAAAAGCCGGATACCTTACATGGGTGGAGCAGACTATTGAAGACATTGTTGAACTTTTTAAAGGGGAATTCAGCCAGGCGTTTGATATGTATGTGACCGAACCGATGTCCAGGACCCCGGGGTATAAGGAATATTTTTTAGAGACGGTCCTGGCGGATTCGGCCGGCGTAGCGGGTATCGAACTGCTCAGGCGGACGGTGGGGCTGGCACAGGTAAAGGATCTGACGACCATTCCGGATATAAAAAAGCGCATCCGTGCGGAGCGTATAATGATCAAAACGGCAAAAGATTTCATTATGAAAAGAACGTCGTATACAGCCGGCGGGCTGTATGTTGAATGTTTTAAAAATATAGCGCAAAAGATTTAATCACGCCCAAAATGACAAGGAGGAAGACACATGAATAATTTTGAATTTTATAATCCCACACGCGTACTGTTCGGCCCCGGGCAGGTATCCGCCGCCGGCAAGCATGCGTCGCAATACGGGAAACGGGCCCTGATCGTCACGACCCGGGGTTCCGTAAAGAAACTCGGCATTTTTGACAAAGTGAAAGAACTGCTGGAAAAGGAGGGGATGGCCGTATACGAGTTATCCGGCGTTGACCCCAATCCGAGACTATCTACGGTCTATAAGGGCGCCCAGATATGCAGGGACGAGAAGATCGATGTGGTCGTCGCCCTGGGGGGAGGCAGCGTGATCGACTGTGCGAAAGCCATCGCCTTTGCGGCGTTTGACGAAGGGGACCTATGGGATTATTTTATCGGCAAAAAGGCCGCATCCAAAGCGCTGCCCCTGATTGCCGTGCTGACCATAACAGGGACCGGGTCCGAGATGAATACGAATTGCGTTATCACCAATGAAAAAACAGGGCAGAAATACGCTTCGCATTTTCTGGTGAGTTTTCCGAAGGTGGCCATCATTGACCCGGAACTGCACAAAAGCGTCCCCGCTTACCTGACGGCATGCGGGATGACGGACACGATATCGCACGTGCTGGAAAAATATTTTGACGGAACCGAAAATGCGCCCATGCAGGACAGGATGGCAGAAGGGGTTGTGCTGACCGTTATAGAAAACGAAAAAGCCCTGAAGGAGCCGGAGAATATCGTAATGCGGTCGAACCTGAGCTGGGCGGCCACCCTGGCCCTGAACGGCCTGAACGACGCGGGCCGGGGACGGAACCATTACGACGCGCATACAATTGAAATGGAAGCGAGCGCGAAATATGATATTGCGCATGGCGCGGGACTTGCGATCGTACAGCCTTCCTGGCTGAAGGCATTGTGCGGAAAAAACCCAAAAAAGTTCGTCCAGTTTGCAAAACGGGTATTCAATATAGATCCCGACGGACGGACGGACCTGGAGACGGGATTAATGGGTATTGCGGCGCTGAAAGCCAAGTTTACCGAATGGGGAATGCCCGCGACGTTAAAAGAGACCGGGATTCCGAAGGATGATCTGCCCGCTCTTGCCCTTTCCGCAACAAAATCACCGGAAGGCACGTACCTTGATGTTCAGGAAGTGTTGGATGTGCTGAACGACTGTTATGAATAAAACCGGAACAAGGCCCGTATTAGGCCTTAAAAAAGCCCTGCGTAAGCAGGGCTTTTTTAAACGGAAAGGGATACAGAAAAACGCATCGATTGAAATTAATCTATGCGTATATTATAATAAGAATGTCTGATTTTGCCGGAAAAAACAGGTTTTTCTTACGGAAGACCGCGGGATACGGACAAGAGACAGCCATTATACAAAACTGAATGATAAAAGCGGCAGCCGGGAAGATGAGGACCGGACAGATGGAATCTTGCAACGGGAAAGGGGATATTTGACTTGCGCAAAGCGGTTATTTTTATTTTGATACTGGCGGGTATATTCGTTCTGACCAGCCTGAATGTTTCCGAACTGGACGCACAGGACGTTTTGGGCGCCATCAACGGTCTGGGCGATACGCTGTCCCTATCCGGGACAACGGAGGATGGAAACGGACAGGCGGGAGAGGCCGCCGCACCCGAGCCGACGCCCGTGCCCACGCCCGCCCCTACGCCCGAGCCAACGCCCGCGCCTACCCCTGTGATCCTGCCTTATACGATGGATTGGCTGGATAAATACGCGCCGGCATCGGTGGCGAGCTTTGAAGAACAGATAGGGGACAACGGAGACTACAACGAGGTGAAGGACTGGCCGCCGCCGGATACATACAAACTGATCGTTGATTACCACAACCAATGCGTATATGCGCTTTCCAAAGACGCATACGGAAAATTCACGGTTCTGGAGAGGGTGATGATTTGCACCACCGGCGGAAACGGGCACTGGACACCTGAAGGGACGTATAATCTGGGTTCTAGCCGCGTCCGTTTCGGCTATTTTCCGGACTACTATTGCTATGCGCAATATTGGTCACAGATGATGGGGAGTTTTTATTTCCATTCCATCCTGTATTCTGCGAGGGATGCAGATCACTACAGCAAGAGCGCATACAACAACCTGGGCAAGCCTGTCTCCCACGGATGCATCCGCCTGCTGGTTCCGGATGCGCGCTGGATATACGAGAACTGCGCACCCGGTACCCTTTGCATAGTGACCACAGAATATCCGGTGAATGAAAAATTGAAGAACGCACTTAAAAACGGATATGCCGGAGCGGTGGACGCGGTGATCGTTCAGGCGGAAGCGCCTGCGGAAGAAACGGAAAACCAATAACCGCGGGGGAAACATTTTGGAAATAAAAGATGAAAAGCAGATCAGAAAAGCCGTGCTTTCGCTCCGGACGGCGCTGCCCGACGGAAGAGGCATCCCCCGGCTGGGACAAGGAACCTGGCGGATGGGGGAAACGGAATCCGCGAGGGATGCCGAGGCCGAATCCCTCCGGTTTGGAATCAGCCTGGGGATGACGATGATTGACACCGCGGAAATGTACGGCAGCGGGGGCGCGGAGAAAATGGTGGGCATTGCGATTGAAGGAATACCGCGGCAGGAGCTTTTCCTGGTTTCCAAGGTGTATCCGCACAACGCGGGACGAAAAAACATATTTAGAAGCTGCGAGTCTTCCCTCCGGCGTATGAACGTGGACAGCCTGGACCTGTATCTTCTGCACTGGCGGGGGTCCGTTCCCTTGAGCGAGACGGCCGGGTGCATGGAAAAGCTGAAAAGGGAAGGCCTGATCAAGGGCTGGGGCGTTTCGAACTTTGACGCGGGGGACATGGAGGAACTCTTCAGGGTCCCGGGCGGCAATGAGTGCCAGACAAACCAGGTGCTGTACCATCTTGGTTCGCGCGGGATAGAGTTTGACCTGCTGCCCTGGATGGAGGAGAGGGGCCTGCCTTTTATGGCTTACAGCCCGCTCGCACAGGCCGGACGCCTTAAAAGCGGGGTGCTGAACAGCAGCGCCGTGGCCGAAGTCTGCCGCCTGCATTGCGCCGGGAGCGGGCAGATACTCCTGGCATATGTACTGCGGCATAAAAATGCAGCCGTAATCCCGAAGGCGGGGCGGCTTGAACATGTGGAGCAAAACGCGCGGTCCGCCCTGATTGCGCTTACAGAGGACGACCTGCGTTTGCTGGATACGGCCTTCCCGGCTCCGGGAAGGAAGACCGCCCTTGATATGTCATAGTTTAAAAACAGCCGTATTTTCCTGTGAAAATACGGCTGTATATGTGTTATAATAGCAAATAAGGCAAAAATTGAAGGAGATGGAAATGATGAAAGCGTTGGTGACGGGCGCGTCCTCTGGGATGGGTTTCGATATCGCGAAGCAGTTGAGCGCACTGGGTTATGAAATTATTGCCGTGGCCAGGAACAAGGAGCGCCTTGAAAAGCTGAAGGCCGAGGCCGCCGGCCCTGTGCAGATTATACGTACGGACCTTGATAAAAGGAAGAATTGTTACAAGCTGTATGAAAGCTGCAGGGAGATGGATATCGACATCCTGGTGAACGGCGCGGGTTTCGGTGTTTACGGGGAATTCAAGGATACCGACCTTGAAACGGAAATAAAAATGCTTAAAACAAACATTACGGCGCTGCATATCCTGACCAAGCTTTTTTACCGGGACATGCGCGCAAGGAACAAAGGCACGATCATGAACATTGCTTCGATCGCCGGCTTTATACCGGGCCCTCTGATGTCTTCTTATTATGCTTCCAAATCATACGTAATCAGGCTGACGCAGGCCATCCATGAAGAAATAAAAGCGACGGGATCGGGCGTGAAGGTCTGCCTGCTTTGCCCGGGACCCGTGCCGACACGCTTTTCTGAGACGGCCGGCCTTACCGCAGGGCTGCGCGGCCTTCCCAGCGAAGTGGTTGCAAAGATTGCCGTGAAAAAGATGATGAAGGGGAAATTCATGATTGTACCGGGCGGCGCGGTCAAGGCGGCGCGGTTCTTTACCAAGGTGTTGCCGGATTCGCTGACCGCAAAGGGCGCGCTTTTCATACAGCGAAGAAAAATTTTACGAGGAAACATTTCTGCGCCGGAAATGTAGGATGAAAGCGGCAAAAGGCGGCCGGTAAAAAATACCCTGCGGAGAATACGGCAAGCCTTGAGCGGAGGGAAATATGGTATATCTATTTGAAAACGGCAGGGTTCTGAAAACAGAGAAAAATGAAATCCAAACGGACGGAAAAAACAGGTATTGGGGCGTTTTCTCATTTGGGGAAGCGGATGAAATCAGCAGGCTGCTTCATACGGACAAAGCGTTTTTTGAACGCTTTTTTATAAACGAAGCCACGCGTTTTGAAAGCCACGACGGCTTGGACGCGGTCAGCCTTGCGGTTATGCAGCATGGCGAAGGCAGCCTGCCGGTGAAGCGGGCGTGCCTCTTTTTCCGCAGGGATCTTTTTATTATCGTTTCAGACAATCCGGCTGCCGTTAAGGGCATTGCGGAAGAGATTGGCGTGGATGTTCAGAAACAAACGGGGTTTGACCGGCTGTACTACACCTTCCTGGAGCGCATAACCCTGGACGATGCATTTGTTCTGGACGGGATTGAACAGGAGATCGCAGGGCTTGAGGACCAGCTGATTTCATCGAGCCGCAAAGACTGCGTACGAGATATCATTGCGCTCAGAAAGAAGCTGATGCTTTTTAAAAGAAATTACGAGCAGATGCTGATGGTGCTGGATGATATCCAGGAAAACGAGAACGAACTGATCGACCAGAAGAGCATGCGGTATTTTAAAATATATGCAAACCGGGTGGACCGGTTGTACCATATCGTATTGAACCTGCGGGATTATGTTACCCAGGTGCGGGAGGCCTACCAGGCGGAAGTGGATATCAACTTAAACAGCATCATGAAGCTTTTTACCGTAATCACCGCGATTTTC
>Ga0172371_10010058_pt1 | contig 12876 bp, 11 predicted proteins | sample Lak12m_FD_114543 | JGI IMG/M metagenome (GOLD analysis project Ga0172371, IMG submission 114543) | Freshwater microbial communities from Kabuno Bay, South-Kivu, Congo - kab_022012_12m | ecosystem: Environmental > Aquatic > Freshwater > Lake | place: Democratic Republic of the Congo: South-Kivu... | reverse complement strand
TGCATTCCTCCGCTCCCCACGCCACTCTTCTCACTAAACAGGCATCACGAAGACAACGCCACCTCCGCCAGTAGCCAGCGTTGCGCTGGCTACTGGCTCGTGGGTGGGCATGACAACGTGTTGAGAACACAAGATCCGCGCAGCGACGGTCCGTCGTCGTGCGGGGAACGAGTTGCCTATAACGCACGGCAACAAAGACGAAGAACGCGAGCGCATGGGTAAGGCGGCACGTATCCATTGACACGGTGCACGTATGGGAAAACGGCTTGATCGCCAGGTGTTTTTGGCATTGTTGGCGGTAAATATCCTGCCGACCGGGGAGGCATTGGCGGGCGGGTTCAAGATCGAGGCGGAGCCGGCCACCGGCCGCTACACCATCACGGATGGCGGCCGGCCGGTGCTGACGTACAACTTCGGCACCGTGCCGGTGCCGCCGGGGGCGACGGGCATCTACGCCGTGGCGCGGAGCGACTACGTGCACCCGCTCTACGGGCCCCACGGCGAAGTGCTGACGCGGGACTACCCGGACGAGCACCCGCACCACCGGGGGATCTACTGGGCCTGGCCGGAGGTGACCTGGAAGGGCGATAAGCGTGATCTGCACGCCCTGCAGGGCGTGTTCGCCCGGCCGGTGAAGATCCTCCGGCAAGACGCCGACCTGCAGGGCGCCGCGCTGGCGGCGGAAAACGTCTGGAAATGGGGCGGCGTTGAGGACATCGTCCGGGAGCAGGCCACGATCCGGGTGACGCCGGTGCCGGGAGGCTGGCGCGCGATTGACTTTGACCTGCGGTTCACGTCGCTGGTGGACGGCGTGACGCTGGCCCGGCGCGGACAGCAGCATTACGGCGGCTTCAACATCCGTCTGTCGCCCCGGGCGAACCAGCAGATCGTCACCCATACCGATCCGCCCGGCGACAAACCGCGCGCGGCCTGGGCCTGCCTGTCCGGCGTCCCGCCGGGCGGGAAGGAGCCCGTCACCCTGGTCATCCTGCAGCACGCGCGGAACCCGGATTATCCCGGCGACTGGGTGCAGTTTCCCAACCTCAACTGGCTGCAGCCGACGTTCCCGGCCGCCGGCACCGCCTATGCCTTGAAGCGCGGCGCCACGCTGAAGCTGCGCTACCGGCTGGTGGTGGCCGACGGCGTGCCGGACCAGGCGGCGCTGCGGCAGCTCTGGAACGCATACAACTCCGAGTGGTGATGTAAGTGTAGCCGCGGCGCTATGCCGCCGCGTTGTATCTAGACATGACGGTATAAAATCATAACGTGTCACGGAGCGGAATCGGTCCCGCCGGAGGCGGGTCCGCCTCTGGCGGAAACGATTCCGGCCGGAACGCTTTCCGCCGAAGGCGGATTCGCCTTTGGCGAAACGCGTTCCGCTCCAAATACGAAAGGGATTATGCCGAAGCGTATAGTCATCAAGGGAGAATCCACATGGAACAATCCCAGTCACTGACGCGGCGCGGCTTCATCGGCACAGCGGCCAAGATCAGCGCCGTCGGCATCGCGGCGCCTTATATCATCAAGGCGTCGGCGCTGGGCGCGGAGGGCCGGACGCCGGCCAACAGCCGCATCCAGCTTGGCCTCATCGGCTGCAACGGCATGGGGCCCGCCAACCTCGACGCCTGCGCCAAATACCCCGACGTGGCAGTGACCGGCGCGTGCGACGTCTGGAAGTCGCGGCGCGACGCCGTGGCGGCCAGGTACCAGGACACCTGCAAGACCTATGCGGACTTCAGGGAAATGCTGCAGCGGCCGGACATTGACGCGGTGATCATCGCCACGCCGCCGCATTGGCACGCGCTGATGGCCATCGCCGCGTGCGAGGCGGGCAAGGATGTGTACCTGCAGAAACCCATGTCGCTGCACCTGGGCGAAAGCCTGGCCATCCGCAACGCGGTCCGGCGGCACCGCCGCATCTGCCAGGTCGGCACGCAGATCCACGCCACCCAGAATTACCGGAACGTGGTGGCGCTGCTCCGGGCCGGCTGCCTCGGCCCGGTCGGCACCGTGCGGACGTTCCACGTCATGAACCAGGGCCCCGCGGGGGTCGGCCGCGCGCCGGCCGCCAAAGCGCCGGAAGGCCTGGACTGGGATGCCTGGTGCGGTCCGGCGCCGCTGATCCCGTTCAATCCCATCCTGGCCGCCGGCTCCTACGAACACTGCTCGTGGCTGGCCTACAGCGGCGGGTGGACGCCCGGCATGGCTCCGCACATCATTGACCTCCCGATCTGGGCCCTCGATCTGCAATACCCCACGGAGATCACCAGCGCGGGCGGGCGGTACATCGTGAAGGACGATGGCGATGCCTACGACCACCACGAGGTGCTCTGGCGTTATCCGCGGCTGAACCTGACCTGGAGCACCGACCTGACCAACAGCTACGGCTTCGACTTCCACGGCGCGCCGGTGACCGAGCGCCGCCTGGGCATCTATTTCCACGGGGTCAACGGCACGCTGATGAGCAACTACAACGAGCACCGGATCATCCCGGAGGGCCGGAACCTCGACCCGTTCATCAAGCCGGCGGTGGCGGCGCGCAAACAGGCCAAGGACTTCGCGGCCCGCGTCCAGTACAACATCGGCGAGCTCAACCCGGTGGCCCCGACGCTGCCGGCGGTGGACGGGCATGAGCGCGAGTGGCTCGACAGCATCCGGTCGCGCCGGCCGCCGAGCTGCAGCCCGGACTACCACGTCCGGGTGGACGTGCCGATCGTGTTGAGCCTGCTGTCCTACCGGCTGGGCCGGACCATCCGCTTCGATCCGGACCGGGAGCGGATCGTCGGCGACCGCGAGGTCGCGCGGCTGGCCGTGCCCGAGTACCGCCGCCCCTGGCGCTTTCCGAAACAGTACTTGAGTTAGAACTCTGGGGTGGGAAAGAGCCCGGCCGTGTAGTGTCAGAACTTGCGCTCCTGCCGCACCCGGCTTCGTCCAAGCACTACGCCGGGCAAGCAAGGCGGCAGGGGGCGAAGAAGGCAGGCCACATCGCGGTGGCCGGGGGCGAAGGAGGCCGGCCCGCCGGGGACTTTGGCCTTGAACAAAGCGCCCGCCCGCCGCATCTTTCTGCCGGACAAACGACAACGGACAGGAAAGGAAAACATCATGCCGAACATCACGTTGGAAGGGCCGCGGATCACGGACATCGCGAAGAAACGGGAACTGGTCAAGACGGTGACGGACGCCGCGGTGCAGGCCTACGGCCTGCCGAAGCAGACGATGATCGTCGTGCTCAAGGACAACCCGCCCGAGAACGTCGCCATCGGCGGCGAGCTGCTCAGCGACCGGGCGGCGGGGAAGTGAATCCGAGCCGGCATCAGGTTGTTAACGGCTGTTAACCGCGGAGGGCACAGAGATCAGAAGAGGTCGCAGAGGAAAGTGCAAGAGTTTCAGCCGAGCATGCTCGGATATAATGAAAAACGGGTTCAGTAACACGCCCTGGCTGAGCGCCATCGGCCTCGCCCTGCTCCTGTCCCCCTCCGCCGGGCGCGCCGGGGCGCCGGGCGCCGCCGACCTCGACCGGGCGATCCGCGGGGGCGATTTCGGCGCGTACCACACCAACCTGACGGCGTGGCTGAACCAGCAGGCGCCGGCCGCGGTGACGACCAACGCGCTGCAGGTGCTGCTCCGGAATCCGGTCTTGGTCAGGGCGCTGGACCAGCAGCGGTTCATCGGCCTGTGCGGCGTGAACAAACTGGGCGCATTTGCCAAGGCCGATCCGGGACACCAAACCTTCCTCGCGTGGCTGCTGCCGGACGCCGGCGTGCTGGACCTCTACCTCGAAGCCGGTGGCGTGCCCGCCGGCGAAGCGTGCCTCCCGACCCTCGCGTTCTGGAACAAGGTCTTCCACGCCGACCCGGATTCGCGGCAGGGCCTCTGCCTCAAGATCGCCATCGCGACCGCGCTTACGCACCCGGTCACATTCAGCGATGAGCGCTCCCTCGGCAAGACCGATCCTTACGAAGGACGCTACCTGTACTACAAGCAGGCGCACCGCGCCGGCGAATTGCTGCCCTCGTTCGAGCGGCTGTCGCTCTGGGAGCTGCAGCAGGTCGTCGAGGGGATGGGCGCGCCCCCGGCGGACCTGACGTGGGTGCGGCAGATGGTCCGCACCTGGCGGCCCGACCTGGTCCGGAATCATTCCCTCGTCAAGATCGTCAGCGAGGTCCGCTACGGCCTCAGCCCGCTGCCCATCGTGGACATGGCCTCGGTCCTGGACGCCGGCGGCATCTGCGGGCGCCGGGCCCATTTCGGGCGCAAGACCTGCGCCGCCTTCGGCATCCCCTCGATCGGCATCCTCCAGCCCAAGCACGCCGCGCTGGCGTGCAAGGAGAGCGGCGCCTGGCGGGTGGAATACGGCGCGGGTTGGTGGCAGTCCACGGTGGATGGCGGCCCGGACGGCCCGGCGTTCGTCGCGGAAGCGGCGGCGCGCGCACGCGCGGCAGAGTTCTCGCAGGCGGAGCACTGGAAATGGTTCGCCGCCGCGCTCACCGCAACCAACACGGCCCAGGCCATCGTCGCGCTGGCCGAGCGGCACGTCCCGCGCGCGGGCGATGCCCCGGCGTTGGCCGCCGACCCGGCGACCAAGGCCGAGATGAAGGCGAACGCCGCGTCGCAGAAGACCGCGGCCGCGCCGCCGGCGGCCGGCGCCGCGGCGCCCGTGACGGTGGGCGCCGGCCCGGTGCGCGTGCCGGCGGACCGGTTCGCCCGGATGGCCAACGTGCAGGTGTACGACAGCCTGCCGGACGGCACCGGCCGGCAGGTCAACTTCCAGAAGAACATGAAGGAGAGCTGGGTGGACTATGCCCTGGACGTGCCGCAGGCCGGCACCTACGCGCTCGTGCTGCAGCTCGCGGCGCCGAACCGCAGCCAGGTGTTCACGGTGACCGCCGGCGCCGGCGCCCCGGCGCCGCTCGCATTGCCCAACACCCGCGGCCTCTGGGGCCAGTCGCCGCCGCTCGAAATCGCCCTGGCCCAGGGCCAGCAAACCCTCCGCCTGGCCGCCCCCTTCCAGCGCGGCGTCGCCGTCAAGTGGCTGGAGCTGCAGCGACGGGGGAATTGACGGGGTGCGTTTACTTTATGCCGGTTGGTTGGATTTCCACCAAACCCTGTAGTAGCCATTCAACGGCAAGGGCTTCGAAGCCGTCCACGCTCACCGGTAGGGTGATCTTTTCCATCTGAGCTTGAAAATCGAGCGATTGCTTGAAAGCGGGCTTGATGCATGGATTTCTGCGTAGGATATCGCCACACCAAAACAGAAACTGCGGATAATGCTGCACATCAGCGACAAAATCTTTTGGCAAAGCCGCTTGCAGCCAACTGTGCGCCAGCACGTAATCTGCCATGATCGTTCGATCCATGATCACAAACAGGTATGGATTCAGAAAATGAAGAATCTTTGAAATCGCCACCAACGAAGGATGCCTTCTGAATCTCGCTTGACAGGCTCAAGTTTCATTGTGACAGCGTTAAGAATCGCTTCGTCCTTCTGCCCAATGGAGGATAATTTCAGTTCCTGCACTTTGGGGCGTAATTCTAGAATAAGGGATCGAACATCGGACCAAAGCATTACACATTCGCTGTTGCGAAAAGCCCGCCAGGCAACCAGATCATTCCAGAAAACACGGAAATGTTCCTCCGTACCACACTTTGACAGGGCATCCGAGGCATCCTTGAACACTCGCAGATGTTCTTTAAGCTTCCACTTCGCATACGCTTGCCTGCGCGCTTTGAAGGCTGCCGCAGCGGTTTGCTCCGCTATGATCATTTTATCCTTCAGTTTGGATTTCTCTCCAGTTATAGCAGGCCTACAGTGAACGCAGTTGTTGGGTAGTTGCGGCGACCGGATTGATCCACCGAATGGACCGAAGCAAAGCCGTTCCATCGGGGCGTTTCGCCAATGCGTTCTGCAAGGCATCGTCACGCGTCACGATCACTCGATCCGCAGCAAGAGCTGCTTCAAGAAGGCAAAGGTCCTTCTCGATGGCTTCACGATCAGCCTCTTGGTAGGCAACCAAGGCGATGGTCACAGTTGCCGGCGTGACGGTGGTGAGTGGTTTACGTCGGGCGGCCATGGACCGTTGCCACTTGCGCGAGAAGCGGCTCATATGGCGCTTGTATTCGTCGCGTATGCCCGGCGTAACGGCAACTCTATGACAAATGCATCGGATAGTTTCGAGGCACCTTCGGCAGGAAGAAGAGATCGGATGTTCCGTCTCACCGGCCGAACGCATGACCGAAGCGTCAACAACCAGGATGCGGCTCATTTGCCGGAACCTTTCGCTTCGACCGCATCCAGATAATCTTGCTCGGCCTGCAGTTCGGTATCATCGAAATCTTCCGGCCAATCACCATAGGCGCCCTTTTCGTCCAACTCGGCGGTCTTGACGACAGTCTCGCCCTGCTCGTTGCGATGCAACCAGTGAAGAGCAACATCCTCTTTACGGAGTTGCCCCTTGGCGATCAAAGTCTGGATTTCCCTCACGAGAATTGCGCTATGGGTCTCGGCGACCGTCACCACACCTCTTTCAACGGCCCTACGGAAGACCTCGGCGAGTCGCCTCTGCGCCAGAGGATGAAGGTGTATCTCAGGTTGTTCAAGATAGACCAGTTGCCCTGGTTGTGCAGCCAAGAGCGCCACTACGACCGGAAGAGACTGTGAGAAACCGAACCCGACATCTGCAATGCTCACCAGATCGTGAGCTCCTCCCCGTTTGCTATGCGGGAGACGGCCTACCTTCAACTCAACCTGCGTGTCATCCACGGGTTCCGCTTTGACCTTCCACGTCAAGCCCATCATCTCCAACGTTGCGCCAAGATCGTGCAATTGTTGCTTTCCACCATTTCCCTGCCATTGGGCAATGACGCTTGCGATATAGGGTTCGAATGTGCCTTGGAAGTCTGGACCCCCGGCCATTTTGGGGTACGTTCGACGCGGATTTCCACGCAAGCCGGGAAGATGAATCACTCTCTGAATGTGATTCACGAACATTTGACTTGGAGAGACGCCGTAGGGCCCGAATCGGATGCGGCGTTTCGACTCGTCGTCGCTGGCCAGTTCGAACACGAAGAAACACCGCTCGCGACGTACCGTCCAATGGAGGGAAACGGATTCTCCCTTGCTGACTTCCTTGTGCATTGTCTGCCATGGCTGCGGGAGCATCTGGATGATCTCTTCGTGCCTCATGCCGGGTAACACAACAGCAGATTCGTTGCCGGACCGCCATGTCATCCGGGCGAGGGAGAAGCCCGTCTTCTCCTCTCGCTTGAACACCAGTTCAAGGGATTGTCCGTCTGCCAGTGTCAGCCGAACTGCAAATTCGCCACCGCAACCCTTGGCCAGCTGATGGCTGAGCACTTGTTCGGCCATCGTGAAACGGACATTCTGACCGTCCAACAGTAAAGCACCCGGATCTCCCGCCGATTCCAGGGTCTGTTTCAGCAACAGCAAAGGTTGCATTAAGCTGGATTTCCCTGAGCTGTTGGCGCCAGCCAGCACGGTTAATGGTCGGATGGCCAGTACCTGTTCCGCACAAATGGACTTGAAGCCACGCACGGCAATACCAGAGATTTGGTTTGGCGTCTTGGCCATGATCGTTCTCCTTTTTGGCTTTCTTGCACCAGCGATGCTACTCCCATTTGGACTTACCTGCAAGGACAGTGTCGTGGACCTCTGCATTATCCGCGGCATGGCGTGTAAATTCTTCGGCTAAACCGGTGCGTGGGACGCGTCTTCCAACAGCCTGTGATCCCCCAACCAGAACCGCTGCAGATTATCGTATCACGCCCCGGTTGTGTCGAGGTTGAAGTGGTACATTGAAATTTCGGCGCTAACAGCCGAATTTTCAAGGTTGTGTCCTTCGTGTGTTTTGTGGATAAAAGGGCGTCGCGCCGGGCGTGGCGGCCCGGGGCCAAGAAGAGACGGAAGAGGGAGCGGATTAAGATTACGATCAAGATTACGATGAAGAAGAAGTCGCCGAGCGCACCGCCTTTATGACCTCGCACGTAGCACGCTGCGCGAAGGCCCGCCCATGAAGCACCCGCACCTGCGCCGCCTTGACCTGCCGTTCCGCTGGCCGGAGCCGCCGTTCCGGGTGGTGCTGGTGCGGCCGGAGATCCCGCCGAACACCGGCAATATCGTGCGCCTGTGCGCGGCGACCGGCTGCCCGCTGCACCTGGTCGGCCCGCTGGGGTTCCGGCTGACGGACAAGGCACTGCAGCGCGCGGGCCTGGACTACTGGGACGCGGCGGAGCTGCACACGCACCCGGACTGGGACGCCTTCCGGCAGGCGGTGCCGGACGACCGGCTCTTCCTGTTCAGCACGGCAGGGACGCGCTCCTACACCGCCGTCGCCTACCGGCCCGGCGACCTGCTGATCTTCGGCAGCGAAGGCGTCGGCCTGCCCGACCCGCTGCTGCGGGCATACCCGGACCGCGTGCTGGGCCTGCCGATGCGCCCGGGAAAAGTCCGCTCGCTTAACCTGTCCAACGCCGTGGCCATCGTGGTATACGAGGCCCTGCGGCAGGCCAACGACTACACGGGAAGCCAGAAGTCAGATTTTTGAACTCTTATGGGGGAAAATGGTCAAACTTTCGCGATAATGCCGACCTGCATGGCGCACGCCGGTAGGCGGAATACGCGTTAACCGGGGGGACACGATGAGCACGGGAATCGAGATGATCAACGCGCGCGTCCGCGAGGAAAGCGGCTGGGTGGCCGACCTGCGGGCGGAGATGGGCCGGGTGATCGTCGGCCAGAAGTACCTGATTGACCGCCTGCTGCTGGGCCTGCTGGGCAACGGCCACCTGTTGCTGGAGGGCGTGCCGGGGCTGGCCAAGACGTTGTCGGTCAAGACCCTGGCCGCGGGCATCCACACCGGCTTCCAGCGCATCCAGTTCACGCCGGACCTGCTGCCGGCGGACCTGATCGGCACGCAGATCTACAGCCCCCGGGACGGCACGTTCTCCACCCGCAAGGGGCCGGTGTTCACCAACATCCTGCTGGCCGACGAAATCAACCGCGCCCCGGCGAAGGTGCAAAGCGCCCTCCTCGAAGCCATGCAGGAGCGGCAGGTGACCATCGGCGGCGAGACCCACCCGCTGCCGGAGCCGTTCCTCGTGCTGGCGACGGAAAATCCCATCGAGCAGGAGGGCACCTATCCGCTGCCCGAGGCGCAAGTGGACCGCTTCCTGCTGAAGATCAAGATCACCTACCCCAGCCGCGTCGAGGAGCGGCAGATCCTCGAGGCCATGGCCGTCACGGCGCGGACCTTTGACACCCGGCCGGTCGTCGAGCCGGCGGCGATCCTGCGCGCGCGGCTGGTGGTGAACGACATCTACATGGACGAGAAGATCAAGGACTACATCCTCGACATCGTCGGCGCCACGCGCGACCCGGCGGCGTTCAAGCTGCCGCTGAAGGAATACCTCCGCTACGGCGGCTCGCCGCGCGCGACCATCTATCTGGCGCTCGCGGCCCGCACCCAGGCGTTCCTGCAGGGGCGCGGCTACGTCACGCCCCAGGACGTGAAGACCGTCGCGCCCGACGTCCTGCGCCACCGCCTGATCGTCTCCTACGAGGCCGAGGCCGAAGAGCTGACCGCCGACGACCTGCTGCAGCGCATCCTGAACGAACTGCCGGTACCGTAATTTTTTTCGCCGGGCGAAAAAAATGATTCCGAAAGAGATATTGAAGAAAGTCCGCCGCATCCAGATCCGGACGCGGCACATGGTGAACGACGTCTTCGCCGGCGAGTACCACAGCGTGTTCAAGGGCCGGGGCATGGAGTTCCAGGAGGTGCGCGAATACACGCCCGGCGACGACGTCCGCGCCCTCGACTGGAACGTCACCGCGCGCATGGGCCATCCCTTCGTCAAGCGCTTCACGGAGGAACGCGAGCTGACGGTGCTGCTGCTGGTGGACATCAGCGCCTCGCACGTCTTCGGCGGCACCCGCCAGCTCAAGAAGGACCTCGCCGCCGAGCTCGCCGCCGTGCTGGCCTTCGCCGCCATCCAGAACAACGACCGCGTCGGCCTGATCCTGTGCACCGACGAAGTGGAGCATTACCTGCCGCCCCGCAAGGGCGTCAGCCACGTCCTGCGGGTGATCCGCGACGTGCTCTACTTCCAGCCGCGCCACCGCGGCACCGCGCTGATCCCGGCGCTGGATTTCCTGAACCACGTGACCACGCACCGGACGGTGGCCTTTCTGATCAGCGATTTTCTCACCCGCGAGGACCTCAAGCCGACGCTGACGGTCAGCGCGCGGCGGCACGACCTGATCGCGATCGTCGCCGGCGACCGCCGCGAGCAGGACTGGCCCGCGGCCGGCCTGGTGGAGTGGGCCGACGCGGAGACCGGCGCGCGCCGGCTGTTGGACACGTCCGACGCCCGCGTGCGCCGGGCCCTGGCCGCGCAGTTCGCCGAGCGCCGCGCGGCGCTGCTCCAGTTGCTGAGCCGGGCGGGCCTGGACACCGTCGAGGTGCAGGCGGGCGAGCCGTACGAGCGCGCGCTGGACAAATTCTTCCGGGCGCGCGTCCGGCGCTTCGGGCGGTAGGGAGGGGCGCGCGGGACGCGAGTTATGCAGGCGGGACGTTCAGAACGGCGGGCGCGCCGCTGGCTGGCCGCGGGCGCGGCGGCCGTCGGGCTGGGTCTGCCGGCCCTCCTCGGGGCAGGCTGCCGGCGGGCGGCGGCCGCGCCGGCCGTGCCACCGGGCGGCGTCGCGCTGACGGCCACGCTCAGCACGAACGTCATCCGCATCGGCGACCTGCTGCACCTGCGCGTGACGGCCGAGCATCCCGCCGGCTGCCAGTTCCGGTTTCCGGCGCTGGCCCGCGACAAGGCGGTCATCGTCCGCGACCAGGAGGAGCGCACGCAGCCGCTGCCCGGCCGCCGGGCGCGCACGACCTGCGATTACGTCATCACCTCGCTGGTCACCGGCCAGTATGCCTTCGTCACCAACCAGATTGCCTGGCAGGCGCCCGACGGCGCGGCGCGCCGCACCAACTTCCCGTTCGCGGCGTTCACGGTGGTCAGCTCGCTGACGAGCACCCACGAGCCGCTGCGCGACATTCACGGGCTGGCGCGCTGGCCGGCGCGGTTCCCGTACGGGTGGCTGGCGCTGGCCGGCGCCGCGGCGCTGGCGCTGCTGGCGGCGTGGCTCGTCTGGCGCCGCCGCGGGCCGGCGGCCGCGGGCCCGCCGCCGCTGCCGCCGCACGTCGCGGCCCTGGCGGCGCTCGACGGGCTGCTGGCGCGCGGCTGGATCGAGGCGGAAAACGTCGGGCCGTTCTACGTCGAACTGTCGGCGATCGTCCGCCGCTACCTCGAGGGCCGCTTCGGCCTGCGCGCGCCGGAGCGCACGACGGAGGAGTTCATCCGCGAGGCGGCCACCGCCGGCGCGCTGACGCCGGCGCACCAGCAGCTCGTGGGCGCGTTCCTGGAGCAGAGCGACCTGGTGAAGTTCGCCCGCCACCATCCGAGCGGCGCCGCGATGCGCGCCGCCCATGACGCCGCCCGCCGGTTGGTGCAGGAAACCCGGCCGCCGCCCGCGGTCCCGGGGGGCGCCCCATGACCTGGCGTTATCCCTGGCTGCTGCTGCTGGCGCTGCTGATCCCGGCGCTGCTCCACCTGCGCTTCGGCCGCCGCCGGCGGCCGACGCTGCAGTTCAGCGACACCGACCTCCTCGCGCAGGTGCCGGCCGGCTGGACCGTCGCCGCCACCCGCCTGCTGCCGGCGCTCTACGGCCTGGGATTGCTGTGCGTCGTCGTGGCGCTCGCCCGGCCGCAGCAGGGGCTGACGGAGAGCCGCGTGCGCACCGAGGCGGTGGACATCGTGCTGCTGGTAGACGTCTCGCCCTCCATGGAGACGGCGGATTTCTCCACCCGGACCCGGCGGCTGAACCGGCTCGACGCCGTCAAGCTGGTGCTGGACCGGTTCATCCAGCGCCGCGAGCACGACCGGCTCGGGATGATCGGCTTCGCGGCCATGCCCTACACCCTGGCGCCGCTGACGCTCGACCACGACTGGCTGCTCGAGCGGATGCGCCAGCTCCGCCCCTCCATGCTGGGCGACCGGACGGCGATCGGCGACGCCATCGCCTCGGCGATCAACCAGTTGCGCGACAGCCGGGCCAAGAGCAAGGTGATTGTGCTGCTGACCGACGGCATGAACAACTGGGGCACCCTCTCGCCCGAGAACGCCGCCCAGGCGGCCCGGCCTTGGGGGATCAAGATCTACACCGTCGGCGCCTGCAGCCGCGACGCGCGCTTCGCTTTGCAGGGCGGCGAAGTGGACGAGGCCGTGTTGCAGAAAATCGCCGCCATCACCGGCGCAATGTACTTCCGCGCCGCCGATCTGTCCGCACTGCAGAAGACCTACGAACAAATTGACCGGCTGGAAAAAACGGACATCGAGGTGGAGCATTACACCCGCTTCCGGGAGTTGTCCCCGCCCTGGCTGATCGGCGGCCTGGCGCTGCTGGGGCTGGAGATGATGCTGGCGCTGACCCGCCTGGGGCGGCTGCCGTGAAGATGGCATTAGTCATTTGTCGGTGGTCAGTGGTCAGCGGGAAAGGGTCAGGGTTATGGGGTCGAAGGCGGAGGATAGAGATCAGAGGTCAGCGGCCGGCGGTCAGAAGGCAGAGGACAGAAGATGGAATTAAGGAGTCAGGAGCAAAGTGGGTGGGAAGGCTTATATTGGTTCAGCTTTTGCAGCGTTTTGGGTTTTAGATATTGTTTCGGAATTCGGATTTCGGATTTGGGATTTTCTTGATGCAGTGGGGAAGTCCAGGCTGGTTGTACGCGCTGTGGGGGCTGGTGCCGCTGGCATGGCTGCTGTGGTGGCTGACCCGCCGGCGCGAGCGGCGGCTGGCGCGGCTGGCGC
>Ga0172371_10010057_pt1 | contig 12876 bp, 7 predicted proteins | sample Lak12m_FD_114543 | JGI IMG/M metagenome (GOLD analysis project Ga0172371, IMG submission 114543) | Freshwater microbial communities from Kabuno Bay, South-Kivu, Congo - kab_022012_12m | ecosystem: Environmental > Aquatic > Freshwater > Lake | place: Democratic Republic of the Congo: South-Kivu... | reverse complement strand
GTGCCGGCCCTCAACACCGCGTAGCCCCCACGCTATCCTCCGAGCCAGCGCTCACCATGCACATGGCCCGCCCGCATCGCCGGTGGTAGCGGCGGGCGAGGGGGACTACCTGAGTAGTTACGTTGATTGCAGCCATGGCAGGGAGCAGGACGTGTTTGCGCTTCGGGCACACTCATGGTACAAGCACGGTTATATATCCGTCTATTCTGCGTCTGGAGAGGTGGCTGAGTGGACGATAGCGGCGGTCTTGCCACGTTTGGCGCCGCAGGCGCCATCATGGGGAAAACCGATATGACTTGGTCTGTCGGCTTGGAAGGGTGGCTGAGTGGACGATAGCGGCGGTCTTGAAAACCGTTGTGCCGCAAGGCACCGTGGGTTCGAATCCCACCCCTTCCGCCAATTTGAGGTAGCAATGTATTATGTGTACGTTCTGACGAGCCAACAGACAGGACGGATGTACATTGGCAGTTCCGCTCTTCCGGACAAGCGTCTAAGGGTCCATAATTCAGGTCGAGTTCGGTCCACCAAATCGGATAGACCATGGATTCGTGTTCTGCTCGAACCCCATCCAGACCGGACCACCGCAGAACGGCGCGAACGCTACCTGAAATCCGGATGGGGCCACAAATGGCTATCATCCCGGCTGAGTGACAACATCGGTCTTGCCACGTGATGCCGCCCGTGGCGGCAAACGTGGCCCCGTTGGACCCGCAAGGCGGGTCCTCACGGGGAAAACCGTTGAGCCTTCGGGCTCCGTGGGTTCGCGCAGCCCCGTTTGGCTCCATCACGGGGAATCCCACCCTCTCCGCCATTCGGGGTATATTCCGGGCACATCCTTGACAGTTCATTCCGGGCACATGGTTTACGCCGACAAACGTGCCGTTGCATGATACCGCCGCAATCGGGAACTGAGTGGCAGTCTGTTGACCAGGTCAGGCGGGCTTGAGTGCTTCCCGTATCACATCCGCAAGGACGCGGATCTCGAATGGTTTCTGCATGAACCCCTTGTGGGGGCAATTGTTCAGGCTTCGCAGCGCAGTTGCCTCATCCATGCCGCTGGTCAGGATGAGGCAAATATCCGGGAAGCGCTCCCGGAGGATGCCCAGGCAGGGCATGCATGGTCGGCCGCCTATCATGACATCAACTATCGCAAGCGGGACCTTCACCGTTAAGCCGTCAAGCAGCTTCCGCAACGAAACATCATCATGGGCGACGTGCGCCGTATAACCGAACCGCACGAGCACCTGCTGCAGCACCGAGCGAGTCACATCGTCATCATCAAGCACGATGATGTCGCCTTCACCCCTGGCTGATGAAGCTGCCGCGGATGCAGGCGTCGGCTGGGCGGCAGCCTTGCCACTTCCACGCGGCAGAAGAACCCTGAACGTCGTGCCCACCCCTATCTGGCTTTGCAGCCAGACCGTTCCCCCGTGAGCCTTCACAATACCCATGACCGCTGCCAGTCCAAGCCCGTGCCCGGTCTTCTTGGTTGTAAAGAACGGGTCGAATATTCTCTGCTGCACTTCCTTCGACATGCCGCTTCCGGTATCGATGACTTCGAAGAAAACGTATTCGCCCGGCCTGACCTCGTCTGAGAACAGGCAATCGGCCAGTTGTCCCGGGGAAAAATTGCCGCAACCGGTGGCTATGGTGATGGAACCATCCTTGTCCCCTATCGCATCCGCGGCGTTGGTGATGAGGTTCATCACGACCTGCCGGATCTGGGCGCCGTCTCCATCGATCAACGGGAGCTGCTCCTCGAACCTGTGATGTATTTTGACATGTTTCGGTATGGATACTTCAAGGAACCGAGCCATCTCATGCACGAGCTTGTTGATATCGAGGGGCATCAATGTCCCGGCCAACTTGCCGCCGTAGGCAAGCATCTGGCCTGTGAGTTCCGAGGCCCTCAGCGCCGCCATTTCAATCTGCTTCACCCGGCTCCATGCCGGGGACTCCGGCGTCATATCCATCAGCGCGAGCTCGGTATTCCCGAGTATTCCCATCAGCAGGTTATTGAAATCATGGGCAATTCCCCCCGCAAGGGTCCCCAGGCTCTCCAGTTTCTGCACCTGCTGCATCTTCTGTTCGATGCCGGCCCTGGCTTCTTCGCTCTTCTTTCGCTCCGTGATGTCGCGTGATATCCCGAACGTGCCTATTATCCTGCCGGATTCATCCTTGAGTGCAGCTTTCGTGGTGGAAACCCAGGTCTCCAGCCCGTCCGGCCAGGTTTCTTTCTCTTCCTTGCCAATAACCGGTTCTCCTGTTTCCATGATACGGCGTTCGTCAGCCATTGCATGGTTGGCATGCTCATCCGAAAAGAAATCGTAGTCGGTCTTGCCGACAGAATCGTACGCATTCTTCAGCCCGAACCGTCTTGCCTGCGCCGTGCTGAGGCGTATGAAACGGCTCTTCTCGTCCTTGAAGTAGATGTGGTCCGGCGTGGCCTGCATAAGGGTGTCCAGCAGCCGGTGTTCGGTGACCATTGTCTGGGTGACATCCCGCTTTTCAAGGCTTCGCTGGCACATCTCGCCGAATATCCGGACGACAGAAAGAATTTCCTCGCTCATGCGCGGCTGCAACGGTCGATCCGAACACAAGGCCAGGTAAGCGTGCGAGCCGGCGTTGCTGACAAACGGAATGGCGACGGCATGGCACTGTGAGTTCTTCGAACCGGGGAGCACTTCCGCGTTCGGCGAGACGCACATCATCTCGCCTGCGTCCAGACGGTCCCTGCTGGATTTTGCGTCAAGCAAGGTCCGCAAAGGACACTCACCCCGGGGCTCCGGGCTGCTCTCCCACATGTAGTGCTGGCGGGAAGCCGGTTCGTCGTCTTTTATTGTGCGCAGGAAACAAACACCGGTCAGATCAAGATTCCTGCCGAGGTCCGACATGATATCCCGCATGACGCCGTCGATGCTTGTCATCGTCACGTCGCCAAGCCTGATCGATGCAGTGGTGATCAACGCGTAGAGTGCAAGTCTGCGCTGGAGGGCCATTTCGTAGTACCGTCGGCCCATTGACCCGGCGAGCACCTCACCGGCGAGGTTAAGCGCCTCAATTGGTTCCTGGCTCCAGTTTCTCTCCTGCCTGACGCTCTCAACGCCGAACACACCGGCAACACCGTGCGGCGCAATCAGTGGAATCAGTACTATTGACTTGATTGCCTGTGCGGCCAGGGTCTCTTTGTCGACAGACGCGGCCTGCGGGAGCTCATCCAGTCGCCCCACACAAACGACTTTGCCCTGCTTGATCTCGCCGAACAACCAGGGCAAACCGGCCTCATCGGTTCTCCGGATGGTTGCCGACTTGGGCTCCATGCCCACTGACGTCCATTCGACCTGGAGCCGGAACAGGCCCGGTGCCGTAACCGACTCGGATATGTAGCCGCGGTCACCACCCATGAACCTCGTCAGCGTCTCCACTGCCTCTGCAAGCGCGGCATCGGTGGCGTCTGGTCTGGCTTTGACGAAGGTGGTGGCAAGCCGGGTAAGAATGCGCTCAAATTCACTCTGGCGTGCCAGCTTGCGCTCCGCCTCCTTCTGCCTGGTGATATCCTCTACTGATGTCTCATAGTGCAGCGTCTTTCCCGTTTCACCACGGACAGCACGTGAAGTCACGCGGACCCATATCGAGGTCCCATCGGCCCTGTTCAGCCTGGCATCAGTTCCACGAACCATTCCGAAACGTTCAACGTGCTCAAGGAAACGGGCAGCCGGGGTATCGGCGTGGAATATCTTTTCCAGCGACAGGCCTGTAAGGGATTCCTGGTTCTCATAGCCGAGTATCCACGCGAGCCTCTTGTTTGCCGTACGGAGAATGCCGTCGGGTGTACAGCGCAACAGGCCCACCGGTGTGTTCTCAAAAAGGTCCCGGAACCGCTCCTCGCTCTGCCGCAGTTCCTGAATCAGCCTGCGTTCATGTGTTATGTCGACCCCGGAACTGAGGGAGAAAGTTACCTTCCCATCCCTGTCGCGGCAGATCGTGTTGTGCCACGCCACAAGGATCTCTTTTCCGTCCCGTGCAACAACGGTGTTTTCGTGGTACTCGCTCTGGGCAATCTTGCCCGAAATGACATCCGCAAACACCTCCTTGACGTCTTTCCTCGCAGCCTGTGGAATGAAAGTGTCAAACCAGTTGAGGCCGAGGATCTCGGACTGGCGGTACCCCAGCACTTCGGCGCCGGTCCGGTTGATCATCAGCACGTGTCCCTGCGGATCGATGGCGATCATGATGACACTCGAGACGTCCAGGAACTGCCGCACCTGGTCACGCTGCGCAGTAAGCTCCTTCATCAGGTGCTTCTGTGCGGTTATGTCGGTCATGATACCCAGGATCGCCGGCCTCCCGTCGTACTGAATCAGCGCAACGGAAACGACCACGTCCAGTGCCCGGCCCTGCCTGGTTGTGAAACGGTAATCCGCTGGAGGCACGGTAAGCCCTGCGGCAACCTTCCTGCTGTTCTCAATGGCATGACCCCGCGACTGCGCATCCATGAGATCAAGGTAGCTGAGTTTCCCGCTCGACAGATCCTTGCGGGAGTAACCAGTTATGGTTTCGACCTGCCGATTGACGTAGACAATCTTCTCGTCCTGGTAGACGGCTACCATGCAGGGCAGTTCTTCTGCGAGCTGGTGGAACAGCTCAGCGCCGGGAACGACGTTGTTCTTACCCTTCGACACGTTATTCACCCTGCAAAGAAAGCACCACCGCTTCAGTCATAAAGCGCGAGAATACCGGCTTGGGTCCGACCGTGTCAATGTTGCTGCTGAGTCCGGATATTGCACGAGTATCGTGAAGTATCCGGGTTGGTTGGCTATGACGTCTGCGCGTAATGCCAGTCATGCAGGGTAGAGCCGACTTTATGTCGGCTACAGCCGGTGCAAAACCGGCCCTACCGCCGACACGCCCCCGCGTCAGTGTGGCATTACGTCGCACCAGTTTCACGCTTGTTACCGGGCTACGCGTTCTATAACATCCGCGGCCTTGAATCAAAGGGGAGGAATCCAGATGTCGATCAAGGTTGCGTTTATCGGTGCGGGAAGCCTGACATTCACTCGTGGTCTCTTCCGCGACGTACTCACGGTGCCGGAGTTGCAGGATACGAAGTTCGCTTTTATGGACATCAACAAGCGGTACCTCGACATGACCGCGGAGCTCTGCCGCAAGGACATTCGCGACAACGGGTTGCCGGCCACGATAGAAGCGACAACCGATCGACGGAGGGCGATCCAGGGCGCCGACTATGTCGTGTCATGCGTCAGGATCGGCGGCCTTCGCGCCTTCAAGACCGACATCGAGATCCCCCTCAAGTACGGCATCGACCAGTGCGTGGGCGACACCCTCTGCGTGGGCGGTATCATGTACGGCCAGCGCAACATCGCGGCCATACTGGATTTCTGCCGCGACATCCGCCAGGTCGCAAAGCCGGACTGCCTCTTCCTCAACTACGCGAACCCCAACGCCATGAACACGTGGGCGGCGAACCATCACGGCAGGGTGAATACCATCGGTCTTTGTCACGGCGTGCTTGGGGGCCATTACCAGATTGTCGAGGTGATCAAGTTGCTGGTGAACGGCAACCGCAAACCGGGCGACAGGGGATACAGGAATATCACGGTCAAGGATGTCGACATCATATGCGCCGGCATCAACCACCAGACCTGGTATATCAAGGTGCTGTTCGACGGCCAGGACTGGACTGCGCGCCTGTTGGAAGGTTTCGAGAGACATCCTGTCATGACCAAAACCGAGAAGGTGCGGATAGATATCCTGCGCCGCTTTGGCTACTACTCAACCGAGAGCAACGGCCACTTGAGCGAGTATGTCTCGTGGTACCGCAAACGCCCGGATGAGATCAGGAAATGGATCGACCTTTCATCCTGGATCAACGGCGAGACCGGGGGCTACCTGCGCTGCTGCATGGAGGCGCGCAACTGGTTTGAGAAGACATACCGCGAAAGCCTCAAGGAGAAGATGAGGCCGCTCACTCCTGAGAACCGTGGCCACGAGCACGGCAGCTACATCATCCAGGGGCTCGAAACAGGCAGCCCGTATCGCGGTCATTTCAACGTCGTCAACAACGGCTGTATCAGCAATCTGCCTGACGATGCCATAATCGAGGTGCCAGGCTACGTTGACCGCAACGGCATCAACATACCACGGGTGGGTCCCCTGCCCCTCGGCTGTGCCGCTGTTTGCAACGTGTCGGTCTCCGTGCAGAGGCTGGCTGTTGAAGCTGCTGTGCATGGCGATGTGAACCTGCTCAAGCAGGCGATCATGATGGACCCTCTCAGTGGCGCCGTATGCGACACTGACGAAATCTCCCAGATGGCCGACGAAATGCTGATCGCGCAGGCCGAGTGGCTGCCCCAGTACAGGAAGGCTATTCCGCAGGCCAGGACACGACTGGTTGCCGCAAAACGCGACGGGACATACAAGGGCACGAACAAGTCGAAGGGCGCTGCACGTATTCCCGTGGGTGGAATCTCGAAGAAGGAAGACTGGGCCGGCAGGGAGAAGGCAACGATCATCCAGGCATTCTCAGCCACCGCCATGCAGCCTGCCCTGCGTGACATCCGTAAGGCGCAATTGCCTTCTGCAGGATACACGGAGAAGATCGAGTCCCGTCAGGAAAGTGGCCAGCGCGGATTCATCGACATACGCCGTCTGCACAACGGTAGCGACGGGATCGTGTTCCTGCGTGCCATCTCACGCGCCCGCAAGGGCGCTAACGGAACACTCCTGCTCGGCCCTGACGGGCCGTTCAAGGTCTGGGTTAACGGGAAGGCAGTATCTGCTCACCCTGAAGGAACAAATCCCGCCATTCCCGCCCAGTATCAAGTGAAAATACGCTGGCAAAAGGGCGGGAATACGATCGTGATAGCCATCGCAAGCAATCACGGCAATGCCTGGGGTCTGTACGCGGGAGTGCGGTAGTCCGTTCGGGTGACCTCGGGTGCAGGAACGTGCCCCGCGCAACCCACCCCGCCCTGCGGGCACCCCTCCGATGGAGGGGACCCAGAACCCCTCGTTTCAGTCTACACATGATCCCCTCCTCTGGAGGGAATCCGGAGCAGCGCTTTCCAATCTACACGTGATCCCCTCCTCTGGAGGGGTGCCCGCAGGGCGGGGTGGGTAATTCGTCTGAACATAATAAAGAACCAGTGCTGAACACCTCGAAACGAGTGCATTACCTCAATGATACGGGGGCGGCACATCTGGCACGGAACGGCTCCGCAAGCGTCGCCCTCCAGTTTCCGTGGCAATCGCCCGCCTACCGATGGAGGGCGAGGCACCTGCCCTGAGCTGCGTCGAAGGGTTGCCGAGCCGTCGCCGCTCCAGCGTGGGTGAGGGATCACCAAAAGACCGGTCTTCCGCTTGACGGGTGAGACAATCGGGTAGTACCTTCGCGCATGTTTCCGGCTCATGGTGTGCAGTGTTGCATGCCTGGTCGGAGGCAGCAGTCACGTGGCAACCGGAGAATATCATGAAGGTTTCAAAGTTCATCGGTGTAGGCGAAAACATTCACTGCACACGCATTTTCAAGGTCGGCGGTAATATCTGCAGGAAGCAGCCGGATGGCGGGTTCGGCATTGAGTACAAGTCCGGCAAGGAACCGCGCGTCCTCAAGGTTCCGGATGTCTTTACCAAGGGCGCCGACTGGGAAGCCGGCAAGGTAAAACACTGTGCCGTGGCGATCTGGCAGGGCAACCAAGGCGACAAGGCTGCGGGTGTCGACTACATCAAGCAGCTCGCGCTCAGCCAGGAAAGAGCCGGGGCGACCTACCTCGACATCAACGTGGACGAGTACAGCACGGACGTCGAAGAAAAGATCCGGATGATGCTGTGGACAACGAAGATCGTCCAGGAAGCGGTGAAAATACCCGTGAGCATTGACTCCTCCAACGAGGCGATACTCGAAGCGGGCCTCAAGTCGGCGGATCCTACGCGCGGCCGGCCGATGGTGAATTCAGTATCGCTTGAACGCAAAGGCTCAATCGCAGTCGCCGCGAAGTACAAGGCAGTTGTTATCGCCTCTGCCGCCGGCGAAAAGGGTCTGCCCAACACGCCGGAAGAACGGATGGCCAATATCACAACGCTGATGGACATCCTGAAGTCAAAGGGGTTCATGCCCGAACAGATCCACGTGGATCCACTGGTGTTCCCCATCTCAACCGACCCGATGAACGGCAAGCTGTTCCTCCAGACTGTCTCCGACGTCCGGAAGAAGTACGGCCCGGCTATCCATGTCGTGGCAGGGCTCAGCAACATCTCCTTCGGCATGCCGAATCGCAAGCTCATCAATCAGGTCTACACATGGCTCGCGGTCGAGGCCGGCGCCGACGGTGGCATCGTCGACCCGCTCCAGATCAATGCGAACATCCTGAACGGTCTCAATCCCGACGCGGAGGATTTCAAGCTGGCGAAGGCGCTGCTGCTCGGCGAGGATGAGTACGGCATGAATTACATAGCCGCCTCCCGCGAAGGGAAGATCTGATTCTTCCATAGAGACTGACACGCTTTTCCGCGCGTCTTGCAGTTAGCGATGTAGCCACGGCGCTCTGTCGCCGTGTACGGGACGCCCCGACGGAGCGGGGCGGCTGCAGTAAGGAAGTATTTGCCGTAGCCCAGATAAACCGGGCAACAAGGTTGGTCCCCACTATGAGACTGGCAGTCATCGGCCCCGGTGCTATCGGTTGCCTCTTTGCAGCCAGGTTCGTCCGTGCCGGATACGAGACCTGGCTCCTCGACAAGGAACCTTCCAGGGCCGCTGTCCTTCTGCGCGATGGCATCAGCGTCGCTTCAGCCGGTGAAGCGGCGTGGTCTGTTCAGGTCAAGGCAACCTCCGATGCGCATGCCATACCTGAACCTGACTTCATATGCCTGTGTGTGAAGTCATACGACACGGCCTCAGCCATCCAGCATGCCGCTGAACTCATGTCGGGAAAGCCCGTTGTTTCGCTTCAGAACGGCATCGGGAACCTTGACGAGGTGATGTGGCTGGTGCCGGATGCGCTTCCGATATGTGCGGCCACGGGACAGGGCGCAATTGTCGAGTCTGTCGGGAAGATCACCCATACGGGCTTCGGTGACACACGGATAGCCCCTTTCGCGGCATTCGCCGCGCCTGCTGCACAACAGTTCGGCGAGTTGCTGCGCACTGCCGGATTCGAAGTGCAAATGCACAACAACGCTGCATCAGTGCTCTGGGGCAAGCTGGTGGTGAATGCCGCGCTGAATCCCGCCAGCGCAATCTGGCGCCTGAAGAACGGCGAAGTGCCGACTCACGCCGGGGCGGGACCTGCCGCAAAGGCCGCCGCACATGAGACGATGGAAACCGCACAGCGCCTCGGCATAGACCTTTCCTTCCGCGATCCCTGGAAGGTGCTGTGCGAGGTCTGCGAGGCCACGAACGGAAACCGGTCATCAATGTACGAGGACGTGCTTCACCGGCGACGGACAGAGATTGACGCGATCAACGGCGCTGTCGTGAGTGCAGCCCGGAACGTGGGTCTTGACGTGCCCGCCAATAAGGATTTTGTCCGTAGGATACGGGAGCTGGAGGCAGGGTATCGGGCATCCTGATTTCCTGCTCGCAACTCTCAATTCAAGCCGTGATGACCCGGTTGCCCGGCCGGCACCCCTCACCTCCATCCTCTCCCCCAAGGGGAGAGGAAGAGTATCGGACAACGATACGGCGGTACTGAACGGGAAACATGCAAGGCAGGTCATTGAGCGTGGCATTCCCTCGCCCCTTGGGGGAGAGGGCGAGGGTGAGGGGTTGATCTGCATTGATGCGATGATGGCGAGTCGGACCCGCATCTGACCATCAGTGCTTCTTCGCCACATCCGCGTCCAACTGTCCGGCGTCCTTGTATTCCTTGAGCTTGCGGTGGAGCGTACGGCGACTCAGTCCAAGCTCCTTCGCGGCCCTGGTGCGGTTGTTGCGGTTCTTGCGCAATGATTCGACGATGAGCTGACGGGTCACGCCCTCGAGTGATGTTTCGGACAGTTTGACTCCGGAGGAGGCACGCACCTCCCCACTAGTCCCCCCCCCGCCCTTTGCGACAGTATCGCGGATGTTGGCGGGAATATCTCTCACGGTCAACTTGCTGCTGTGCGCAAGCACGACCATCTTCTCAATGGTATTGCGCAGCTCGCGCACGTTGCCCGGCCATGCGTAGGCCGACAGCGCGGCAATCGCATCATTTGTCAGGCCCTCGACCGGTTTGCCGTTCTTTTCCGCGAATTCCTTCAGGAACGAGGCACACAACAGCGGGACATCGCTGACGCGGTTCCGCAGCGGAGGAATGATGATATTCACCACATCGAGCCGGAAGAATAGATCCTCCCTGAACTTTCCTTCCGTCACAAGCTTCTTCAGTTCCTTGTTTGTCGCGGCAACCAGCCGTATATCCACTTCAACCTGTTCCTCGCCGCCAACCCGTTCGAACCGGCGTTCCTCGAGCACCCGCAGGAGTTTTACTTGTACCGACGGGTCCGTTTCCGAAATCTCATCAAGGAAGAGCGTTCCGCCGTCTGCCATCTCGAAGCGCCCGATACGGCGTCCCGCTGCCCCGGTGAAGGAACCCTTTTCGTGACCGAATAGCTCGCTCTCAAGCAGGGTCGGCGCGAGGGACGCGCAATGAACCGCAACAAATGGACCCTTGGAACGCGTGCTGAGCATGTGTATCGCATGTGCCACAAGCTCCTTGCCCGTGCCGCTTTCCCCCTGTACCAGCACGTTCGCCTGTGTCGGCGCGGCTTGGCGGACCATTTCGAACACTTCCTGCATTTCAGGGGAACTGCCGATAATGTTCTCCATGCCGTACTTGTCGTCGAGCTGGCGCCGCAGCTGTACGTTCTCAGACTCCATCTCGCTGGACCGGACCGCCCGTTTCAACAGCAGGTCCAGGTGATCCAGGTTCACCGGCTTGGTCAGGAAATCAAATGCACCGCGTTTCATTGCCTCTACGGCGGTCTCCACGTTCCCGTAGGCGGTGAGCAGGATGCAGATCAACTTGGGATTACGGGCAAGGGCGCGTTGGAGGAGGGTCAGACCGTCCATTCCCGGCATCCGTACATCGGTCAACAGGACATCGACGTTCTTCTCGCCCAGCCGGACCATCGCCGTTTCGGCGTTCTCTGCGAGCATCACTTCGTAATCCCGGCGCAGCGCGCGCTCAAGTCCGTCGCGCGTGTTCTTGTCGTCGTCAACAACCAGGACCGTCTTGCGTGTCGTTCCCTGTTCCATGGTATTGCCTTTCAACTGTCGACTCAGTCGTGCTGCCTCGCAGAGCTTCTGTCCATGTAGCCGCCCCGCTCTGTCGGGGCGCAGAGACGCGGCGGCCGAGCGCCGCGGCTACAACACCGATGAGGTGTCTCAGCCTTTGTCTTCCAGGGATTCTCCATCCGCCGCCAGCATCGCCTGCTCCTTGTCGCTCGATGCCTTGAGCAGCCTCACTCTCTTCTCGGCCAATGGCAGGAAAATGGTCATGCTGGTCCCTTCGCCGGGCTTGCTGGCCACTTCCATGAGTCCGCCATGGTCCTGCACGATGCGCTGAACAACCATCAATCCCAGGCCCGTCCCCTCGGACTTGGTTGTGTAGTACGGCTCGAATATGCGACCCAGGTCCTCCGATGCGATGCCCTTGCCCGTGTCGCGGAACTGGATCACGACATGCCGGTCTGAACTGGTCATGCGGATGTTCAGTGAACCGCCGTCGGGCATAGCCTGTGCAGCATTGCGGACGATGTTGAAGAAAGCCTGTTTGATCTGGTTCCGGTCCACACGGATCCGCGGTAGCGCCGTGGGACAGACAACATCTATCGCTATCTTGCGGTTCTGGACCTCGTGGCGAAGCAGGGTAAGTGTCTCCTCCACCAGTGTGTCAACGCGGGTGAGGACAGGCTTCAGTTTTGCCGGCCTGATCGCTCGCAGGAATTGTGCGATTATGAGATCCAGCCGCTGAACTTCGTTCCGCGCGACATCCAGCAGCTCCTTGAAATCCTTGCGGCGGGCCTCGGGCAACGACGCAAGCTCACGCGTCATGAGCTGCAGGTGAATATTCAGGGCATTGAGCGGGTTCCCTATCTCGTGAGCGACTCCGGCAGCCAGCAGCTTGATTGCGTTTATGCGTTCGCTTTCGAGGTTGGTCACCTCGTTCTGCCTGTCGCGTGTCACGTCGCGCAGGATGATGACGGCCCCGCGATTCTGGTCATCGCCGACAGAGAGAGGCACAACGTAGAAATTGACGAAGCGGTGTTCGGGATAGTTGATTTCGATCTCATGGCTGATCATGCGGGACCATTCATCGGTCCCGGGGCGCAGGATGTTGTCCCACGATATTTCGCGTATGTACCGCGAGATGGGACGTCCCTTTGACGACGCGACAGAGAATCCGATCAGTTTCTCCGCTGCCTTGTTTGCGTATGTCAGGTGTCCCTGGCCATCCACCACCACCACGCCCTCCTGAATGGCCTGGAAGATAGTCTCAAGCAGTCCATGCTCCTGCATGAGGCTCAGGAACTGGGCCTGCAAGCTCTTGGGGTCAAGCTTGTCCAGCCTGTCCACTATCTTGTCTAGAAACCCTGATTTCATTGGTCTTCCCGCAACCGAAAGCGACACATTAGCACAGTACGCCAGGCAATGCAACAGGGACTAGTGGGGCAAAATGACGCTATGCAATAAGCCCCTACGCCGGATGGGACAGGACATCCTCCTGATTCTTTGTAACGCCTCAGTCCTGGCAGAGCCGAGTTGTAGCCGCCCCGCTCTGTCGGGGCGTCTTTGCACGGCGGCAGAGCGCCGTGGCTACAACACTCCCAGGGGGCAGTTGGGGTCAGACCTTGAGATAGGAGTTAGCGGAGCGG
>Ga0172371_10010056_pt1 | contig 12876 bp, 10 predicted proteins | sample Lak12m_FD_114543 | JGI IMG/M metagenome (GOLD analysis project Ga0172371, IMG submission 114543) | Freshwater microbial communities from Kabuno Bay, South-Kivu, Congo - kab_022012_12m | ecosystem: Environmental > Aquatic > Freshwater > Lake | place: Democratic Republic of the Congo: South-Kivu... | reverse complement strand
TAAAAATCTGAGGATTGTTTTACAGAGAGAAATAGCGAATGCAAAGAGAAAGGAGGCGGTGGCTGCCTGATATGCAGCATAGGAGCTGCTATGGAATTTCAACTAAGGAAGGGATTGACTCTGCAAAAGGACTGATGAATGATTTATTAATGCCTTTTCTGCCAGCTGCGCCAGTTGAGCAAAAAGACTTTTTTGAACCTCACTTCGGCTCATTGAAAAAAGGTGATGCCGACTGGCTAAAAAAATATGCGGGTAATTTAAGGAGAACCCTTATTTTTAAAAATGGATTGTGGCCGTCAGGACTGCTGCTCTTTTGTCTTGAATATAGCAGAACAAGCAAATATGATGTTGGTGGTATCTTTGATGCAATTAAACAGACCTTTTCAAAATTTAATGAGACTGATTTATATGCAATTGTAAAAGCCATGACTGATTTCAGAAATTCATATATTGCGCATCAGGACAAAGAATTAACTGATATCAAAATAGCAAAGGAAGGCCTCGCGCACTGGGTGCATGGCATATGCAAGATTTATTTTGCTCATCATTAGTTGATAAAAAAGAAGGCTTGCCCCACTACCTGTAATTCACAAACTCCATGTGTATTCCGAAATCTTTGCCTTTAATCAGCGCCATTACCGCCTGAAGGTCATCAATCTTTTTGGCGCGGACGCGGAGCTGGTCTTTCTGAATCTCTGCCTGAACCTTCATCTTTGAATCCTTAATGAGTTTAGCAATTTCCTTTGCCTTTTCCTGCGCTATGCCCTGCTGCAGCTTTATAACCTGCCTTACAGTCCCGCTTGCCGCAGGCTCAATCTTTCCATATTCAAGGGACTTAAGCGATACTCCTCTCTTTACAAGCTTCGATTGAAGTATATCAACCACGCTCTTCATCTTCTGCTCATCATCCGAGATTAAAATTAACTCAGCCTTTTCCTTGTTTAGTTCAATGCTGCTTTTGCTTCCCTTGAAATCAAACCTCTGGCTCATCTCCTTTGTGGCCTGCTGCTCAGAGTTCAATACCTCCTGCATATCAACCTTGCTTACAATATCAAAAGAATGTTCATCTGCCATGTGCAAACCTCCCCCTGCGAATTGTTTCTCTGAATCTTCTCATGCGAGAGCCTTTCGGATATTTGGAGTGTTTAGTTCTGAGTTTGGAGCATTTATTTCATTCCTGACACCAAACTCAGAACCCATAACTTATCTATTCTTCTGTAGGCGCAGGCTGCTCTACCTGCGCTAACAACTCTTGAACTTCCCTCTTTACAAATGTGTTCCTGTATTTCGATATGCCTGTTCCCGCAGGAATCACCCTTCCCATTATCACGTTTTCTTTCAGTCCTCTTAGTTCATCAACAGAGCCGTTTATGGATGCCTCAGTAAGAACTCTTGTGGTCTCCTGGAAGGATGCCGCTGATACAAAGCTCTCCGTAGCAAGCGATGCCTTTGTTATGCCTAAAAGAAGCGGTTTGCCCTGAGCCGGCTTTTTGTCTTTGCCTTTTATCTTTGAGTTTTCCTCCTGAAATACCAGCCTGTCCACCTGCTCGCCGATTAACAGGTTTGTATCTCCGGGGTCTTCAATTCTAACTTTCCTCATCATCTGCCTGACGATAACCTCAATATGCTTATCGTTTATTGAAACGCCCTGCAGACGGTAAACCTTCTGAACCTCATCCACAAGGTATCTTTGGAGTTCTTTAGGGCCGAGAATATCGAGTATGCTGTGCGGATTTACCGCTCCATCCATTAACGGCTCGCCGGCCTTGACCCAGTCTCCTTCGTGCACGCTGACATGCTTGCCCTTTGGTATAAGGTATTCTCTTGATTCGCTGCTGCCCTTTACCACAACAACCCTCATGCCCTTGTGCGCGCCTTTAAATTCAACCAGGCCGTCAATCTCTGTGACAATTGCCTGCTCTTTCGGCCGTCTTGCCTCAAACAGTTCAGCAACCCTCGGTAGACCGCCCGTTATATCTTTTGTTTTTGTTGTTTCACGGGGCATCTTTGCAAGGATATCGCCGGGAGCAACAATCGTGTTTTTGTCCACAACGATATGCGCGCCTGCCGGCAGCAGATACCGCGCGAGGTTTCCCGTGGAAGGGATCTTTAGCGTTACCTTGCCATGCTCGTCCTTTATTGATATCCTGGGCCTCATATTGGTCGGATAATCAATGATAACCTTGTGAGAAAGGCCTGTCATTTCATCCACTTCTTCCTTGACTGTCACATTCTCAGCAATATCGCCAAAGGCTATTCTACCGCCCACCTCGGTTAATATAGGCGTTGAATACGGATCCCATTCAACCAGCCTCTGGGCTATCTCCACTTTCTGCCCGTCCTTTACAAGAAGCTTTGCTCCGTAGACAATGGGGTATTTTTCCTTTTCCCTGCCCTTTGAATCCACAACAGCAATACTTCCGTTCCTGTTTAGAACAACCAGCAGGCCATCCCTGTTTTTGACCGTGCTTATATTTATAAACTTAATAGCGCCTGAGTTTTTTGCCTCAAGAACCGTCTGCTCAACAACCTTTGACGCCGCGCCGCCTATATGGAACGTCCTCATCGTAAGCTGTGTTCCGGGTTCCCCTATGGACTGGGCTGCTATAACTCCTACCGCCTCTCCAAGTTCAATATTCTCTCCTCTCGCAAGGTCTCTTCCGTAACACGCAGCGCAGACTCCAAAAATAGACTGGCAGGTAAGAACAGACCGTATCTTTGCCTTGTCTATTCCGGCGTCTATTATCTTTTGCGTAAGCTCTTCATCAGCCGCGCTGTTCTTTGGCGCAATTATCTCCTTCGATATCGGATCTTTTATGTCTTCAGCTATCGTCCTTCCCAGAAGCCTTTCTTCCAAGGGCTGAATTATCTCGCCGCCCTCAATAAGGGAGGTGACAACAATACCGTCGCTGGTTCCGCAGTCTTCTTCCATTATGATCACGTCCTGAGCGACATCCACAAGCCTTCTCGTAAGATATCCCGAGTTAGCTGTTTTCAAGGCTGTGTCGGCAAGGCCCTTTCTTGCTCCGTGAGTAGAAATAAAGTACTGCAAAGGGGTAAGGCCTTCTCTGAAGTTCGCAGTAATCGGCGTTTCAATAATCTCGCCTGACGGTTTGGCCATAAGACCTCTCATACCCGCAAGCTGCCTTATCTGCGCCGTGCTTCCTCTTGCGCCAGAATCAGCCATCATAAAGATGCTGTTGAAAGCTCTTCTCTCCTGAAGTTCTTCCTCTGAAAATTTCTTGCCGTCCTCGGCACCGAGTTCCTTCATCATTTCATCGGCTATTTTTTCAGTGACGTTTGCCCATATGTCAATTACTTTATTGTACCGCTCACCCTGTGTGATAAAGCCGTCTCCGTACTGCTTCTGCACATCGATAACGTCCTGCTCGGCCTCTTTTATAAGTCCGGCTTTTGTAGACGGAATATGCATGTCAGCCATGCAAATAGATATACCGGATTTTGTCGCATACGCGAATCCGAGCTTCTCAAGATTATCGAGAAATACAACCGTGGCCCTTTTGCCCGCGTTTGCGTAGGAGAAATCTATTATCTTGGTGAGTTCCTTCTTAGTAAGGGCCTTGTTCACAGACGCAAACGGAATGGCTCCGGGAACTATCTCGCTGAAGAGAACTCTTCCGCATGTTGTATCGACAAACTGCCCGGCCATTTTAACTTTTATTTTTGCATGCTCGTCAAGCACTCCGGCGTCATACGCAATCCTCACGTCTTCCGGTCCCGAGAAATACTTGCCTTCGCCTTGCGCGCCATTTTTTTCCTTAGTCAGATAGTAGATTCCAAGAACCATATCCTGAGTAGGAACGAGAATCGGCCTTCCGTTAGCGGGCGAAAGTATATTATTAATGGCCATCATCAAGACGCGCGCTTCTACCTGCGCCTCTATGGACAACGGAACATGCACCGCCATCTGGTCGCCGTCAAAATCCGCGTTGAAGGCCGTACAAACCAAGGGGTGAAGCTTTATCGCCTTGCCCTCAACGAGTATCGGGTCAAATGCCTGAATACCAAGCCTGTGAAGGGTCGGGGCGCGGTTTAAGAGCACCGGATGCTCTCTGATAACCTCTTCCAGCGCATCCCATACCTCGGGCTGTTCTTTTTCTACGAGTTTTTTAGCGGCCTTTATCGTTGTAGCAAAACCCTTTTCCTCAAGCCTGCTGAATACCAAGGGCTTGAAGAGTTCAAGCGCCATCCTCTTTGGAAGGCCGCACTGATGAAGCTTAAGCTCAGGGCCTACTACAATAACAGACCTGCCCGAATAGTCAACGCGTTTTCCTAAAAGGTTCTGACGGAAACGCCCCTGCTTGCCTTTTATCATATCGCTAAGGGATTTTAACGGCCTCTTGGTTGATGTCTTAAGCACGCGGCCTCTTCTGCCGTTATCGAACAGGGCATCAACCGCTTCCTGAAGCATCCTCTTTTCGTTCTTTATGATTACGCTTGGAGCCTTTAATTCCATCAGCCTCTTTAATCTGTTGTTTCTGTTTATAACCCTCCTGTAAAGGTCGTTAAGGTCTGATGTCGCGAACCTTCCGCCTTCAAGAGGAACCAGCGGCCTTAAGTCTGGAGGCAGGACAGGTATCACGTCCATTATCATCCATTCAGGTTTATTGCCTGAGACCTTAAACGACTCTACAACCTTGAGCCTCTTGGTAAGTTTTTTCTTAATGCCTAAGGAAACCGCTTCTTTTATCTTGAGTTTCAGTTCTTTGCTGAGAGTATCAAGGTCAACTCTTCTGAGAAGTTCCCTTATCGCTTCAGCGCCCATTCCGGCCTTGAACCTTGCGCCGAGTTCAGCCCCCTTTTTCTTATATTCTTCTTCGGTGAGAAGCTCTTTTTCTTTTAGGTTTGTATCGCCTTTGTCAATAACGACATAGCTTTCAAAATACAGCACCTTTTCCAGATGCCGCATTGTCATATCAAGCAATGTGCCTATTCTGCTCGGAACTCCTTTGAGGAACCAGATATGCGCTACCGGAGTTGAAAGCTCTATGTGCCCCAGCCTGTATCTTCTGACCTTTGACTGTATTACCTCAACACCGCACTTATCGCACACAACGCCCCGGTGCTTCATTCTCTTGTACTTTCCGCAAATGCACTCCCAGTCCTTCATCGGGCCGAAAATCTTTGCGCAGAAAAGGCCGTCGCGCTCGGGCTTGAACGCACGGTAATTTATCGTCTCAGGTTTTTTGACCTCTCCGTAAGACCACTCCCTTATTTTTTCGGGCGAGGCAAGCTTAACCTTCAGCGCCTCAAAGTCCGTAGGATTCTTAGGTCTCTGAAAAATAGTATAGGTTTCTTCTGCCAAATCTATTCCCCCTTTCCGCTTGAGGCGGATTTTTTCTCTAAAAGCTCTACATCAAGCGCAAGGCTCTGAAGTTCTTTTATTAATACATGGAAGGACTCGGGAACACCCGGTTCCAAAGTCGCATCTCCCTTAACTATGGCCTCGTACATACGGGTTCTGCCTGTGACATCGTCACTTTTTACAGTGAGGAATTCCTGCAGCGTGTGGGACGCGCCGTATGCCTCGAGCGCCCAGACTTCCATCTCTCCCAGTCTCTGGCCGCCGAACTGAGCCTTCCCTCCGAGCGGCTGCTGAGTTACCAGAGAGTAAGGGCCTATTGAACGCGCATGCATCTTATCATCAACAAGATGATGCAGCTTGAGCATATACATGTATCCGACAGTTACGGGCCTTTCGAAGGGTTCACCTGTCTTGCCGTCATAAAGCGTTATCTGGCCTCTGCCGGGAAGCCCAGCTTTCTTAAGCATCTCTTTTATCTCGCCTTCCTTTGCGCCTTCAAATACAGGCGTTGCAACGTGAAGCCCGAGAGACTTTGCCGCCCAACCGAGATGCGTCTCAAGGATCTGTCCGACATTCATTCTTGAAGGAACGCCAAGCGGGTTAAGGACTACATCTACAGGCGTGCCGTCAGGAAGATAAGGCATGTCCTCATCAGGCAATACCATCGCAACCACGCCCTTGTTTCCGTGCCTTCCTGCCATCTTATCGCCGATCTGAAGCTTGCGCTTCATGGCTATATATACCTTAACCAGTTTGTTTACTCCGGGCGGAAGTTCATCTCCCCTTTTTACTCTGTCAATGCGCTCATCGTATCTTGATTCAAGATAACGTAAGTACTGGTTTGCCTCATTGTTTGCGATATCTATTTTTTCTTTAACGTCAAAATCAGCTATCTTTACACCCATCAGGTGTTCATTCTTGATTTTTTCTATCTGTTTTTCCGTCAGCTTCTTGCCCTTCTGGCAGACGACCTCTTTTGTCTTTGAATCTTTTACATCCTCTAAGACCTTCTGGTCTATAAGCAGATGCCTTATCTTGCGGAACTTGTCTTCTTTAACTATCCGCATTTCTTCTTCAAGGTCGCGCTGGAGCCTCAGGATATCATCTTCCTCTATACTCTTGGCCCTTACATCCTTTTCAGTGCCCTTTCTTGAAAATACCCTCGCCTCTACAACAATGCCTTCGATGCCCGGCGGCACATAAAGACAGCTTTCCTTAACATCCTCGGCCTTCTCGCCGAATATCGCCCTTAAAAGCTTTTCCTCAGGCGTAAGCTGGGTCTCCCCTTTAGGAGTCACTTTTCCGACGAGTATATCCCCCGGTTTTACCTCGGCGCCGATCCTGATTATTCCGCTTTCATCGAGATCCTTAAGGGCTTCTTCTCCAACATTGGGAATATCTCTGGTGATTTCCTCGGGCCCGAGCTTTGTCTCTCTGGATTCGATCTCAAATTCCTCTATATGGACAGATGTAAAAACATCTTCTTTTACAAGCCGCTCGCTTATCAGGATTGCGTCTTCAAAGTTATATCCGCCCCATGGCATAAATGCCGCAAGAACGTTTTTCCCGAGAGCGAGTTCTCCCATCTCGGTGCACGGCCCGTCCGCAAGAACGCTTCCCTTGGTAACCACGTCGCCCACATTGACTATGGTCTTCTGGTTTATGCATGTGGCCTGATTTGATCTTTGAAACTTTACAAGGCTGTATATATCAACTCCGCCTCCATCTTCTTTGCTTTTCACAACAATTCTTGAGGCGTCAACACTTTCAACTACACCTGCTCTCTTTGCGAGAACAAGCGCGCCCGAATCTCTTGCCGCAACGCGTTCCATTCCCGTACCCACAATAGGAGCGGCAGATGTAAGCAAAGGCACTGCCTGCCTCTGCATATTGGAACCCATCAGCGCCCTGTTAGCGTCGTCATTTTCAAGAAAGGGAATCAGTGCGGCCGATACGCCCACAATCTGTTTCGGAGACACATCCATGTACTGAACTTCCTTGGGTGTCACCATCCTGAAATCTCCGCCTACTCTTGCGGAAACGCTCTCGCCGATGAGATAGCCTTTCTTATCCACAGGCGACGTAGCCTCAGCAATGATATATTTCTCGCCGTCAATAGCGGAAAGGTATTGCACTTCTTCCGTAACCCTGCCGTCAACAACCGGCCTGTACGGAACTTCGATAAACCCGAATTCGTTAACCCTCGCGTATGTTGCAAGAGATGTTATCAATCCGATGTTCGGGCCTTCGGGTGTCTCAACAGGGCATATCCTTCCGTAATGTGTGGGATGAACATCCCTTACTTCAAAACCTGCCCTTTCTCTTGTGAGGCCTCCCGGTCCGAGCGCTGAAAGCCTTCTCTTGTGAGTAATCTCGGAGAGCGGGTTTGTCTGATCCATAAACTGGCTTAGCTGGCTCGTACCGAAGAACTCTTTTACCGCAGCCATAACCGGTTTTGCATTTATAAGGTCATGCGGCATCGCTGCCTCAAGCTCTGTCAGAGATAATTTCTCTTTTGTGGTGCGTTCCATTCTCACAAGCCCTATCCTGAACTGATTCTCAAGGAGTTCTCCAACGCCCCTTATACGCCTGTTTCCGAGATGGTCGATATCATCAACCTCTCCCTTGCCGCTCCTTAATGAAAGGAGGTAGCGTACAATCTCAACTATATCTTTATCCGTAAGGACTCTGTTCTCAAGCGGGATATCAACGCCGAGCCTCTTATTTATCTTTAGCCTGCCGACCGGCGAAAGGTCATATCTCTTAGGGTCAAAGAAAAGCCCCTTAAACAATTCCTTTGCCGCGTTGATAGTCGGCGGTTCTCCGGGTCTGAGTTTTCTGTATATTTCAACAAGGGCCTCATCCTGCACATTTACTTTATCGGTTAAAAGCGTATCCCTCAATGAAGAAAGGTAATATACATTGTCTATAAACAATAAAGACAGCGTATCCACCTTTGAGTTCTGTATTCTGCTGAATACCTCCTCGGTGATAATCTCATTGCCTTCGAGTATCACCTCGCCGGTATCGGGATCCACTATATCGTTAAGGGTGATTCTGGTTATTATGTCTTCCCTTGAAATAGGTATTTCTTTTATATGTGATGCCTCCATCCTTTTTATGGCCCCTTTTGTTATCTTGCTTCCCTCTTTAACGATCACTTCCTTTGTGTCAGGGGCGATTATACTCTGGACAGCCTTTACACCGGCAAGAATATCGCTGACAACTCTCGTAAAAATATTGCCTTTTATCTTGACCGTTTCTATAGGATAGAATGTCTTTAAAAGTTCCTCGTTACTGTAGCCCAGCGCCTTGAGCACTATGGTCGCAGGCAGCCTCTTTTTTCTGTCAATCCTCACATAGAGGATATCCTTGGTGTCGAATTCAAAATCAAGCCATGAACCCCTTGACGGTATCACACGGGCCGAGTAAAGTATCCTGCCGCTCGCGTGAGTCTTTCCCTTATCATGGCTGAAAAATACTCCCGGAGAACGATGAAGCTGGCTGACTATTACGCGTTCCGTACCGTTGATGACAAACGTTCCGGTTTCGGTCATCAGCGGGATCTCTCCGATATATACTTCCTGCTCTCTTGACTCTTTCAGCCTCTTGTTTTTACCTTCGACTTCATACAGGTTAAGCCTTACCTTAATCTTTAACGGAGCCGAATATGTAATGCCTTTCTGAAGACACTCCCTGATATTGAACTTAGGCTCTTTGATGACGTAACCAAGAAAATCAAATGCCGCTGTTTCGTTATAATCCGTTATAGGGAAGATACTCAAAAGAGCGGCCTGAAGTCCGACATCCTGCCTTTTGTCGGCAGACACATCTTTCTGCAGGAACTGCTCGTAAGAATTTTTCTGGATATCTATAAGGTTTGGCACTTCCAGGAAAGAACTGACCTTCCCAAAATTCAACCTCTCTCTCAACACTGTCGCCATCTTACTCCTTTTTAGTGTCAAAGATTCATAGTGTCAGAGTATCAAAGCTCTGACACTTTGACACTCTGACACTTTGACACTTCATTTATTTTACTTCTGCCTTTGCTCCCTGCTCTTCAACCTTTGCCTTTATGGAAGCGGCTTCTTCCTTTGTTACTCCGGTCTTAATAGGTTTCGGCGCGCCGTCAACAAGGTCCTTTGCTTCCTTAAGTCCGAGCCCGGTAAGCTCACGGATAACTTTTATTACCTGAATCTTCTTATCACCCGCTGCGGCAAGGATGACGTCAAAACTTGTCTTCTCCTCGGCTGCTGCCGCAGGCGCTCCTGCTGCGCCGGGAGCTGCTGCGATTGCTACGGGAGCTGCTGCCGTAACTCCATACCTTTCTTCAAACTCCTTAACGAACTTTGACATATCAAGTACAGTCATATTGTCAAAGAATTCAAAAACCTGTTCTTTTGTAACTGACATTTATCGTTTCCTCCTATTTTTATTAGCTATCAGTAATTAGCTGTCAGCTGAAAGCTGAATGCTAACTGCTTTTTTTCGTTTCCAATGCCTTTACGGCATACGCAAAGGTGCTGACCGTTGCTGACAATGCTCCTGCCATTTTGCTGAGCGGCGCGCTGAAGACGCCTGCCAGCATGCTGAGAAGAACTTCTCTCGGCGGCAAATCAGCAATAGACTTTATGTCTTCGGCGCTGCATAACTTTCCTTCGACAACTCCACCGTTTACCCTTAGCTTATTATTCTTTTTGGAATATTCAAGGACTTTTTTTGCCACCTGCACCGGATCGGCATAACCGATTGCAAGCCCTACAGGGCCTTTTAACGAACTGCCGATTGCGGAAACGTTTGTCTCGGCAGATGCTGCCTTTGCAAGCGTATTCTTGACAACCTTGTAATCGATTCCCGCACCGCGCAGCAGGCGCCGTAATTCAAAAAGCTCAGCAACGGTCAAGCCCTTATAATCGGTCATAACCACTGCATTAGCCTTGTTGAATTTGTCCTTAAGTTCAGCTATAAGGTGTGCTTTTTCTTCCCTTTTCAGTTTATCCTCCTTTCCCAGAGACGGGGAAAGCGTCTCGGTAGGCCGTCCTCCGCCTCAGGCGGACCGGGACGATTAAACTCAGCAAGCTGTAAGCTTACTGTTGGTGCCTACTGTCTCTGACATTATTTATTTAAAGTTATAAGTTAAAAGTGGAAAGTTAAAAGTTTTTAAAATATTTTTAAAACTCTTAACTCTAAACTCTCAACTTACTTAGCTGCCGTCAGACTGCCGACATCAACCGTTAATCCGGGGCCCATTGTGGATGAGACAGCAACCTTCTTAAGGTATTTGCCCTTGCTTGTGGGCGGCTTTGCCTTTATTATTGCGTCAATCACTGCCACAGCATTATCTATAAGTTTCTTTTCATCAAATGAGACTTTGCCTATGGGCACATGTATCAATCCCGCCTTCTCGGTTTTATATTCAACCTTCCCGGCCTTTATCTCCTTTACTGCCTTTGCCAGATCAAATGTGACGGTCCCGAGTTTGGGGTTGGGCATAAGCCCTCTTGGCCCGAGAACCTTGCCGAGTTTTCCGACAAGTCCCATTATGTCAGGCGTTGCGACCACCTTATCAAAATCAAACCAACCCTGCTGTATCTTCCCAATAAGGTCTTCAGCGCCGACGTAATCCGCTCCGGCATCCCTCGCTTCTTTCTCTTTCTCGCCTTTCGCGAATACAACTACCCTAACCTTTTTGCCTGTGCCGTGAGGCAGGACAACAGCGCCTCTGACCATCTGGTCCGTTTTTTTGGCGTCAATCCCGAGGTTTACGGCTAGATCAACAGTCTCGTCAAATTTCGTAAAGGAAGCTTTCTTTACAATGCCTATTGCATCCCCTATTGAATACTCTTTTCCTACTTCAACTTTTTCCCTTGCCGCTGCAATCTTCTTGCCCATTATTCTGTTACCTCCACTCCCATGCTTCTTGCAGTTCCGCTGATAATCTTAACCGCCGCTTCCGTAGAATTGGCATTGAGATCAGGAAGCTTTGTCTGCGCTATTTCTTTGACCTGTGCCAAAGTCAGTTTGCCAACCTTTTCCTTATTGGGAACCCCTGATCCCTTAATGATGCCGGCCGCCTTTTTTATTAATTCGGATGCAGGCGGCGTCTTTGTTATGAATGTAAACGACCTGTCCGAATATACGGTTAAGACAACAGGAATTATAGTGTCGCCCAATGCCTGTGTTTGGGCATTAAAAGCCTTGCAAAATTCCATTATGTTTATGCCGTGCGGGCCGAGCGCCGGGCCTACGGGCGGTGCAGGATTTGCCTTCCCAGCGGGTATCTGCAGTTTCACCAGAGCTGTTACATTTTTCTTAGCCATCTATCTCCTCCAAGCGTAACACGTAATACATTGCGTGTTACGGAATTTTTTATGCCCTTTCCACCTGAAAAAAATTAAGTTCAACAGGCGTCTGCCTGCCGAATATGCTGACCATTACCTTGAGCCTTCCATGATCCATATCCACTTCCTCGATATACCCCACAAAATTCGTAAACGGCCCGTCCGTTATTCTTACGGTCTCGTTTTTCTGATATTGTGTCTTGACCTGAGGCGCGTGGCCCTTTTCCATCTGCTGCAGTATGACATCAACCTCTTCCTGCGCTAATGCCACGGGATTCGATCCGCCGACAAAACCGGTTACCCGCGGAGTCTTTCTCACAAGATGCCATGACTCGTCGTCAAGCTCCATTTCAACAAGAATATATCCCGGATAGAACTTCTTATCGCTCTCTTTTTTCCCTCCGCCCTTGAGTTCAATTATGCGCTCGGTAGGGACCAGAACCCGCGCTATCTTCTCCTGCAGATGTTTTTTATCTACCTTGTCTTCTATAGCATGCTTGACTTTTTCTTCCGAGCCTGAATACGTATGCACAACATACCAGTTCATTGCCATTTTTTACCTCAATAACCTGCTCACTATTTTTGATAACCCCAAATCAACAACACCTAAAAAAAGCGAAACCAAGACAACTGCGATGATAACCACCCATGTAGAACCTATAAGTTCATCTTTGCTTGGATAAACAACCTTTTTAATTTCAACCTTTACTTCGCTAAAGAATTCTTTTGTCCTGTTAAACATCTGTTCTCCGTTCAGCTAACAGCCGGTCAGCCGTCAGCTACAAGCTGATTTAATGGCAGGCCAGGAGGGATTTGAACCCCCAACATCCGGTTTTGGAGACCGGCGCTCTAGCCGTTAGAGCTACTGGCCTTTTTATGCCTTTGTCTCTTTATGCATCGTATGCTTTTTGCAATGTCTGCAATATTTCTTACGTTGCAGCTTTTCAGTCGTATTCTTTTTATTCTTCATGGTTGAGTAATTTCTCTCTTTACATTCGGTACACTGAAAAAGAATTATCTCCCGCATTATCGTCCTCTCCGTTCCCTTTAATTTCAGATGTAAGTTATAAGCTTTCGGCTAACAGCTATTTATGCTATCACCTCGGTAACAACTCCGGCGCCAACTGTGCGGCCTCCCTCTCTTATAGCAAACCTAAGCTCTTTTTCCATTGCTATAGGCGCTATCAGTTCCACTGTCAACGCTACGTT
>Ga0172371_10010055_pt1 | contig 12877 bp, 10 predicted proteins | sample Lak12m_FD_114543 | JGI IMG/M metagenome (GOLD analysis project Ga0172371, IMG submission 114543) | Freshwater microbial communities from Kabuno Bay, South-Kivu, Congo - kab_022012_12m | ecosystem: Environmental > Aquatic > Freshwater > Lake | place: Democratic Republic of the Congo: South-Kivu... | reverse complement strand
GGGTGGATTTTTGGTTCGGCCCGAGCCGGTCGGGACGAAAGTCGGCTAGCCGAAAAAATGCTAGAATGATAACAGTGTCATCGTACATTAGTTAAGACCCCAAGCGTGAACCCATGGAGGGTCATCCTGAATTCTGTTCAGGATCTGTTTGTTAATAACCGAAGGAATGATAAATGATCAATGGCCAATGAAAAAATGATCAAGGTTGCCTTTTTTTATACCGCCTGGACCGATTCGGGAGAAAGATTTTTGCAAGCCTCTGCTCAAGAAAAAATTAGCTTAGTACCGATTCACTATTCTCAACTCGGGATGGAAGCTAAGGTTGGGGAGTGGGAGATTACCTTCGAAGGCAGACCTCTATCCGAATTTGATTTATTTTACTTTCGTAATGTCGGAGACCAAAACGAAGCCTTGCCTTTACTGCTCGAGTATAGCCAAAAACACCATATTCCTATTGTTGATGATTACCTTCTAAAGGTCGGCGGCGCTTTCCGAAAGAAGAAATCATGTGAGGCAATGATGCTTTTAGGAAACGGCGTTTCTTATCCCAAATCATTTTTTACGGCTGACCGTGAGCTTTTAAAAAGGGTAGTCAGCGAATGGGAAAAGCCGTTGATCGTCAAATCAACTGGCGGACGGCATGGAACATCAACCTTTCTTATAAAAGAGATGGCAGATCTAGAGAGAATTTTATTTGGTCGTTCTGCCGTTGATTTCTTGGTTCAGGAGTATATTCCCAATGATGGCGACTATCGGCTTTTTCTAATCGGATACGAAGTTGTAGCCGGTTTTAAACGCGAGGAAAAAGAGGATAAACTTATTCTTAATCGTTCTGTCGGAACCTCAAAAAGTCTAGCCGAGATACCAAAGCTTATTGCCGACGAAGCGAAGAAGGCGGCCAAAATACTCGGCGTCGAAATAACGGGAATTGATTGTGTTATCGACAAAATGACAGGGAATCCGGTGATTATCGAAGTCAATCAGGCCCCGGAATTTTACGTGATGGAAAAAAGGACAGGCGTCGATATTGCCGGAAAAATCATTTCCTATCTGCGTTCGAAATGCCAAAAATGATTGTTTTTAATCTCAATTTGGTGATAAACTTAAAATGATGAAAAAGATCTTTTTCTTCGGAGTTTGTATCGCTGCCATATTTCTTTCATTAGGCTCGTTTTTCCCGGCAAAGGCGAACTGCGTCTGTAGCGAAAGCCACGTCTTTTTTGGCAGAGTTATCGATAATGGTTCCGGGAACAGTATCTCTGGTGCGACCGTTGATCTTTTACTCCGATCTGCTGGCGGAGAGTGGCCTCCTGTGGGGAGCGCCACGACTGATGCCAACGGTCATTTTAGTATTAATTACTGTACTGACGCTGTTGGCTCCCGATTTAAGACGCGCGTCGAAAAAGCTGGCTATAACGTAAACGAAGGGGAAATTCAGAACTGTATGAATCTTGAATTTAGGTTGACCGCGATACCACCGATTCCCTCCGTATTACCAACGGCTGCGCCTTCGCCGGCCTGCGTGCAGCCGGGTATGTTGTGCGATATGGCAAACAATGATTGCTGCGCTGGGGATTGTTCTAGAGGTCATTGTTGCTTTGCCAGTAGCACTTATGGTTGTAATCCTTATGATAATGATTGTTGTGGTAGAAGCACGGGGGTAAGTTGTATCGTTCTTCCCGAGTCCGGTTCCACGTATTGCTGGGACCCTGATGCCCCGACTCCCACGCCGGGCGGGCATTGTGGTTTTTTAAATGAACCATGTTGCACGAGTGGAGCGACCTGTCTTGGCGCTGGTTTGGTTTGCAGCGGAGAAACCTGTATACTTGATCCGTCTCGGCCTCTACCTACAGTTGGAACTTTACCGACGCTTTCCCTTCCCACTCCGAACTCAGACTATTATTGCCAGGTCGGGGGTGGCGCCGGACTTTACGCTGGGATAAAAACCGCGATCGGTTGCGTTCCGGTTAATAACTTGACTAATTTTGCCGGTTTCTTTTATAGATATATTTTGGGTTTTGTCGGCGGAATCGCGTTACTGATTATGGGCTTTGGGGCGATAAAAGTGATTACCTCTGCCGGTAATCCTGAAAAAGTTAAGCAGGGTCAGCAGCTGATCACGGCGACCTTGACTGGTCTTGTTTTCGTCATCTTCTCACTCTTCTTATTAAGACTGATCGGAGTCGATATTTTACAACTTCCGGGCATATCGAAATAGAGAATGAAGACGATTAAAGGAGTTATATTCTTCATCCTAGCCTTGTTTTTATCCAGTAATAGCGCTCCGGTAAGCGCGGTTGATATCATTTGCAGCTGCGGGGATCACATTAGGGGTGTTATTACTGAAAGCGGAGGAGATCCTCTACTAAGTGGGGCAAATATTCAGGCCAGGGTTTGGTATGGTGGCCGTTTCAATGATTATGACTCGGCGGTTAGCGCGGGGGATGGCAGTTTTTCAATTACTAGCTGCTCCGTTGATCCCCACAGATATTTTTTACAGGTAACTATGGCTGGCTATGCCACTTTTGAAGGGGAAATAACCGCTTGTGATAATAGGATAGAACTGACAAGAGTAGCGCCTACTCCGACTCCAAGGCCTACCAACACTCCCGGACCAACAAATACTCCAAGGCCTACCAACACTCCCGGACCAACAAATACTCCAGGTCCGGCTGGTGGCGGCGGCGGATTCCAGCTACCGGGCTATCCTGCCGGATTTGCTTTTTCAGGCGCAAACGAATCTATTGGTGCAGTTATCTCTAAATTATTAACTTATGTCTTGCCGATTGCGGGGTTACTGATGCTAGTTATGATTATTTGGGGAGGATTGCACTTGATGATTTCGCAGGGGAGTCCGGAAGGAGTCAAAGAGGGAACCAATAAAATTGTTTTGGGAATTATCGGCTTTTTGATAGTCTTTGTGGCATACTGGATTGCAAAAATTGTTCAAGTCATCTTTGGCCTTGATGTGTTTTAAAGAATTGAAGTTAGCTGACATCCGTCATTCCGATCCCGACGTAACGTTGGGGGAAGAATTCTCTCTTTGATAAATTCCAATTTCGAGCGAGAAATCCACGGAGTTTGCGACGTGGATGAGAGCTACATATATCCTCGCGAAGCCGAGTCTGACTCGGCGAAGCGAGCAAAAGAAGAAACTACGCGGCTTGCCGCGTAGAGCTTCACTTTATCCTGTGTTTGGATATTGAAAGATTGGTTATTGAGGCTTGTTTGGAGATTGTGATTTGGTTATTGGTAATTTGCCAGTTTTTGAATCTATTCTTTTGTCTATTTTTCGAGCGTAATGTCCCGCGCGTAAGCGAGAAAAAGACGGATGCCACGGGCGTTAGCCCGTGGAGCGTCACTTTCCAAATCTTCTTTGCCTCGCTTGGTATTCCCGGATCGCTTTTTCCAGTTCCTTTGGGCCAAAATCTGGCCAAAGAATATCGGTGAAGTATAGCTCAGAGTAAGAAAGCTGCCAGAGCAGGAAGTTGGAGACACGAATTTCTCCGCCGGTACGGATAATTAAGTCCGGATCCGGTTGCCCGTTTGTATAGAGATATTTGGCGACCAGGTCTTCGTTAACTTTAGAAGCGGGAACACCATCCTCGATGATTTTTTTGATTGCCTCAATAATTTCGTCTCTGCCGCCGTAATTCAAGGCGACATTGAATTTAAGTAGTTCGTTCTTTTTGACGACACCTAAAATTGCCTTTATGGCTCTTCTGACGCGAAGCGGAAAAGCCTGGAAATTTCCCAGAACGAAGAATTTAATCCCTTTTTTTTGATACTCCTCTTTCTTTTCTTTTACAATTTTAACGAGAAGATCAAAAATTCCCTTAATCTCTTCTTTGGCGCGCTTGCGCCAATTCTCGGTGGAAAGGGCATACACGGTCAGATGTTTTATCCCTAACTTTCGGCAATGTTCGACGATATCACTTAAATTTTTGGCACCTGCTTGGTGGCCTTCTTTCGATGAGAGGTTTCTTGCCGCTGCCCACCTCCGATTGCCATCCATAATGATTGCAACGTGGCGGGGGATTCGCGATGGGTCGAGTTTGTAATAATAATCGCCTGTTTTTTTCACGTGATAAACTAAAAGATTTTTAAGAAGATTTCTTACGCGTCTTGATCTACTGGTCTTAAATGCAAATTGCTTGCAACAGAAGAGCTTGTCTTCCGACTTTTCGTCGGAAAAAATGTCCTTTAGAAAGGAGGTGATCCATCCGCTCCTTCCAGAACGGATACCTTGTTACGACTTCTCCCTCATCACCGGCCTTACCCTAGTTCCTGAATATCAGAAGTTTTAGGTACTGCCGACTTTGCTGAAGTGACGGGCAGTGTGTACAAGAGGCGAGAACGTATTCACCGGGATCTGCTGATTCCCGATTACTACCAATTCCAAGTTCATGCAGGCGAGTTGCAGCCTGCAATCCCCACTGAGACCACTTTTGATGGGATTAGCTCCACCTTGCGGTTTGGCAACCCATTGTAATGGCCATTGTAGGATGTTTGTAGCCCTGGACATAAGCGCCATGCTGATTTGACATCATCCCCTCCTTCCTCTCCGACGAAACGTCGGAGCAGTCTCCCGTGACAAAATAACACGGGACGGGGGTTGCGCTCGTTACCGCACTTAAGCGAACGGCTCACGCCACGAGCTGACGACAACCATGCAGCAGCTGATCTAAGTTCCTAACATTGTCAGGATCGCTTTCTCTTTTCAGAGCGCTAAAAGCTTAGACTTTCAAGCCCAGGTAAGGTTCATCGCTTCGTAACGAATTGAACAACATGCTCCACTGGTTGTGCGCCTCCCCGTCAATTCGTTTGAGTTTCAACCTTGCGGACGTACTCCCCAGGCGCCTCGCTTAACGCGTTAGCTTCGCTACTCACCCCCGCAAAAGCGGGGACGACTAGCTGGCGAGGATCGTTTAAGGCTAGGACTACCCGGGTCTCTAATCCGGTTTGCTCCCCTAGCTTTAGTCCTTCAGCGTCAATGCAGACCTGGCTACCTGCCTTCGCTCTTGGTGTTCTTTGCCGTATCCACGGGTTTCACTCCTACACGGCAAATTCCAGTAGCCCCGACCTGATTCTAGTTTTTCAGTATCGTGCCCCTTCCTCCGGTTGGGCCGGAGTCTTTGAAACATGACTTAAAAAACCGCCTACGGGCCCTTTACGCCCAGTGATTCCGGATAACGCTTGCAGCCTACGTCTTACCGCGACTGCTGGCACGTAGTTAGTAGCTGCTATTTCTCTTCGCCTTGCGGCAAAAAGTGAGTGGTTTACGACCCGAAGGCCTTCATCCCACACGCGGCGTCGCTGCGTCAGGCTTTCGCCCATTGCGCAAGATTCCTAGCTGCTGCCTCCCGTAGGAGTAGGGCCCGTGTCTCAGTGCCCTTGTGGCCGACCATCCTCTCAGACCGGCTACCCGTCTTCGCCTTGGTAGGCTTTTACCCTACCAACTAGCTGATGGGACGCACGCTCCTCCAAAAGCAGGCAGTTACGCCTTTTACCTCGCCCGCAGGACGAGAATAATTAAATGCCACAAATGACAAATGTCAAATCAATTTTAAATCCTTAAATATCAAATTCTAAATTGTAATATTTTGGATATCTGTTATTTGTTTATTGATTTGTATATTTGAGATTTGCTTATTTGCTTATTCTTGTCCTATGGACAAGGGCCATCCAGGGTTACCCCCGCTTTCGCGGGGCTATCCTTGACTTTGGGGTAGATTCGTACGTGTTACTCACCCGTTCGCCACTCTCCGACTTGCGTCGAAGCGTTCGACTTGCATGCCTTAGGCACGCCGCCAGCGTTCATCCTGAGCCACGATCAAACTCTCAGTAAAAAAGTTTACGATGTGTCTCCTGTTACAAGCAATATGCTTTTAAGACTAATTGTCAAAGAACGGAAAAAATGACATTCTCCTTCTAAAGGAGGATGACTTTGTCATCTTCAATCTTGCCTGCCGGCAGGCAAGTCATCTCCGACCAAAACGTCGGAGTATTCTTGAAGTCTCCAATAAGAAGGAACATTGAATAATACATCAACTTTCCTTCTTGGTCAAGGAAAGATTGGATTTGTTTAGAATTCGCTGGCTCGTGGTATAATCCCTCCATGGCAACTAAAAGAACTTATCAACCAAAAAAATTGAAGAGGAAACGGGTTCACGGATTTTTGCAACGAATGAAAACAAAAGGGGGAAGAGAAGTCCTCAAAAGAAGGACCTTAAAGGGAAGAAAGAGACTAACTGTTTAGGAGTTTAAAATGGCTCTACCTCGTCGGTATCGCTTAAGGCTCAAGAAAGATTTTGCTTTGGTAAAGGCTCAGGGAAAACTCTTTCAAACACCATTTTTTAGTTTATTGGTATTATCAGACCTCCAATTAAAAAATGCCTTGTTCGGGTTTTTGATCTCTAAACGAGTTGATAACAAGGCGGTGGTGAGAAATCGGATCAGGCGAATCCTTTCTGAGGCGGTGCGTTTACAGCTTCCCGGGGTTGGTAGCGGTTTTAAAGTAATCTTTTTGGCTAAAAGCGTCTTAAAAACCAAGAAGATGTCGGCTGTTTTTCCTTTGATAGAACGTTCACTCACCGAAGCGGGGATTCTTAAAAGTAAATAACATTCTCCGCCAAGTCTAACCTGGTAGTTCTACGACTAAACGAGAATGATATATAAACCGAGTTTGATTCTCGAAGACTCAAATTAAGCGGAGCTTGTTTTCACTATGCTCAAATTAAGCGGAGCTTGTCGTCGCCGCTTCGCTCCTAGATTAAGGTTCAATTCCTCCCTGGATTAAAATCCAGGGTATCCTTGAAACTGTTATGACATCCTCCGCGGACTAAAGTCCGCGGTTTCCCGTGAGGGAGGATGACATACCAAGCTCAATTCCTCCGTGGGCTTTAGCCCACGGTTTCCTTGAGATTGATATGAAAAAGTTGATACTTTCTTTAATCCGTTTTTATCAGCGTCACTTAAATATCGATAATCCGGTTATCAAGGGGCTTTTTTTAAGTGACCGCGTTTGTCGGTTCAGTCCTACTTGTTCCCAGTATTGCTATCAGGCGGTTGAGCGTTATGGTATACTCAAAGGCAGTTTTCGTTGCTTGCAGCGAATAATCCGCTGCCATCCCTGGAGCAAAGGAGGCTGGGATCCCCTAAGATAAGTTCAAAGTTTAAATTTTAAAGTTTAAAGTTTTTGATTATGAATGTGTGGTTTACTTTTCTCGAGCAGCCTCTGGTTAATGGGCTTATCGCCTTCTATCATCTTTTTGGGAATTTGGGTTGGGCAATTTTTAGCCTTACAGTTGCCATTAGGTTTGTCTTAATCCCCTTAACGCTTCCTTCAATGAAAGCCAGCAATAAGATGAAAGAGCTGGCCCCCAAGATCGCGAAATTAAAGGAAAAATACAAAGGAGATAAACAAGGTTTTGCTAAGGCTCAGATGGAACTTTATCGTCAATCTGGAGTTAATCCCGCGGCTGGTTGCTTGCCCCAAATTATCCAAATTGTAATCTTAATTGCTCTCTTCCAGGCGTTTCAACAAGTGTTAAAAAGTGACGGAAGTGCCGCAATAGAAACGCTAAACCGAGCCTTATACCCTTTTTTACAACTACCGCAAGACGCAAGTCTAAACTTACGATTCCTTTATTTGGACCTAACGAAACCGGATTTAATTAAGATTTCCGGATTGCCGTCTTTGCCAGGCTTCTTTTTATTATTCTCGGCGATTTTCCAGTTCTTATCATCTAAGTGGATGATGCCAACAGTGAATAAAGAAAAAGAGTTGGCCAAAAAAACGCCGGGCGTAGCCGATGATTTTGCTACCGCTTTCCAGTCGCAAAGCCTATACCTTTTTCCTCTAATGACGATTTTCATCGGTCTTAAGTTTGCTTCAGGATTGGCAATATACTGGTTTACGTTCTCGCTTTTTAATGTCGTTCAACAAATAATAATTCAAAAACCAGCTTTTCTGAAAGCTTTTGGGAGGAAAAATGACTAAAAAAAATGATGAAAAGAAAGATGCTTTAAAGACGGAAGCGGTTAAAGAGCTAGCGAATAAACTTTTGACCGGGATCGGTTTGACCGGTTACGAGATTGTGGTTGAAGAAGATAACGATACCGAAACAGTAATGGTCAAGATTACTCTAAGCCAGCCTGGACTTTTGATCGGTTTTCGCGGGAAAACATTGTCAGCGTTACAGCTAATTCTTAATTACATGGTCAATAACGGAAGCGAGTCATGGCAGCGGGTAATCGTTGATGTCAACGGCTATCGCGAAGAGCAGAAGGATCGTCTTTCCAGTCTCGCCCTAGATGCCGCTGCCAAAGTTAAAGAAACCCAATCGCCGGTTTGCCTTCCTCCCATGAGCTCATACGAACGCCGGCTAATCCATATTTTGCTAGCGGATGACCCCCAAATAGATACAACTTCTGAAGGAGAAGGGGAAGAGAGGAAAGTAGTAGTTAAGCTTAAAAACAATAATGAAGCTTAGTATCTGGACGGACGGCGGCGCAAGAGGCAATCCTGGGCCGGCCGGGATCGGGGTAGTGATTAAAGACGAGAGAGGAGAAGTAGTCTTAAAAAAAGGAAAGTTTATCGGATGGGCAACTAATAATGAGGCGGAGTACCAAGCGCTCATTTTCGCACTTGATTTTCTTGCTTCTTGTCCTTTCAAAGATAGCCTTGAAAGAATTGACTTCTATTCTGATTCCGCTCTCCTTGTCAATCAGATGAAGGGTAGATATAAAGTCAAAGCAAACAACCTGAAAGATTTATTCTTCGCCGCGAAAAAAAAGGAAAAAGATCTCCGTTGCCCAATTGAGTTTCGTTCATTGGCTCGGGAAAGAAACTCAGAATCTGATTTTTTAGTTAATCAGGCTCTGGATCAGGCGGGAGAAGAAGCTCATGATCCTCCGAAGCCAAAAACCCTCTTTAGCCGTTAGTTTCCCGGTTGATCGCGCTTCAATTTCCTGCTTTAATTAAAGTAGTTAATCTATACATAAGGTGAGGATTACGCTGGCTGTGGTGCCGATGAAGGCAAATGAAGAAAGCAAAAAAAAGCAAGAAAGCTACCAAAAACTTCGACGAGACAGGATCGTCTTTCGCAAGAGTCGGTGTGTCGACAGAATTATCTTGGGCAGTAATTTTTGGCGCCGATACTTTTGTTGGTCGAAACTTTACGGACCAAATAATTGATAATCAGATCGGTGTTTTGACCATCGGGAAGGACAAAAAAAAGATTACCGCAGAAAAAAAGGAGGGAGTAATCGTTTCCGATGAAGACGCTTGGGTCGAGCTTTTGCCTTCAAAAGTTGATTACGTCGTTGATTTTGGTTTTCACAAAGAAGCGATAAAGCTGGCGGTTGACCAACAGGCAAGGCTACTTACGGTTATTAACCTTGAGGCGGAGGGAGGGGGTGTTGAATCACGAGATAAGCCGAATGATTGGCGATTAGTAAGAACAGGTTTTGTCTACGGGCCATCCGACGATCCGGCTCATCCTTCTTTGATTAATAAACTTCTTGCCGAGGCAGTTCTAAATGAACCCTTGCGTATTCCTTTTTCTGACAAAGGTGTGCTTTATCCAATTTTTATTGATGATCTTTGCAAGGGATTATTGCGGGTATTGTTTTTGCCGGGGGCAGAGGGCAAGGAAATTATTCTGTTGGGTAAGCCGGTGAGCTTGATGGATTTCCTGAAATATGTTGAGGCTCAAGCCCAGAGTACGAACGGCGTGCTGATCGACCCCGGTCGCGCCTTGCCACGGATAGAGGACGAAGGGCTAATTGACGAGAGTGCTCACGCTATCAACTGGACTGCCGAAACTTCATGGGAAGAGGGGATTCCCAAGACGGTTCAGCTCCTTTTCCAGAGTAAGGAGAAGGGGGAATTTAAGCCGATGATCGCCGAGGATGAGCCCAAGACAGTTCCTTTTGCTCCTGAAGGGGGGCACGGTTTCCAAGGTAAAAAGGAGGCTGCAGAAAACGAACAAGACAATCCTTCTCTTCCGGTCATCGACAATAAATATTGGGATGAGTCGACTACTTTGGTCAAGAAAAAGCCTCATAAGCTGAAAAAGAGGGGGAAGAAATCAACAGCATCTGAGTTGAAGGATAACACTCAAAACGACGACCAAGAAAAACTTCTGGTGATAGAAGAGACTGTATCGGAAAAGTCAGATGTTGACGAGGTGCCGGAGGATGAACGAAAGTCTTTTGCCCTTGAGGATAAACTATCACGGTTCGAAAGCCATGATGCAGATGTCCAAGCTGAAGCTTCAACGCTGAAAAAAGAGAATCTGAAACCAAGCGAATCCTCAAGACGATGGTTATCGATAGGCAAGAAGAAAACCCTGCCAAAAAAAAACCTTTTCGGGTTGCTCTTGCTCTCTCTTTTATTAGTAGCCATCTTTTGGTTCAGTCCATACGTTGTTGCAGCTTTTAATTTGACAACAGGATATTTTCGTCTCCGAAAGTCGGCGACTTTTCTTGGAGCACAGCGTTTTACGGAGGCGAAACAAACGAGCCAAGAGGCAACTAGGCACTTTTTGGTTGCAAAGAGCCTAGCGATTGAAAGAGGTTCTTATACTCTCTATCGCCTTGCCGATTTAGGTTCGCGGGTAGGGATAATTGCTGAAGTATCAACCGATATGGGCAGACGGGCCTTAACCCTTGGGCAAGGGATCCTTCAGGGAAGTGATGTCGATATTGCCCAAGAAGAAACCTCACTGATGGAAGAGGCGGAAGAGTTGGTTTGGCAACTGGGGCTTTTGCAAAGTAATCTCTCTGGTCGGTGGGGATGGTTACCGAAGGTTTGGCAAAATCAACTTTTGGCCTATCGCGAAAAAGCCCAAAAGACGAGAACAGCCCTCTCGGAGGCAGCTCGTATAATGCCTCGTCTGGATTGGATTTTAGGCCTAAATAATGCAGGCGCTCCGGAGCAGCGGAAATTTTTAGTGCTTCTCCAAAATAATATGGAGCTTCGTCCGACAGGCGGCTTTATCGGATCATACGCTCAAGTGACTTTTAAAGGCGGACGGCTTACCGATTTCGAAGTGAAGGACGTTTATATTGCCGATGGGCAGCTCAAGGGGCATGTTGATCCTCCTTTGCCGCTGAAAGAAATTTTAGGAGAAGACGGCTGGTTTTTACGGAACAGCAATTGGGATCCCAATTTTCCTGGTAGTGCCAACACGGCGGCTTGGTTTTTTGAAAAAGAAACGGGAGTTCAAGTAGACGGGGTTGTCGCCTTTAATCTCGCCGCTGCCCAAAAAATAGTCGAGAGCTTGGGAGAAATATACTTACCAGACTTTAATGAAAAAATCAGCAGCGCTAATCTTTTCGAGAGAGCCGAATTCTATTCAGAAACTAATTTTTTCCCTGGCTCAGTCCAAAAAATGTCTTTTTTAAGCTCATTGGGGAAGCAGCTTTTTGAAACAGTAAAATCAGCAAGTCCGGCTCAATATCTTGGCGTTGCTAACGCCACCTATCAATCTCTCAAAGAACGGGAAATTATGCTTTGGACGGGGAATGAGGCGGTTAATCTGAGCTTGGCCACAAATAATTGGGAGGGGAAAATTAAGGAAGTTGGCACCGACGCGCCAGGGAACTTCAACGACTATCTCTTTCTGGTTGAGGCAAATTTGGGGATAAATAAAGCAAACTATTTTCTGCGCCGGAGTATTGAAAAAGCGGTTACTATTGATATGGACGGGAAGGTGAGCCAAGTTATCAAGATCAACTATGAAAATACCGCCCAGAATACGACATGGCCGGGTGGAAATTACAAAAACTATTTACGGGTATATCTGCCACTGCAAACAGCTGTAAACAGTATTTATGTTTACGATCCTCTTGAGGAAAAGAGTGCCGAAAATACAGAAGCCCTTGCCTCCGATAAGTTAAAACAGGCGATTGAGAACGGCAAGGAGTTAGTAGGGTTCCTCGTCGAAGTGCCCATATCTTCAAGAAGAACAGTTGAGATTCGTATTACTCAAAAGGCTAATCTCTCCGGAGATAGTTTTAAGTATCTTTTCTATCTGCAAAAACAATCTGGCTTTGGATCGACGCCGGTTACCGTTTTGGTTTCCTATCCGGAAGGGTTTAAGCCTCTCCAGGTTACTCCGGAAGCGATTGTATCTGAGTCGGGTGTGGTATTTAATCAACAGCTGGATCAAGATATTCCTTTTGGGGTAGAATTAAGCCGATAACAATGAAGATCAATAAAATCCGCGGGAGAGAGATTTTAGATTCAAATGGTTTACCAACGTTAGAAGCGGAGGTAACTCTGGAAAACGGAGTAATCGCTTTAGGTCAAGCTCCGGCGGGTGTATCCATCGGCGAGAACGAAGCGGTAGAGCTAAGGGACGGAGACGAGAACCGCTTTTTTGGCAAAGGGGTTTTAAAAGCCGTCAATAATGTCCAAACAACTATTTTCAGCTTGCTCAATGGTAAGGAGGCCGATGATCAAGAAAAGATTGACAAGCTAATGATAGAAGCAGATGGAACTTCTAATAAGTCGGGTTTAGGAGCCAACGCGATACTGGCGGTTTCAATGGCGGTTTGTCGGGCAGCGGCTCGATCACAAAAAATACCACTATATGAATATATCGGGAAGCTACTGGATGATTCAACCTATGGTTTTCCTACCCCTTTGGTCTTAGTGGTCGAGGGGGGCAAACATGGGGCTTGGGCGACTGATTGCCAGGAGTTTTTCGTTATTCCCAAAAAAGAGGCATTTTGCGATTTTCGGGAAAAGCTGCGCGCCGGCGCGGAAATATTTTATTTTTTGGGGCAGGTACTTCGTGAAAATGGGCACGCTTTTGGCGTTGGCGTCGAAGGCGGATATTGCCCGCCGACATTCAAGACGGACGAG
>Ga0172371_10010054_pt1 | contig 12878 bp, 9 predicted proteins | sample Lak12m_FD_114543 | JGI IMG/M metagenome (GOLD analysis project Ga0172371, IMG submission 114543) | Freshwater microbial communities from Kabuno Bay, South-Kivu, Congo - kab_022012_12m | ecosystem: Environmental > Aquatic > Freshwater > Lake | place: Democratic Republic of the Congo: South-Kivu... | reverse complement strand
AGTAAAATATGGCGCTTGCATTTTCAATATTTTTCTTTTTAAAAGGAAATTTTTCAAAAAGCTTTATTCCAACAGATTAATCTTCTCGTTAAAACCAGACTATTTAACTAGCGTAATGCGTAAATTATGATCGCGCAAAAAAAAATTCCTTGGATTTTATATCTTTCTACTTTTCCGCCTCGCGAATGCGGCATTGCCACTTTCACATCCGACCTTTCCAGAGCAATCGCGAGAAAAGCTTCTCTTTTCAAAACAAAAATCGCGGCGATCAATAAAGGGGCCGTGAATATTTATAATTACCCCAACCAAGTCATTTTAGAAATCAATGATTCCAATATCCAAGAATATATTGACGCGGCGAAGAAAATTAACGCGGAAAGCTCTATCCAGATCGTGAATATCCAACATGAGTTCGGTCTTTTCGGCGGAGAATGGGGCAGCTATCTGATCCCCTTGCTCGCGGCTTTAAAAAAACCGACCGTTACCACTTTCCATTCCGTAATCCCTGGGCCGGAACGGAATTTAAAAAATGTCGTTCGCTCCATTGCCCGCTACAGTCATTGCCTAGTCGTGATGACTGAAAACGCGAAAAAAATTCTAGAAAAAGACTATCGGATTAAAACAAAAAAGATCAGCGTGGTCCCCCACGGCATTCCGGCCTTGCCTTTTGCGTCAAATTTCCAAGCCAAAAAAAAATTGGCTTATCAAAAAAAAATCATTCTGTCTTCTTTCGGACTGATCAGCGAAAACAAAGGCTATGAATATGTAATTGAAGCTTTGCCAGCAATCATTAAAGAATTCCCGCGGGTTTTATACTTAATTATCGGTGAAACTCATCCGGTTGTCCGAAGCGGCCAAGGCGAGGAGTATCGCAATTTGCTGGAAGCAAAAGTGCAAGCCCTGGGGATCCAAAACCACGTCAAATTCTATAATAAATATTTAGCTTTGGCGGAAATTATTCAATATCTCCAGGCCACGGATATCTATATTTCTTCAAGCCTTGACCCCAATCAGGCCGTTAGCGGAACTTTAGCCTACGCTTTAGGCTGTGGCCGCGCCGTTGTTTCCACGCCTTTCGCGCACGCCCGTGAAGCAGTTAACCAAAAAAATGGAATTTTGGTTGATTTTAAAAAACCAACGGCTTACACTGCCGCGATTTTAAAAATCTTGAAACACCCAAAGCTTCAAGCTGAAATGGAAAAAGAGGCCTACGCGCAATCCCGCCAGTCAACTTGGCCCAATGTCGCGCTCTCCTATCTTAAAATTTTTCAACGCTGTTCCGGTTTCAAGCCGGCTGTTCTTGAAAAAATGCCTAAAATCCGACTCAAGCATTTAATCAAACTTACGGACCAATTCGGAATTATTCAATTCGCGTCAGGATCCGCGCCGGACCGCGATTCCGGCTACAGCATTGACGATGTGGCAAGGGCCTTAATTGTCTTATGCTTGCATTATCAGATATTTAAAAACCCCTCGGTTCTCAAAATCGTGAAAATCTATTTACGGTTCATTCAATATGTCCAAGCGCGAGACGGACGGCTTTTTAACTTCGTTAGCGAAAACAAAAAAATAGACGTCGATCATTGGTCAGAAGACGGCCATGGCCGCGGCCTCTGGGCCCTGGGAGTTTTGATCGCGTCATCAATGCCTGAAAACTTAAAACGCGAGGCCGAGCGAATTTATCAAAAAGCATTAGCCCCAATTTTTCATTTACATTATCCCCGGGCAATTGCTTTTAGCCTAATCGGCCTTTGCTGGCAAAAAACGGCTTTTCCGCGCCAAAAAATAAACCCGCGGATCAAGCGCCATGCCGATCATTTGGTCGCTTTGTATCGCCAAAACGGCACGCCGACCTGGCAGTGGTTTGAACCTAAACTTTATTATTCCAACGCAAAACTTCCCGAAGCCCTGTTGCGCGCTTATTTAGTCACGCAAAAAAAAGAATATCTTAAGGTGGCGGAAAAAACTCTGGAATTTCTAAGCGCGATCACTTTTGAAGACGAAACTTTTACGCCGATCGGACAAAAAGGATGGTACGCGCAAGGAGGCAGCCGCGCTTATTTTGACCAGCAACCCGAAGAAGTCGCGGAAATGGTGCAGGCGCTTGCCTTAAGTTTTGCAATTACCAAAAAGAAAAAATATCTTGACGAAGCCTTAGAAGCTTTTCAATGGTTCTTGGGTAAAAATCTCTTAAACCAAATGATATACGATGAAACAACCGGCGGCTGCCACGACGGCTTGGGCCAGTTCGCGATCAATTTAAATCAAGGAGCGGAATCAACGATCTCTTATCTGCTCGCGCGGTTGACCTTGGAAAAATATTTTAAAATTCAATGTAGGGGATAAAAATTTTTGTTCCCTATCTGAAACTTATGTTTTCTTTGGGCATTGATCTTGGCGGCACTAAAACAAATTTCGGTCTCGTTGAAATTGAGCAAAACAGTTTTAAAATTCTCTCTCAAACCGCTTTTCCTTCTCCTCAAAAAGCAAAAGATTTAGCGCGTCTTCTTGAAGCAAACATCAAAAATTTGCTCGCGATTAGACGGCCGGAAAAAATTGGTTTGGCCCAAGCCGGATTAATTGACCGCGCGAAAAAAATAAATCTTGCTTCGCCCAATCTCAAAGTTTTGGAAAATTTTGATTTGACGAGAATTTTAGAAAAACAGTTTCATCTTCCAGTGGCTACGGATAATGACGCGAACGCGTTTACTTTAGCGGAAGCAACTTATGGCGCGGGGCGCGGGAGGGAAAAAATCGTCGGACTCACTTTGGGCACGGGCATTGGCGGCGGCATTGTTTTGGCGGGAAAAATTTATCATGGCGCCTATAACTCTGCCGCTGAATTCGGCCATATGATCATTGATTACAATGGCCGAAAATGCGGCTGCGGAAAAAAAGGCTGCCTAGAGGCTTACGCGTCAGCCACGGCCATTGTTCAAGAATACGAAAATCGCAGCGGTCGAAAACGCGATACTTACGCGATTGAAGCAGAGGCGAAAAAAAATCTTGAACCGGCAAAATCTATTTTTACTAAAGCGAGTAATTATTTAGCGATCGGTTTAGCCAATATTATCAACATTTTAGAGCCGCAAATCATTGTTTTAGGCGGAGGCCTTTCTCAAATAAAATTGTTCATTGAGCCTGCCATATTCAACACAAAAAAATTCACCTTTGGAAATTTAGGCGAATGCGTGGAAATCGCAACGGCAAAACTTGGAGCAAATGCCGGCTTAATCGGCGCGGCGTTGCTATAGACATAACCCTCTAGAATTGAACTAAAAAATATTTTTATTTAGAATGCGATCTATATCGGGCGGCTAAAACATTTTCCTTTTAAAAGGGAAAAAAGGTTAGATTTTCCTTTTTTAGTCTTATCTTGCTTAAAATCATACTCTAGTCCAAATTTGGAGTGTGATATGTATAGAATAAAAACACTATTTTTTAATTTTGATTCTGCAAAACCTTCTCTTTCCCATCTGAACAATTTTATTGTTCAACCCAGAAACAATCATTTGCCAATCGCTTATCGCGGCCTGATCTATTTTCACCGCGCCCTGCTCCACCATGTCCCGGGCCTCGCTTTTACTAGCGCATAATTTGGTTTGAACAAGCAAATCTAAAATATTTAATTGGCTGACTTTAAGAACAATTTCCGGAATTTGCTCCGGAATTTTTTTGTCTTGAAAAACTAATTGAAAATAGCTTTTCCCTTTTTGCGCGCCTTTTTCTTGCCAATACATTTTGGTAATTTCAAAGGCCAACTCTTCTTTAACTTCTTTGGGATTTTTCCCTGCCTTTAGTTCTTTTTTGAATATTTCCAAGCGATCCAGAGAAACGCGCGTGCAATGAATAAAATAGGGCAAAATTAAGTCATCACGCATACTCATTATCTTGCCGAACATTTCTTCCGGAGAATCCAAAATATTAATCACATTGCCCCAAGAAGAGCTCATTTTGCGGCCGTCAAGTCCGGCAATCAAATCGTTCATCAAAATATCTTGCGCCGCCTGATTAAAATGCTCTTGCATTCTTCGGCCGGCTAAAAGATTAAAGCGCTGGTCAGTCCCCCCGAGCTCCACATCCGCCCGAATGGCCACGGAATCATACCCTTGCATTAGAGGATAAAGCATTTCGCGCAAAGAAACTCTTTTTCTCTCGCTCAAGCGCTTCTTGATATTCTCCCTGCCAATAAATTCCGCGACCGAGAACAGATCAGCCTGCTCCCCGATTTCGCGATAATTAAGCTTGGCCAGCCATTCAGAATTGTGATGAAATTCAAATTTTTTTGTATCTAAAATCCTTCCCGCCTGATCAAGGTAAGTTTTCATATTGCGCTCTACTATCTCTTGCTTAAGCATGGGCCGCTCGGCATTTTTGTCGCTCGTATCACCGATTAGGCCGGTAAATCACCGATAATAAAAACAACCTGATGGCCCAAATTTTGAAAATCGCGCAATTTCAAAAGCGGAATGGAGCGGCCAAGATGCAAATTTGGGCTCGTCGGATCAATGCCGAGTTTAACGCGCAGTCTTTCACCCTTACGCATTCTCGCCTCTAGCCGTTTGTAATCAATCGCTTCAGCCACGCCGCGGGTCAAAACTTCTTTGATTTTTTGAGGATTGGTGTTGATTCTAGACATAGAATGACCTCTGATAAGGGGGGTTAAATAATTTCAATATTTTTTAATTCCGGCATTTTTTCTTTTAATTCTTTTTTAACAAAGTTTTCGCTCGTCATTTGAGCCATTGGGCAATCTGAACACGCGCCTTGAAATTTTAATTTCACAGTTTTCTTGCCCCCATTAAACTCCGCTAGAGAAACTCCGCCGCCGTGCAAGGCGAGTTTTTCATTGATTGATTCAAGGATTCTTTCTAGATTATTTTTAGACACAAATTTATAATTATTTTTTTACAGCTTGGTTAGTTTAATTACAGGACTTACGCGAGTTATGCTTTTTAGCTTATATTAGATTAAAAATTCAGCTTCAAACTCCTTTTAGAAAAAATTAAAGCTGAAAGTTTTCGCGTTAAAAATGGTCTAAAACCTAAAAACATCGTTTTTACCTAAAAAGAAAATTTGCGCGCTTTTCTCCAAGATAGAAGATAAAAAATTTAAGGTGCGTAACTCCTGTTAATTATACCGCAAATTGGGAAAATGAAAAAGCCCGAAACATTAGTTTTGAGCTACTTCTTCCGCCTCCTCAATTAACCAATGGCATTATTTTTAATCTCTGTCAATCTTTTTTGACAACTCCTCTCAAATTTCGTAAAATAAAGCTATGTTTAGGAGCCCAACGAAAAAGAAAAAATTTATTGTCCAAAGACGGCGAGTGGGTTACAGGCGTGTCCGCAAAGGCGATCTTGTAATTGCCCGAGAGGAATTGAAAGCAAAAAGGCGGAAGCGAATCAAGAAGATTTTTAAAATTGTTCTTGCTCTTTTTTTGTTGGGAATTTTCAGCCTGATTGTCGCCGCGATTTCGGTTTTTGCTTATTTTGCCAAAGACCTGCCTGACCCTAAAAAACTCTCCGACCGCCAAATGATTGAAAGCACGAAAATTTATGACCGCAGCGGCGAACATCTTCTATACGAAATTCACGGCGAAGAAAAGCGCACTGTCATCCCTTTGGATAAAATTTCTAACCACTTGGTTAAAGCGACTTTGGCAGCCGAAGATGACGATTTTTATAATCACAAAGGAGTGGATTTTCGCTCAATTCTGCGTGCCGCTTGGCTGGATATAAAAGGAGGAGGGACGCGCAGCCAAGGCGGATCAACAATTACCCAGCAACTCGTTAAAAATTCCATTCTTACTCCGGAAAAAACATTCTCGCGAAAATTTAAAGAACTAATTTTATCATTAGAAATAGAACGCCGTTTTTCCAAAGACCAAATCCTGGAAATGTATTTAAACGAAATTCCTTACGGTTCCAACGCCTATGGCGCGGAAGCAGCGAGTTTAACTTTTTTTGGCAAAAACGCTGTTAATTTAACTTTAGCCGAGGCCGCGACCATTGCCTCTCTGCCTCGCGCCACGACTTTCTATTCCCCTTTTGGATCCCATCCTGAAGCCCTGGAAGCCCGGCGCCAATATGTGATCAATCGCATGGCTACTTTAGGCTATATCACGCCCGAGGAAGCCGACAGCGCCAATCAAGAAAAAACGCAATTTACGGAAAATCGCGAGGGCATTGTCGCGCCCCATTTTGTTCTTTACATTAAAGAACTTTTGGCCGAAAAATACGGCGAAGATTTTATTGAGCGCGGCGGATTAAAAGTTTACACAACCCTGGATTATGACAAACAAAAAATGGCCGAGGATTTGGTCTTTGAAATGAGCAAAAATTACGTTCAAAATTTTAACGCTCATAATGCCGCCCTGCTTGCCTCTGATCCAAAAACGGGCCAAATTTTAGTAATGGTCGGCTCCCGCGACTATTTTGATTTAGAAAACGACGGTAATGTTAATGTCACAACCAGACCGCGCCAGCCCGGCTCTTCTTTTAAGCCATTTGCCTATGCTCGCGCTTTTGTAAAAGGTTATACTCCGGATACTTTGCTTTTTGATTTTACGACCAATTTCGGTTTGCAAGGCGGCAAAGAATATATTCCGCAAAACTACGACGGCAAAGAGCACGGGCCCGTCACAATGCGCGCGGCCCTGGCTAATTCTTTAAATATTCCAGCGGTCCAAACCCTTTATCTCGCCGGCATTGACGAAACAATTGATCTGGCGCGTCAGATGGGCATCACAACCCTGGAAGACCGCTCCCGCTTCGGCCTTTCCTTGGTTTTAGGCGGCGGCGAAGTAAAACTTTTGGATTTTGTGCCGGCTTACGGTGTTTTTGCCAATGACGGCATCCGGCAAGAAAAAACCGTAATTTTAAAAATTACGGATAAAGACAACAAAGTTTTGGAAGAATGGAAATCAAGCGAGGGCAAAAGAGTTTTGGAAGAACAAGTCGCGCGCGAAATTAACAATGTTCTCTCGGATAACAACGCCCGGCTGATGATCTTTGGCGCTCGCAATTCCCTAAATCTTGGCGAACGGATTGTCGCCGCTAAAACCGGCACAACCCAAGATTATCGCGACGCATGGACTGTTGGGTATACGCCATCGCTCTCGGCCGGCGTTTGGGTGGGAAACAATGACAACAGCGAAATGAAACGGGCCGACGGGTCTCAAGTTGCCGCGCCGATTTGGCAGGCTTTTATGAAAAAAGCCTTGGGAAAAACACGGTCCGAATCTTTCCCGTCTTATGAAAAATATGAATTGTCAAAAATGATTTTACACGGAAAATACAATGAAATCACCGCCCGCGTTTGCGAAATTAACAGCCAATTTCTCAATGAAAGCTGTTGCCCCGAAGATCAGGTGGTAGAAAAAAAATTCCGCGAAATTCATAATATTCTTTTTTACGCGGATAAAGATAACCCCCGGGGTCCGATTCCGGAAAATCCTTCAGACGATCCGATGTTTGAGCGCTGGGAAAAGCCGGTTCAAGACTGGATCGCCCGCGAAAAAATCCCAAGCAACAGTCCCCCGGATAAACTTTGCGATTATCATGAAGAAAAAAACAAGCCGCAAGTTAAAATCATTGCTCCGGCAAACAATGATCTGATTGAAAATAATAATATTGATATTGAGGTTGATGGCGACGCGCCTTTAAATTTTGAAAAGGCGGAATTTTATTTTGACAACAAACTTTTTGAAATTAAGACCAACAACCCTCCCTGGAAAACGGAATATGCGAGTTTTGATCCGTCCGGATTGCATACGATTAAAGTCGTTGCTTATGATCAAATGGGCAATGTCGGCCAAGACAATGTAATAATCAATTTGAAAAGCGAACAAATGATTTATGTCAGCAAGCCAGATTCAAGCGGAGTAATCGGCGAGCAAGATTTTCCCTACAATTTAGAAGCAAGAGCGGCGCATCCTGCCGGAATTGTTAAGATCAATTTTTACGGCCGCGATTTAACCCGGGACAAAAGGACATTCTTAATCGGTTCAGCCACGAGCGAGTCCGAAGCTTATCAATCCGTTTGGCAGTCCAAACCTCTCCCCGGCCAATACGAAATTTATGCGATTCTATTTGCCAAAGACAATGATACGACCCAAAGCGCGAGAGTGATTATGGAAGTGGAATAGCAGAAATCACATACTACTGGATAATTTTAAAAACAATCCGCTCCACCGCTATCCCGCCTAAAAGCTTGTTAATTTCTTGGATCACGCTATGCTGAACAAATCGCAATTGGCAGGCCCAGGCTGACGAAGGCACAGCAATTGTCAAAATTTTATTGCGCAAAAACAAAACCCGCGAAGCTCTCGCGGCTTTTTCGTTTAAAATTTCCGCGACGATCTTTTGATAAGCCAAGGGAATTTGTTTTTTTTCAATCGTCACCCCGGCCCCGATTTTGTCTATGAATTGAGGCAAAACTGATTTTAAGAGAATGAACATACAATATTTTGCGAAATCAGAACGCTGACTTTCTTGAACGAGAACTTCTCTCTTAGATCTAGGGGAGATAAGAGAGAAGTTACAACCCATTAACCCCTCTTGTTGGGGGGGTCTCTATCTTCCCTCTCACCACCTCCAAAATCAAAGCGTCTTTGCGCAAATCCGGCGCGATTTCGGACAAATCCGTGGTCGTGATAAATGTTTGCTGGCCGCGAACAAGGTTAGCTACTTTTGTTTTGCGCTTTGCGTCCAATTCTGAAAAAACATCGTCTAAAAGCAAAACTGGCCGCTCACCAAGTTCTGTTTTTAAAAACTCTAATTCCGCCATTTTCAAAGCGAGCACGGCCAGGCGAAATTGGCCGCGCGATCCTTGACTAATAATATTCTTGTGGCCAAGAATAAAATGAAAATCGTCACGGTGCGGCCCGAACAAAGTCTGGCCGCGAAAAATTTCCGTCCCCTCTTTTTCCAAAAGCTCGCCGCGAAAACGCAAACGCAAACCCTCTTCGGCAGAATCCGCCGCAATATGGAACGAAGGCAAATAATGCAAATTAAGTTCTGGCCAAAGTTCCTTTTTTTCTCCTGAAACGATTTTGGCGTAATAGTTTTTAGTTAAAGCGGCAAGGGACTGAAGCATTTTCTGGCGAAATTGGATAATAAAACTACCCTTGTCGGTTAATTCATTATTCCAAAAAATCAATTCTTCCCGCTTGCCAATATTTTTTTTAATCCGAATTAAAACCTGATTGCGATGCCTTAAAATTTTATTATACTCCATCAATTTCTGGCAATAAATATGGCTTACTTTACAAGCGACAATATCTAAAAAACGGCGGCGGGCGCCTGGCACGGCGCGAATTAAATTAATGTCTTCCGGACAAAACAAGACCGCCAAAAAAGCGCCTAAAATTTCGCGCACCGAAGCAAGCCGGGAATCAAGCTTAATGATTTTCTGAACCCGCTCCCTGCCTTTGGCGACTTTTAAAACAACTTCTATTTTAAAATCGCGACCTAATCCATGGCCTTCCGCTTCAACGCGAGAAAAATTTTCCTGTTCGCCGATTAAACCGGCATCGCTCCGCAAGCGGAAAGATCTAGTCAGAGCGAGAATGTAAATCGCTTCTAAAAAATTAGTTTTTCCTTGCGCGTTGTCCCCGACCAGGACCACAACCTTCTTGTCCGTGGTAACATCCAGGTTGGCATAATTGCGAAAATTAAAAAGTTTTAAATGGCGAAGACGCATATTCTCTGATCTTGAATTACGAAATACTCCCCAACCCCCGTGATCCAAGAGGAATTTTAACTAATTTCGAATCGGCATAATTAAATAAAGAAAATCGCTTTTACCGTCGGCGCCTGATTTCAAAGTGCCTGGTTCGTCCGGCCCGCTGGTTTCAAAAAGCGCGCTTTCCGCGGCAAGATTATTTAAACCTTCCAAAAAATAGCGATGGTTATAAATAATTTCTTGCGGCTCGCCGCTAACCTCGGCATCCAATTTAGATTGATTGGCGCCAACCCCCGCGCTTTCGGCTGAAATTAAAAGCTCGTTTTTTTTAGGATCTATTTTTAAGCGGATATCGTTCGTTTCGCGCGCCGCGAAAAAGCTGGCTCGTTTTGCCGCTTGAGAAAATTCGCGAACCCCGGCTTTTAGGCGGGTCGTCATTTTTTGAGGAATAATTTGCTTGTAATCAGGATACTGGCCTTCAACCAAGCGGGCGGTAAAACCGATTTCGCGAAATTGAAACAAGACCTGGTTTTCGGTAAAAAATATTTCTACATTTTCTTCCCGATTCTCTAAAATACGCAAAAGTTCGGCCACGGCGCGAAAAGGAATAATCGCTTTTAAATCCTTCTTGCTCGGCGCGGCAAGATCCGCTTTTTTTTCGGCCAAGCGATAACTGTCTGTAGCAACTAAAGTCAGACTGCGTTTCCTGAAACTGAAGAAAACGCCGGAAATTTCCGGCCGCAGTTCATCCTGGGCCGCGGCAAAACTAACGCCTGACAGCCCGTTACGCAACACTGCCTCGCTAATTGAAAACATCGCTCCTTTTTTCATCTTGCTAATCAAGGCATATTGGAAAGGAAAATCTTCCGCTGGCAGACCCCGAATTACGGCCTGGTCCCCTTCTGTTTGAATTTTTAAGCCACCATCCTCCAAAGTTAGCGTCACCTTGTCCGCGGCCAGAGAACTAACATAATTAGCCAGCAATGAAGCCGCAATTGTGATTCTGCCTTCGCTCACGATTTTGCCGCGAACAAAATAATTGATTCCGGTTTCTAGATTTGTGCTTGCCAATCGCAAAGAGCCATTCTTTGTTTCCAGGAGAATATTATTCAAAATCGGCAAATTCGCGTTTGAACTTGCCAGTCTGCTGACCGTTGCCAGTCCTTTGTTTAAATTTTCTTGGGTGCAAATTATTTTCATAAACAAATAATTTAATAATAAATTATTTTATTCATTAAAAATATTATTATTGTTATTAAAGAGTGGATAATGTCTTGAATATAGGTGATTTTATTTAAAGTTAGGCAAAATTAAAGGGGATAAAATGTTTTTGTATAGTGGATAACGAGGGGTTAAAAATAAGGCAAGGTGCGCATAAAATGACAAAATGTTTAGAAATGAATTTTTTTGGGGATAAATGGCGGATAACAGATTTATTTATGAACATCTTGTTCACTGACATTCCGCAGAATAGCCACAACAAATCTTGGTCCCCCGTATTTCAGGCATAAATCCTTTGTTTGATTAGTTCTATTTCGCGGCGCACTTCTTCGTTTTCATTGATTTCTCCGCTGATTTTTTTGTAAGCGTGGATTACTGTCGTGTGGTCGCGGCCGCCCAATTCTTGGCCAATAGAAGGATAAGAAATTTTGGCTTCAACGCGCAAAAGATACATTAAAATTTGGCGCGGGTAGGAGATTTCTTTTTTTCGCGAATCACTGACTAGGTCTTTCATGTCCAAGTTGTAAAATTGGACTACAGAGCCGATAATTTCTTTGGCGGACGCGAGATGGGGGCGCGGCGCGTTGATGACGTTTTTCAAAACTTTTTGCACATTAAGAAGCGTTAAAGGGAAAGGGGCCAATTGGTAGTTGGCGATTACGCGATTTAAGGCTCCTTCCAGTTCGCGGATATTGCGCTGGATATTGATCGCGATATAACTTAAAATATCGTTGTTGAAATTAAGGCCGACTTTTTCGGCTTTGTTTTTTAAAATCGCAATCCTGGTTTCAAGATCAGGCAGTATAATGTCCGCGACCATGCCTCCTTCAAAACGGGAGGAAAGCCGCTCTTCAAGCGCCGGAATCGCTTTTGGCGGCCGATCGGAAGAAATCACGATTTGCTTATTCTCTCCGTAGAGGACGTTAAAAATATTAAAAAATTCTTCTTGGGTTTTTTCCTTGCCGGCGATAAATTGGACATCGTCAACGATCATAACATCAATATTGCGATATCGTTCTTTGAAAAAGTTGACGTCATGCTTTTGGATCGCGCGCACAAGTTCGTCAGTGAACCGCTCGCTCGCCACATATTTCACTTTTTTAGTTTGGAATTTTTTAGTAATTTCATTGCCCACAGCTTGTAAGAGATGGGTTTTACCCAATCCAACGCCGCCGTAGATAAACAATGGATTGTAGGTTAAGCCCGGATTGCAGGCCACGGCATGGCAAGCGGCTCGCGCGAGTTCATTGTTGGCGCCGACGACAAAATTATCAAAAGTATAGCGCGGATTGAGGTTTGTTTCATGATTTATTCTATTCAAAGGATTTGAATTCTCTTCAATTGCTTGGACTCGCGCTTCTTTGGTTTTTGTTTTGGCGATTTTTCTTGAAAGAGGCAAGGTTTGGTTTTGATTTTTTAGGCTGCAGACCTCGTATTTTATTTTTTCCGGCCGTTCACCAGTGGCATTGGTTAGAGCATGCAAGATCAATTTTTGATATTTGTTTTCCAGCCATTCCTGCGTAAAAAGGTTGGGCACGCTGATAATCGCTTCGCGATTTTCGCAAGAGACCAAAGAAGTATTCGTAAACCAGGTGGTGAAGCTTGCTTTGCTGATTGAAAGCTCTAGCTCGCCGAGGATGTTTTGCCAAATTTGTTGATTGTCCATATGTTTTTGTTTTTTTGATTTTTCAGGACATTGTTCAGTACTTAACAACAGGACTTCCGCAGTCCATCTTTTTGGCCTATATTAACCTAAAAAAACCAGTTGAAAACTCCTTTTAGAAAAAATTAAAGCTGAAAGTTTTCGCGTTAAAAATGGTCTAAAACCTAAAAACATCGTTTTTACCTAAAAACGCGAGTTACGAAATACCAAAAACCTTGCTTTTTTAATAGTTTGCTTATCTTTTTCCCTTTTAAGATTAAAAATAATGCCGCCTTTAAAAAACATCTTTTGGCTTTAAAACGCGCTT
>Ga0172371_10010052_pt1 | contig 12879 bp, 7 predicted proteins | sample Lak12m_FD_114543 | JGI IMG/M metagenome (GOLD analysis project Ga0172371, IMG submission 114543) | Freshwater microbial communities from Kabuno Bay, South-Kivu, Congo - kab_022012_12m | ecosystem: Environmental > Aquatic > Freshwater > Lake | place: Democratic Republic of the Congo: South-Kivu... | reverse complement strand
TGATAGTAATTGTAGGGAGAGTAAGCTCTATCGCTCGTATGAGATATTTTACGAATATTTTAAAGGTCGTCAAAATTTAGAAAACTATATAAATAGTCTATCTTGTCTTCAGATAGTAAAAATTCTTCTAGATTCAACCGACGATAATCCTCAAAAAGTTTTTGAAAGTATAAACTCAACTGGGAAGCCCCTTACAGACGGTGATAAAATTCGTAACTTTGCTTTAATGCTAAACAATAGTGACGCTAGAGACATAGTTTTAAATAATTATTGGAAGAAAATTGAAACAGAATTAACTGAAATAAATAAGGATTATATTTCTGACTTTTTCAAATACCTCCTGACTGGTAAGCTCCAAAGAGAAGTTAAAATTGATCAGGTTTATCCAGAATTTAAAAAACTTTTTTATGATAAGATTGATGACCAACAAGAGGACAAGGCTAAACTAGAAGAATTTTATGGAGACATTATCAATCAGTTAGATTATTATATCTTTTTAAAGTTCAATATAGATAAAGATGATGATTATAAGATAGTCAGAGACAAAGGCTTTAGATTAAACTACCTCAAGGTAGAAACTCACTTTCCATTTTTAATGAGTGTCCTAAATGAATATAAGGCGAAAAAAATTGATGATGAGACTCTTGCTAGAATTTTCAACATCCTAGAGAGTTATTTATCTAGAAGAATCATTTGTAATATATATTCCACTGGTTTAAATAAATTTTTTGCCACTTTACACCGTGAGATAGTAGCCTATCAGTCCGAATATCCGGGCAGTAACTACGCCGACATTTTGTCCTATATATTAATCAATAAACACAAAACTGGTGATTTGAGATTTCCAAGGCAAGCTGAGATAGAAGATACAATAGAAAACAACGAATTTTATACCCAAAAAGGTATTTATGTTAAGTATATTTTAACTTCCATAGATGATAGCTCAAAGGAATCAAAGCTGTTGAAACAAATCGCCGCAGGAGATCTTCAGCTTACGATTGAGCATGTCATGCCACAGAAGTTAAGTAGTGAGTGGAAAAAAGATTTAGGGTCAGACTATGATCAGATTCATCAAAAGTATCTTCATACATTGCCCAACCTTACACTAACAGGATATAACTCAAAATACTCTAATAACTCTTTTACAAAAAAGAAAGAAACTGAGAACGGATTTACAGATAGTCCCCTCGTTATTAATAAATTTATCAAAAACTTGGATGTTTGGGATCTCAAAGCGCTCAAAAAAAGATCAAAGTGGTGGCTGAAACAGATTGACAAAATCTGGCCTGTTCCAGAAACATGCTTTGCTCCGAAAGAAGAAGAAACCGAACTTATTTTTACTGAAGAAGATCTAATCGGGGCAAAAATTAAGACGATTAAGATTTTTGGGGAAACTTATGATTGTACTAATTGGATATCTGCATATGGTTTAATTTTAGAAAGGCTATTTTCGAGTGAATCAAATCTTTTTGATTATGTTCTATCAGACGATTTTTTGCCTAAATATATAAAAACTACCCAGGAAGAATTGAGAGAGCCAGATGAAATTGAAGGAACACCATACTACTTTGAAACCAATCTGAACAATAATTATAAAAAGGATGTTATCGCTAGGTTACTTGAATATGCAGAGGTTAGTCCGTCTGAAATAACAGTAATTTTAGCCGACAATAACACGGAATAAAATGGCACGCAAAACATACGACCCGACATCAAAAGAACAGTTTAAAATTAGCCGTACCGGCATAGAGAACTTTATTCGATGTCCTCGGTGTTTTTATATGAATCAGCGACTTGGCATAAGTCAGCCCGGTGGATACCCCTTCACACTAAACTCGGCTGTAGATCACCTCTTGAAAAAGGAGTTCGATATCCACAGGGCTGGTGCTACTACTCATCCCTTGATGAAGCACTACGGGATAGATGCGGTGCCCTTCCAACATGAGGATATGGATAAGTGGCGGCATAACTTTACCGGGGTGCAGTTTTTACATAAACCGACTGGATTTCTGATTTATGGGGCGGTTGATGATGTATGGGTAGATCCTGACGGTCAGATCATGGTCGTGGACTATAAGGCAACTTCAAAAGAAGGAGAAGTGACGCTCGATGCGGACTGGCAGGATGGATATAAAAGACAAATGGAAATCTACCAGTGGCTTCTCAGGCAGAACGGATTCAAAGTATCAGATACAGGATATTTTGTATATGCAAATGGGCAGAAAGATAGAAAGGCATTCGACGGTAAGCTAGAGTTTGATATAAAAATAATTCCTTACACTGGCAGCGATGAGTGGGTAGAAGGAGCTGTTACTAAGGCAAAAGAATGTCTAGAATCAGAAGATATTCCTGACTACACCGATGATTGTGACTACTGCAAGTACCAAAAAGAACTCAAAGAGCTTTAAAAATCCCTTCAAATAAGGTATAATCTTATCTCAAAAGAAAGGTATCTCATGGATCTTAAGGGTTTAAAAACCGAAGACGATCTGAAAACTCTCATTATTGAAAAATGGGGTTATGCTCCTTATGGAGATAGACTTACAGGCATAAGTCTTGATGAATCAACAAGAAACAAAATCCTAGTGGAAAAAATAATAGCTAACCATGAAGGTTTCCATGTTTTATATTTTCAGTTAGATGAAACAAAAAAGAGTGAGAACCAAAAAATTGAAGGATTCATGCGAACAGTTGAGAGAGAGGTCGTTGGAAGGCTAGATCGACACGAACGCAACACAAAACTTTTTGTTTTTGGCTCGGAAAAGGGGGATTATTGGCACTTTGTAAATGCCTTAAATACTACCCAAGTTACATTGAGAAGGTTTTCAATATCACCTGATAATAGGGAAAAACTCCGAACTGCCCAAGAACAATTAGCAAAAATAGAAATTTCATCTAAAGCAGATTCTATTCAGGAAGTAATTAAGAAACATGAAAGAGCATTTGATGTAGAAGAAGTAACAAATGGATTCTTTAAAGCTTTTGGAGACAAATTTGTTGAATTAATGAAATTAATCTCCATTGTAAAAAGAGGAGCAGATCATAAAGAACTAAGTGACATAACACAGATAATATTAAACAGGCTTATATTTTTAAAATTCATCGAAAAGAAAGGTTGGCTGGATGGTGACCATGAGTACCTTTTTAATAAATTTCAGGACTATTATGATACAAATAAATCTTACTGGTTGGAAGTTATCTGTCCTTTATTTGATTTGCTTTCTGAAGATCATAAAGCACCAGATCCAAAATTAGGAGAAATACCATTTTTAAATGGTGGATTGTTTGGTAAGGAACCAAAAAATCTTTTTACCTTAGCTATCCCCAATGAATATTTTAAATCTCTTTTTGAAGATGTTTTAAATAGATTTAACTTTACAATTGATGAATCGTCACCACTTTCGGTAGAAGTTGCTGTAGACCCAGAGATGTTGGGTCGAATTTTTGAATCTTTGGTGTTGATCATAGAAAAATCGAAAGACATAGAAGAAGATATTAGAAAAGCTACTAGCAGAAGAGCGACGGGAAGTTACTACACTCCACGTAATGTTGTATTCCACATGTCTCGAGTAGCTATTGCTAAGTCACTATCAAAAAATTCGGGAATATCTGAGCTTGATATTAGAAAAATGATTGACATTGTAGTTGACGAGATTCCTGATGATGAACAGGTCGAGAAATGTCATTTAAGTAAGACACAAATACAGGCTTTATTTGAATGTATAGAAAATATTACTATATGTGACCCAGCGGTTGGGTCGGGGGCATTTCTTTTGATTTGTCTGCAGATTTTAGTTGGACTTAGGCGATACTTTAGTCTTGTTCTAAATAAAAAACCAGATGACGACTATATTCTCAAGGAAAAGGTTATCTCAAACAATTTGATAGGTGTTGATATACTGGCACAAGCAGTACACATCTGCGAACTTCGTTTGTGGTTGTCTCTCACGGTGGATTTTAAAGAAGGCAGAAAGCCCCCAACCCTACCGAATCTTTCCTATAGAATTTTTCAGGGAGATAGTATCAAAGACCACCTTCTCGGCGAGGAGATACTTTTAGATAAATACAGACCTAACAAAAGTCAACTGCACAAAGACCCGACGATAGCCCAGGATCTCAACAGATTAAAGAGCCTGAAATCCAAGTATTTTGATGAATCAGGCGAAGCGGAAAAAAACAGGGTTCAAAAAGAAATCTATAAAAGAAAATTACAAATTGCGATTAAAATTTTAGAAGAAGAACATGCCATTTTTGAAAAGAAAAACATTGAGCAGCAAAGTCTTCTAGGTGAAGAATATATTAAAAAAGATTCACAGTTAAGTTTAAAAAAAGAAATTAGCAAGGAGAAAAGGGATTTTATCAGAAGACTTAAGGACATTTACAACAGGGGTCTCTTTGAAAACTTTAGTAAAGATAAAATAGACTTTGTTTGGCTAATAGACTTAGTTGAGTTTTTCGTAGATCACGGACAGGGAGGGTTTGATATTGTAATTGGTAACCCCCCCTATGGGATAAAGATGGAAGAGAGAACTCGTTATGGCCTAGAAAGTAAGGATTCTTATGGAGTTTTTACAGCATTGGCCCTGGATGAACTTTTAAAAGAAGGTGGAGTTTTAAGCTTTATAACATCTGATACTTGGCAAACCATCAAAAGTCACAAGCCATTACGAAAAAAAATTCTTGATAACGCTAATGTGCATGAACTACTCATGATGCCGTCTTGGATTTTTGGAGCCACGGTCAACACAAGCATCCTTACTCTGACAAAGTTATCTGGTGAAGTGCTTTTCGGCAAACTTGTTACAGGAGCAGATGAAAGGGATAAGTCGCAAATTCTTGCATGTGACTTTACAAGGACAGAGAACCCAACAGAACTTGATGAATATATTTATTCACTAGATAATCCAAAGTTCTATAGCAGCGCAAAAGTTGCATTTTATCAATATGAACAAGGGCTAGTAAGAACAAACACCAACATACCATTTTTCGTTGGCTCCCCAAAGTTATTTCAGTTAATGAACGATAAAAGCTGCCAGGAAATTGAAAAGGAAATGAGCGGAAAAAAACTAAAGATTAGACAAATAAAAATGAATGGTAAAACCGTTGAGATGGTTCGGTTTGGAGATATCGCAAATATTAAACAAGGCTTAGCAACAGGAGATAACAAATCATATCTCTATCAAAATCCACTAGCCCGGGGCAGCTATAAAGATGTTAACGCTTACAAAGACTATATATTGACCGAGCGCGACATAAACAAAATAGCAAATGACGAGATGCTACGATCAAAGGTAGTTGAAAATGGATTTCACAAGGCAAAAGATGAGAAAAATTTTGATGAGGATTTATGGTTTGAGGGAAGGTATATCGCGCCTCATGATAAGGGCGGGGAGTGTGATACAAGTATTGGTTTTTTACCAAATTATTATGTCCCGACAGAATATTATATTGATTGGAGTACTGAATCAGTCAAAAGACTAAAAAAAATAACAATTAAAGAAAGAGATGGTGGAGGTCCCGAACAATTAGCTGCCGTCATAAGAAACCCCGAATTATATTTTAAAAGAGGCATTACCTATTCGACTGCCGGGGTGTATTCCCCCACTTTTAGGATCGGTTCTGCATCAGTTTTTGGTCATCGTGGTTCTACAATATTCACCAGCTTTAATACTGAAAATTTACTCGGTATTTTGTGTAGTAAAACGTTCAAGTATTTTCTACGAAATTATGAAAATCACACTATTGCAGCTGAAGCGGGCACTTTCGATAATTTGACTTTCCCTATATTTGCTAACGAAGACATAGTAGAAATTGTCTCTTTGATTATTGAAAAACAAAAACAAAATCTACGTTATGATTATATGAGCAATGAGCAGAAAGAAATTGATAAATTGGTTTATGGTATGTATGGTCTGAGTGAAGATGACATACAAGAGGTTGAAAATTGGTATGCAAGACGTTACCCGAAATTAGCTAGATTTTGTAATGTAAAAGAGGAATCAAATGCCTAAAGATATTATTACAACACCAGAACAAAAGTTTTCAGATGAGCTTAAGTCCGAATTGAAGGATGCTAAGAGCGCAAGATTTGCTGTTGGTTGGTTCTTTATATCGGGACTACAAGAGATAAGGGATGAACTAGACAAACTAGAAAAGGTAGAGCTACTTATAAGTCCTTCCACAAATCGTCAGACGGTAGAAACTATGCTTGCCGTTGATAAGTTTGATGAAGCGGTTAGGGATAAGTTGGCAGAAAGTAAATACTTGACACCAGAACAAAAACAAAAAATTTTGGATTCTGAAGCTAATGCTCTATTAAGTAGGACCGGAAAATTAAAGCCAAGTAAAGAAAGCGCTGAATTTCTAATATGGCTTAGGGAAAAACTAAGCACAAAACAGATTCAGATTCATATGTATACTAAAGAGGCGATGCACGCAAAGATGTACCTGATAGAGAAAAAAGATACTAAAAAGGTAGCTTTTGTTGGTTCGAGCAATATTTCAGTTAGTGGATTTTCTCTAAACACCGAGCTAAACATAAGATTGACCAAAGAAGAACAAGTCATAAAGTTAGAAAAGTGGTTTAAAGGCAAATGGGAGAATACAAAAGATTGCGACTTCACATCTCTTGCTGAGAAGGCCCTTAAGAATTCATGGGCAGAAAATAAAGAGGTCACCCCATTCCTAATCTATCTACGTGTATTACATGATATCTTTTCTTTGGAAGACGAAGATGAGATGGAAATGGAAAAACTAAATGAAGATATGCCGGAGCTGTATAAATTTCAAAAAGATGCCGTTATTGATGCTTATAAAAGGCTCAAAAAATACGGAGGCCTCTTTCTCGCAGATGTGCCTGGTCTGGGGAAGACATATATGGGGTCTGCTCTTCTAGCCCATTTACAAGAAGAAGGTGAGAGAGGTGTTATAATATGTCCCCCGAAGATCAAGGACCAGTGGGAAGAAGTTTTGGATGAGTTTAATGTGAATGCAAAAGTCATATCAAGGGGTAAGTTATCCGACATTATCGATGATGAAAGGCTCTTACAAAAGGAAGTAATCATAGTTGATGAGGCTCACTATTTTAGAAATTCTGAAACAAACGGTTATAAGGACTTACAAATCATCTGTGAGGGCAAAAAGGTTGTACTAATAGGCGCGACACCTCAGAACTTGAGTTTGTGGGATATATATCAACAACTGAAACTCTTCCACCCGCAAGAAGTAACAGAACAACTCAAGGTAGACCCACCTATTTTGAAAGAATTCTTTGAAGAAGCGATAAAAGAAAGAGAGGATTTGGACAAGAAGGGTAAGGAGGATATACCAGATAGGTCAGAAAACCTATTTCAGCAACTTCTAATACGTCGAACAAGGAAAAACATAATTGATGAGTATGGAACGAAAGGTCTACCAGAATTTCCTAAGAGGCAGGGTCCTTACAGGATAGACTATGACATCGACGAAGTATATCCTGGTGGAATTTATAGTGAACTTAACAAAAGAATGGATGAGATAAACTTTGCTCGTTATGACATAGGTAGTTATATCAAAGAAGATGAGTTCACGGATGAAGAGAAGCAAAGGTTAAAAGCTGCTGGTAAAAACTTGAGAAAAATAATGCACATGATACTTTTCAAACTACTTGAAAGTAGCGTTGAGGCTTTGAGACAATCAACCGACTTAATATATAACTCGCATCTACTCTTTCTCAAAGGACTTGATGAGGGGAAAGTTCTTGCTGGCGAGTCAGCAGATAAAACTTATAAAAAGCTTAAAGATGATGTTTCTATTGAAGATATAGATATTCCACAGGATGCATATGATGCTCAAAAATTTGATAAAGAAAAAATTAGAAAAGACATTGAGAAAGATATGGCGATTTTTAAAGAGATGTATGAAATGGTCAAAGATATTTCCCCTGGAGATGATAATAAACTGCAAACCTTGGTAGATAGAATAAAGGGTGAATATGTACAAGAACATTGGGATGAGAGTGGTAAAGAAAAGTGTGAGGGGAAAAAAGTTTTGATCTTTACACAATATGCTTCAACGGCAAAATACATTGGAGAAGAATTAAAGAAACATTTTTCTAATGTTGACTTTGTTTCCGGTGTGGAAGGAAAAGTTTTGACTAAGGCTGCTCTCTTCTCCCCAAAAGCTAATGAAAAAATATTAAGAAAGAGGGGGCTAAAAGTTACTGAAGAAAATAAAATAGATATACTTGTGAGTACTGAACTGCTTGGTGAGGGTATGAATCTTCAGGACGGCCAAGTCGTTATAAATTATGAACTTCACTGGAACCCTGTTCGTATAATACAAAGAGTGGGGAGAATCGATAGAATTGGTAGTGAACACAAGAAGATTTGGGTATATAACTTTTTCCCACAGACACAGGCTGATGAAAAAATACACGTTAAAGCAAAAATAGAAAAAAGAATGAAAGAGATTCATCTTAGATTTGGAGGGGACGAGAAAACAGTTAATCAAGATGAAGTTTTACATGATAAGAAATTTTACAAGATGTACTCTGAAGATGAAAGGTCTTTAGAGGAAGATGAGAGAGACTCGTTGTCAGCACACCATCGTTTAAATTGGGTTAAGCTAAAGGAGAGCCATCTGGCAGACTATCAAAAAGCGCTTACCCTGCCTAACATGGTAGGATGTGGGAAGTTAAACAACGAAAAAGGCGTAATGGCATACTGTAGAACGGATAATTTCTATAAATTATTAATAGGTAATATACGAGGCGAGATAACTAATAGAAATGACTGGGAAATATTATCTATGCTTGAGTGTGGTCAGGGTGATAAACCCTTAACCGTCCATGATTATCACTACGACACCATGAACAAATTAAAGGAAAAATTCGAAGAAGAAGCAAATATTAATGAAGAAAAGAAGTCTAGATACCTTGAGCTCGTAAAAAAGCAGACGATTAACAAATTGGGGAAAATGAAAACAAGGAAGTCTCAGAAAATAAAGGATAGGATTGACGAAGTAGAGGGGATGGTAAGGAGCTGTAAGCTAGATGTTAGGTCGCGAAGGAATTTAAGAGCTATTATTAGACAGAAACACGGGTTAAGAGATGAAGAAATATTACAAGAAATAGTAGATTTGCTAAAGAACTGTGAAAAAGAAGAGTACAAAAAACCAGAAAAGAAATATGCAGAAATCATAATAAGTGAGAGTTTAAAGTAATAAAAATTGAGGCTGAAATGGATAATAAACAAAAAATTTCTAAACCAGTATATCAGCTCTATAACCTAACCCCAGAAGAAATCAAAATCGTCGAAGACAATTCAACATGAATAACTTCGCCAAATCATTAATCAATGAATCAAAATTTATTGCAAAAACTAAAAAAATGGAGAAAAGAGACGTCACAAAGGGATGGCGTTGATGCTTATATGATTCTTCACAATAAAACCATTGAAGCTATTACTGAGACATTACCTCAAAACGAAGAAGAATTTAAAGCTATTAATGGTCTTGGTGACAAAAAGTTCGAAAAATACGGCACCGAGATACTATCCTTAGTAAATGGTACAAATAAAGAAGATTCACCAAGACAGACAGAGGATAAGGAAAATGAGCCTTATACTGTTGGTGCTTATCTAAATCTTCTGAATGCAAATCTATGGAAGTATAAGGGACGAATACAGGGTGAAGTTAGCAGCTTAGATATCAGGCAAAATTTTTTATACTTTTCGATTAAAGACAAAGAAGACGCATCAGTCCTTAGTTGTTTTATGTGTAAAAATAATTACGATCTGTGCAGCATTACTATGGAAGAAGGAATGGAAATCATTGTTGATGGGTTTCCAGAAGTGTATAAGCCGAATGGACGCTTAAGTTTTCAGGTATCAACTATCGAGTTGGTTGGCGAAGGTGCTCTCAAGCTTGCCTATGATAAACTTAGAAAGAAACTAGAAGCGGAAGGGCTGTTTGCAGTTGAACGTAAAAAAGTAATTCCAGACTTGCCTCAAAAGATCGGTTTGATAACCTCAGAGGCAGGCGCGGTTATTCATGATTTTCAAAGTAATCTTGGTAAATATGGTTACAAGATAAAATTTATGGACTCTAGAGTTGAAGGACAGGCAGCAATCAAGGAGATAGTCTCGGCAGTGGAGTATTTTAAGGATAAGGATATTGATGTTTTGGTAATTATCCGAGGTGGAGGAAGTCTAGAGAGCCTCCAGGCCTTTAATAATGAGGTATTGGTAAGAAAAATAGCAGGTTGTAAAATCCCTGTTCTTTGTGGCGTAGGACACGATCAAGATATACCGCTCGCTTCTTTAGTTGCAGACAAAGCTGCCTCAACCCCTACTGCCGTTACAACAATTTTAAATGAATCCTGGAACAACGCTTCTAGTGATGTTTCTCACCTTGAAAAAGATTTAATGTATAAGTATCAAAAAACACTGAACGATACCAATAATCGACTTGAAGAGCTGTCAAGAAAGATAGAAAAAAGATTTACTCTTGTCTTGGCAAATTTTAATGAATTAAAGATCAAGATAAAGAGTTCACTCAACGGCATCGGCAATTCGATTAAGAGCATAAGTGAACAACTATCTGACCATTCATTGTCACTTATCAGGGGTTTTAACTCTGGTGTTAACCAGGTTACAAAAGAAATAGACGAGTATCCACCACAAATTAGCAAAAATTTTGCAAATCAGATTGAAAAAACTAATAACTTTTTAGGTGATATGGAGGCCACACTAAAGATTCATAATCCCATGCATCAATTAAAGCTCGGCTATAGCATCGTATCGGTTGGAGGAAAAATTATAAAGAATATTGATCAAGTCAACGTAGGAGATCAGGCTGACATTCGAGTTTCTGACGGTCAAATGAGTTCAGAGGTAATAAATATAAATAAGATAAAGAGGTAAATATGACTCAAAAAAGTGATTTAAAGAGTAAATTAAAGAAGTTAAAGGAAATAGTTGCATGGTTTGACGAACAAGAAGAGGCTGACGTGGAGGCCGGGCTTGCAAAAGTAAAAGAGGGGGCAGAGCTTATAAAGGAAAGTCGGAGAGAACTCAAAAATATTGAGAATGAATTTGAAAAAGTAAAAAAAGAAATTGATGTGGAAGAGATAGGTGTTGATGAAGTAAAATTAAACTCTCAGAAAAAAGACATTGATGAGGTTGATATTGACGATATACCGTTCTAATGAATTGTAATATGCGGCAAACCAAGCAATGATGAGCTAAAAAAGATGGAACAAATACAAGCTTTAAAAATTATGCGTTCTGGTAAGAACTGTTTTATCACAGGACGAGCTGGTACTGGAAAAACTTATTTATTAAATCAATTTATAGGATATTTAAATGAGAAAAAGATACCAGCAGGGATCACTGCATCAACTGGAATCTCGGCTACGCATATTGACGGACAAACCATTCATTCATGGTCAGGTATAGGGATAGCTGACAAATATGATGAAGTAATTGTTCAGAAGGCAGCGAGGCGTCTTCTGATAAAAGAAAGGGTGAAGATCTCCAGAGTCTTAATCATAGATGAGGTTTCTATGCTTCATGATTTTCAGCTTGATATGGTAAATGCAATTTGTAAAAAAGTAAAAGAAAACAATTTACCCTTCGGTGGTCTACAAGTTGTTTTGTGCGGTGACTTTTATCAACTGCCACCAGTATCGAAAAGGTATCACAGAGGAGAATTTATAACTAACTCAAGCTCTTGGAATGAGTTGAATTTAGAAGTTTGTTATTTAGAAAAAACATATCGCCAACAACAAGACGAACCACTGCTGAAACTTCTAAATGAGATTAGAGAGAACTCTGTTTCAGAACAAAACACCAGAAGACTTATTGAGAGGGTTGATTATGCATTTGATAAAGACATTACAACCACTAAATTGTATACCAATAATATTGACGCGGATGCTTATAACTTAGGGATGTTATCAAAAATAAAAAATAAAGAACACAGATTTATCATGCAAAAGAGTGGAGAACCAGAAAATGTAAGAAAACTAGCCCAGGGTTGTTTAGCACCCGAGACACTTATATTAAAGAAGGATGCAGTTGTAATGTTCTTAAAAAATAATCCGGCCAAAGGATATGTAAATGGAACAACAGGTAAGGTAGTTGATTTTGATGAAGAAGGTTATCCGATTATTAAGGTATTCAAAAATAAAAAGAGAATAACAGCCCTGCCCGCTGACTGGGATATGGAAGACAACTTAAAGATTATAGCTAAAATTACACAGGTTCCATTGAAGTTAGCTTGGGCAATCACAGTCCACAAAAGCCAAGGGATGACACTTGATTATGCTCAGATAGATTTAAGTAAGGCATTTACATACAGTCTTGGATATGTTGCATTATCCAGGGTGAGGTCTATTGAAAGTCTCTCTTTGCGTGGATTTAATAAGGTTTCTCTAAAAGTCAGTGAAGAAGCACTTGCCATTGATGAGTTTCTCAAGAAGCCAATTAACAAAGAAGGGGCGGCTATTTCAGATCAAGCATTAAAGGAATCTACAGTAGCAAAGGAGAAGAAGGAAATTATCCAAGAATCTTCTAAAATTTATGGCAAACAATCAGTGAGAGAACTCCAAAAATATCATAGAAAAAGTCTAACTGAAGTTGTTAGTGAAATATTAATAACACTTGGAATTATTTTTGGAGGTTTTATTATTTTCTCGATAATCTTCTGGTTTTTACTAAAATAGTTTGTTAAATAGATTGACAGGGTTGATGTTTATGATACTATTTTGATAGAGTCGCGAGGATGGTAACATCCTCGCCCTCTTTCTTTTTGTAGTAGATATTTTTTCAGTTTGAACTTTTTCGTCTTTATCCTATATCCACCATTTATCCCATCCCACCATCATTATTCTCACCACCC
>Ga0172371_10010051_pt1 | contig 12879 bp, 14 predicted proteins | sample Lak12m_FD_114543 | JGI IMG/M metagenome (GOLD analysis project Ga0172371, IMG submission 114543) | Freshwater microbial communities from Kabuno Bay, South-Kivu, Congo - kab_022012_12m | ecosystem: Environmental > Aquatic > Freshwater > Lake | place: Democratic Republic of the Congo: South-Kivu... | reverse complement strand
GGATTTATTTTAGTTTTGCTGTTTAAACAGCTAATGTTCTTAATGTGGCTTTTGCAACTGTATCAACTTGTGGTTCTTCAGATTTTCCTCCTCTAATAATTCTTACTGGATCTGCATCTCCTAATGCATTTGTATAATCCATTGCGTTTATTTTAACATTTGAAATAGCATCTCCGGTAGATTCATCTATTTCAACTCCTTCAATGTAATTGTCTAGATTAGCAAAATCATTCACATCTTCAAGTATTCGTACTTGTGATTTAGGCATAATTGTAATTGATCCTTCAACCAATACATTTATAGGTTTGTCATTTTCTGCATCTTTCCAATCACTATATTTAGTATAACAATTGCTTATCTTAACAGGAGTATTTCCTACATAGATACCACATCTGACAAATTGTTCAAATAAAGCTTTTGTAGTTAAATTCTGAAGAGTTAATTTATCGAATTCAAAAGGAGGTTTTTGAGTTTCAACTTTTGCATTCAATACTTTAACATCTTTTGGAGTTACACAATTAGTGGATCCTTGTACCTGAACAAGGATCTTATCACCCATTTGGCCAATGATATATCCCTTTTGTTTATCTAAAAGGACTGTATCACCAATTTGAGCTTCGTTTAATTTCTTATTTAACTTTTTTTTTACGTTTTTGGATTCTTTAACCACTTCTGCTTTTTTAGCCTCTTTTTGTTTCTTTTCTTTTTCGGCCATTTCTCTTTTCATTCTTTCTTCAGCAGTTGTAGAATATTCTCCACCTTCGTGAATTTTTCTCTTAAGGTAAACTTTCTTCTTTTTACCTTCACCAGCTTCTTTGATGAATTTGTTTTTCTTCAAGCCTTCACCTTCGGCACTTTCAAGAGGTTCTACTTTTTTCTTTTTCTTCTTGTCTTCTTCGCCTTCTTCTTTTTCTTCTTTTTCTTCTTTTTCTTCTGTGTCGTCTTCGGCTTTTAATTCATCTTTTTCTTCATCGTCAAGATCTATTTCATCTTCAACTTTGATGTCATCTCCTTTTTCTTCAGTTTCAGCTTCTTGTTCTTCTTTTTCTTCTTCGGCCTCTTCAGCTTCTTCTTCAGTTTCTCCTGAACCTAAATCAATTTCATCTTCAGGAATAGTAGGCGTATCACCAATAAGTTCGGTTTGATCTTGATCAAATGTTACAGCGGTTGCTGGTTGATCTGGAAGGTATTCTGCACCAACCTCTGTTCCAGTTTTTTCGGTTTCTTCATCACCTTTAGGTTTGGCACCATTTACTTCTTGTGGAATTGGAACAGTATATTTTTTTCCATCAACATTTATATCAATAGATATTTCTTCGTTGATTCCTTCAGCTCTAAAATATTTTTCAATACGATTTAAATAATCCTTATACTCATCTTTAACAGATTGAAGTTCTTCTTCAAGAGCTTCAACAACTTTGCCAGTTACATCTCTCTTATAAGGATTTGCATTGAAATCGTTAATCTTCTGAGTTAACTCAGCGATATAATTATTGTATTCTTCTTTGGTTTCTTTAATTTGTTCGTTAATCTTTTCTTCATCAGGAAGTAAACCTCCATAAAGAGAAGTAACGTCATATCTTAAATGCTCCATCATAATTCCTCTTGCCTGCATTGGATTTACATTACGATAGAATGTAGATTTTCCTAATTCAGGACTATGGGTTGTAATGAATACATTGTCTCTTAGTTTGAATACATCGGCAGAATGATTAGCATCTTCTTTTAAGAAAACTCTCTTAACGAAATCAATCTCAGCGATTTCGCTAAAGTTACTTCTTAAGAATTCTACTAATTGATAAAAACCAGTATTTCCAGCCCATGAAGAAATTGATGCTGCATTTTGGAATTCTTCGTTGGTCATAGGTTTGTCATTAACCATAACACCATTTTCAGTAATGAATGCTTTATCTTTTCCATGATAAACAGAAACACCTTCTCTTTCAACAACAATATTAGGTTGTGCTAATGCTTCGCAAAGAGTTTTAAATTCTTCATCAAGTTTCATAACGTCAACATTAGAAAGTCTATTAACAACGTTTCCTTTCTTAACGTAGTAAACTTTATTGACAGCAAAAACTGCTTCATTTTCTCCAATATAAAGAACCGGAGAATACACCTTCTGAATATCGCACTGAGCGTTTGCATATTCTAACTGAAGATCAGTAGCATCCATGGTAATTATACTGGCGATGTCTCTTACAAATGGATCATAAGTGAACTTCATTAAAGTTTCAGACAATTGATGTCTGGTTTGCATGTTTTTGTTTGATAGATAATTATCAACTACATCAGCGATAAGAGGAACAAGATAATTGCTTCTTGATTCTTTCATAGTTTCAAGAATCTTCATGATGTCAACATCATTCTTGTAAAGTTCTACACGATCTTTAACAACTTTAATTGCATTACCAACAGTTGGGAAATATCCAAATGGGCTTAAAGCAGTAATGAACTGTTCGTATAAACATGATTCATGAACTCCTTTATCAAGAGCATCTTTAAATTGTTCAAGAACAGCTTTTAATTCTTTACTTTCATGTAGAGAATTTACAGCTTCGCGAACTCCAAGATTCTTAATCGTGAAAAGCCTCTTTTGAACATCTAACCATTCTTTAACACCCTCAACTTTATCATGCTTTGAGAGTCCTTCAAATAAGTTAGTTATAGCAACCCTTTCAATTTCGAATCTTGCTTCTGGAGTAACGCCATTATAAATGGTCGAACTGATTGCTGCAATAGCACTTTCGCAAAGATTCTTTACCTCGTCTGAATTGGTTTTGCTCTTTAATTGATTAATTTTTTCTATCATCGCCAATTAATTTATTTGATATAATATAGGTGTATTTTTTCTATATATTTATGATTTTCGCCTCGTTTTAGACAATTTTTATGTTGTTAGAGATTCCAAATGTTTCCCCGTCATTAGTATTAGTTATGTAAATATCAATATGTTTGAAATCTATAGGTTCTGGGAAAAACACAGATGCACTTGGGTCAACTGTAAATGATAACAATGTATGATATTGTATGTTGCCCCATATAGCTCCATCTGGGCTATACGAGATCTGATTATGTCTGTCTCTCATCTCTAATTGTAGATTTATAGAGGTGTCGCTATCAATAGAAGAGAAATATCCTTCATCGATAATTTCAAATGATTGTGAAGAGATTTGTCTAGTATTTAAATCTGGAATTATCTTAACTATTGGTATCTTTGTAACCTTAATGTCATTAGTTTCTTCCCATATAATATGAGGTTCTTTAAAATCTGTAAATGTATTTGGAATATTCCATATGTAGTATTCATGATTTGGAACAGCTAATTCAATATCATGAAACTTATTTTGACCGTAATATGCCCATTGCAAATTTACTTTGTTAATTATCTTTCCTCGATCATTAAACACCCACTCAATCCACACAGGAGTTCCTTTAGGAATTACTGCGCCTTCTCGTGGTGTAACAATTTGGAATTGAGATCCCAAATAATTATCAGTAGGTGTAATAGTATTGATGTTGTTCTTTTCAGGAACTGGATATAAGTTGTATGAAAACCCTTTTATTCTTGATGTGGTTTTCATCTCTGTCGTTGGATCGAAAACAGGTTGATAGGTTTCTATTTCTAATTGGAAATTAACCTTTATCGGGTTATTAGCTTCAAATGAATATTGAATATTTTTTTCAAGCGTTATATCCTCAGGAAATCCAACGGTGTTTCCAATTCTTAATCCTCTATAATAAACATAATAAGTAACGTTCTTATAAAATACTTCACGAATTGCTTGTTCTATTTTAAGTGCTGTTATTTGACGATCACACCACAATTCGCAATCAATTCTAACACTTAAAGGTATTGAATATAAATAAGATACATATGATTCTAATTGGCCATCAACTTCTTTAACGTATCGTCCTTGAACATAACGAGAAGTTATTCGTTGAGCTACAATACTTGATCCTGTGTATGTTATAACTCCACGAGGAATCATATCAAAGTTTCCATCTACTGGCCTTGGCGGCATGCACTCAGCATAGTGAGTATAGAAGTCTTGATTAAATCGTTCATCTCCAAATTGATTATAAAACCAAGGGACTTGAACAGTTTCTATATCATCATCAGCCCAAGCTTGTTCGTACTTGATTTGATTGTTTAAAATATCTAGTAGACCTGCCAGAACAGCACGTATTAAAATATTTTCGTTATTATATTTGTGGTATAAACTCATTTTTTATTTTCTTAGTTTAATTCCAAATTTACTTCTTTGATAGGGTGTCAATTGTCTTAGATTTATTGTAGGAAAATTGGAATAATATTTAACAAGTTCTTTATTTTCATGTACAATTGCTTTGTCAATTAGTAAGGCCTATTTTTTTAGCATATCTTTTTGTATAAAAATGTTTATAAAGAAAAGATCCAAGGGGCCATACTTTGGCGGATTCTTCATGAACCAATCAATAGCTTCTATTTGTTCTGGAGTTAACTCCAGTAATACATTTACATTATCAAACTTTGGCATATTCTTTAAGCATTTTTTGAATGTTTTTTGCAAGACTGTGAAGAGATTTAGAATAAGTACTCTCAGCTGTAGGCAATCTATCACGACCTTTATACATCTGGACATAATAACTATATCCTGAATGGCTCCTTTTTAAAAATAAATCATAAATTCTGTATCGAGCTTTATAAATTGGTTCCCCATATTCTTCTCCAATGTTTTGAAAATCAAGGTCTAGGGTTTTTCGTAAATATTCACATATGATATTATAAATAAATTCTTGTTTTGTTTTATCAAATGATCTAACCATGTCATCAAAATAAATCTTATCTTCAGACATGAAGTTACGAACCATTTGTTCTAATTTATGAAATGGATTATCGGTTCTTTTTAATTTCTTTGCTTGGTCGGCCGAAAGACCAAAATCTTCATACTCTTCATTTATGGATTTTGCTCTCATTTAAATGATTTTATTTATTTATTCATTGACAACGACAATCCTGCGTAAAAATTCAGGCGGAAATGCCTTAGTAAATATATTGATAATTCGTAAATTTTTTATTAATTAATCTATTACGTATAGTCATAAGAGGAATGCTCAGTTTTCTATGAGCTTCATGTAAGCTTTCATAGATAACATTGTTTATCATTATTTTTTTACCGGGAATCTTTCTCCCCTTACTCGCTTTTCCTATATTTTTTCGGTGTTCTTCGGAAAAAGGCGGTTTTTTCTTCCCTTTGAATTGTTCAGAAACCCTTTTTCTACCTTCAGGAGATTTATTTAATTCGATTAATTTTTCCTTAAAAATCTTACGTGCAGCCAATTCTTTTTCGGTATACCCCTTTTCTTTAATTCTTTTTTTTCTTGATGCTATTGACAATATTAACATCTGTTTTCTTTTATTTTTATCTACACTATTCGCAATTATTTTCATTTTTTCACAAAATTCAGGAGATCTTTTTTTACCTTTATTACTTTTTCGTTGTTTTTCAATAATTTCTTCTCGTCGAGGATTATTAGTTATAACATTTCCCCCGTCGCCACCACTTGTCATATTATATCCAAAATTAGGATCTTGTGAATTTGAGAACGATATAAAATATTTTTCTATCCGATTTAATTCCTTTGTGATTATTTTTTTATCGCATATAATTTCTTTTATTTTATGAATCGAAAAATTATCATAACCATAGCAATTCATTGCATCATACAAATATCGATTAATTTTCTTAGATGCATTAGATTTATGTTTATTCCATCTCGAAATAATATTAAAGGTTTTGCCGAAATAATATTTTCCATTTATTTTGTTTATGATAACATAAATATAACCAATTTTATCCATATTGTTTTTATTTATATATCTATATAATGGTGTTTCTTTTGTACTACTTTATTCTTTTATTACTTTTATACGATTTAAAAATTCAACGGGAAATGATTTTCGTGAACCGTGAATTAGATCGGCCATTGCCCCATCTAAAATGTAAGTGACTGCCCAGTCATTTTCACTTCTAACACTTCTTCCCGTTCCCTGTAAAATAGAAAGTATGGCTTTTTCTCTATACCATTCAGGATTTATTTTTAGTTTTGCGGCAACAAATTTATCACTAAGAGACAAATAAGGAACTTTGGCAAATATCTGGAAACGAGACCATTCATCTTTTAAATCGAGACCCTCTAATAATGATGGGCCAATTAATACCTTATCCTTATTGACTTTAAGCATCTCAAGCACTTGTCGTTTCTCTTCAGTTCCATTATAAACTAAGACTCTTCTCTTGTTTTTATGTGTAAGTCCATTATGAATTTTAAGAGCCAAATCATAAGATGCTGTATGTATAATTCCCGATTGATGGTGGTGATCATCAAGTATTTTATTGATTGTTTCAAATAACCAAGGGAGATTTGATTCGATTTGATTGTAAGTCATTCTTCTCTCATTATAAAAATAAATGGGAGATCGAGTAAAATCAAAATTCGATTCCATTTTAATGTATTTTGCTGTTCCTAACGCAATACTTCTTAAATATTTTGAAGGATCGGCAAAAGTAGCTGACATTAATACTGTGAATCCTGTCCAGTTATGAAAATACTTATGCATCATATAAGATTCTCCCAAACAGTTGAAAGTGAGTTCCTTTTTACCTGTTGGGTTTTTAATAATATTTCGAGTTGTTGTATGACTTATAATGTAATTATAATCTTCAACTTTGCAGTGAATATCTTTAACCCAGTCAGAAAGAAATAAAGCTTCTCTCCATTCTACTGGTGGTTTTTTCTTTTGATATTCTTCTTCAACTCTATCCTTTAATTTCTCTATTGAAATTAAAAAAGTCTTGAGTGCTTTTTCTATAGAACATAAATGGCCATGTAAATTATCTTGATCTTCTGTATTCCACATTTCTTCTATAGCACTTTCAATAACATCTACATCTAAAGTATGATCTCGAACTTTATGATTTCTAAAAAAGTCAGAAAGTTTCTTTAGCTTTTCAACTGTTCCTTTTGTAAATCTTGGTGAATAATGACTTTGAACTATATCAAGAATTTTATGCCCTTCATCACATATTGTAAAATCCCTCGGAGGAAATAGGGGCGTTCTTGTTTGATCTTCATTATTATGTGAATTAACGAAATTCTGCATAATAAGCCAATAGTTGTAATTTAAAACAGCTGTATCAGCATTCACTGCCATATCTCTTGCAGAAAAGTAAGGACATTCATTATAACATAACATCTTACGAGGATTGATGTTTCTTATTTTGCAAGTTCCTAATGAATGTTTCTCATCATTATCAGTACATTTATAATGATCAACCCCCTTAACTAAACCCCATGGAAGTTTAAAACGATTTATATCATTTTGATATTGATCTTGAAGTGAAATTTCAGAGGCAAGAATATAACCTCTTTTCTTTGTTATATTTAGAATATGGGAAACCGCCATAGCGATAAGTGATTTTCCACTACCGACTGGGGCATCTAAAATAACAACCTTATATTTCTTCTCTAAATATGTTTGAACTATTTGTTCAACAGCTTCTTTTTGACCTTTACGCCATTGAAATCCCATAGGCATATAAGTATCTTCAAAATCTTTTATGTAAGTATCAATGACTGAATTTAATTCATCCTTTGATTTTGGTTTTAAAACATCGAGCATTCCCATATTGTTTGTATAAATAAAAAGCACCCAAGTTTTTAGGGTGCTTAATATTCTACATTGAATTTTTGGGCTATTTTTTCAAGAACTCGATTAACAGCATAATCATAATTATTCCTATTTAAGTCTCTATTCATATGAAGAAATTCCGTCCAAAATTTATTAAACTCAGGAAATTTATAAGAAGCCTCATAGTCTTGATTTTGCATAGCTTTATCAATATCAGAAATAAGAGGTTCATCAAATTTAAATGCCGACGCTAAATCATCCACAATATTAAATAAAGAATCTCTATCCATTAAAAAGAAATTCTGATCTCCTTTTTTTAATTTTCTCATAAATCCTCTATTAAAATGTAAACCACCTTGCCATTCTTTAATATTATTAAAGGATTTAAGAAAGTCTTTAAATGTTGTTTGATTTACGAAATCATCAATTATTTGATCCAGATTTTGATTAATATCTTTTTCTGTTTTAGGTTTTAAAACATCTTCTATGGATTCAGCAACAAACATTACTTAAAAGTTAATTTTCCTTTGGGCAAACCCATATCAATTTTACGATTGACTCTTAGATAATCATTATAAACTAATTTTATAGAATCATGAAGCTCTGAATGTTCAATATTGTTTAAAATATGAACAGCTACATCAAGAGTTCCAACACCAAATTCTTCAGCTATGGCATCTACAATTTCTTTTGGATCCATTCCTTCAAATGCCCAAAGACGCTCTTGAAAAGCAACTTCCAAATCCTCTTCAGATTTAGGCTTTAAAACATCTTCTAAATCTTCATTAACAAATTTCATTTTTTAAAAATTGTTTTTGCTTTAAATGATTCTTCGACAATATCATCCATCTTGAATTTACGATAAGTATTTCCAACTTTCATAAGGAATGCGCCGTCTTTCATACGAGCCATTGGAACTGCATCAACAATTCCTCTTTCTCCTTTAACTTTAAAGGAAACAGTTCTTCTTGCGTATTCAGGAACTTTTAGTTCATTATTTAAAGTTGCTTGAAACTCATCTTGAATAATTAAATCATCATCGTCAGGATCTTCTGTCATTTCAACTTTATCAAATGGAGATTCAGTAACTTCTACATCTTCGCCATTTTCTTCTTCGTCATAAACATCTTGATCCTGTTCAAGACTTTCTTTTACGAATCTTGCTTTCATCTTTTGATTTTCTTTTAATTTATATGGTGTGGTTGCATATCTTCCAATTAAATCATCAATATCTTGATCAGAAGCTTGTGGGTACTTTTCACGAATAATAGAGATAGCTTCATGAGGACCATAGATCTCGATTAAATCAAGAATTTCTTCTTCATCGATACCCTTATCTTTAAAGCGATTTTTAAAATCTTCTAAATATTTTCCCATACTGTTTTATTTATTTATTCTTCTAGAGTTTGTTGATTAAGGAATGTTCTTGTTCATCTTGTTCGTTATCAACTTCTATATCTTCTACAACCATCGCAAATACTAAATCTGCCGCCTCATCACGCATATTAAAATCCTTATTTTTTTATATATTTATAAGATAAATAAAATAAAAGATTACATGAGAGCTAAGTTTACTAATGAATCTGTAGAAAGCATTTTAAAACCTGTTTCTGGTGATGAAATTAGAAACAAGTTCAAGGAATGCATTCTTAAAATATATCCCGATTTCAATGAAAGAGCACAAAAATTATTAGATGTCTTAATGACTAATAATTTCTATGCTCCAATTATGAATGATTTAGAATCTTCGCGTGAATATGAGAACACTAGTAGCGAAGATAAAATGACAGCTGTTGTCAATGGATTTACGGAATTGATGGACAAGTTGGATGTGTGGGATAAAAGTATCAAAGATGCTCAAGAAACTATAGAGGGGTACATTGAAGGAATGAAAGCTCTTTCGTCATATAAAAGTTGGCGTCCAGGAACAACATATTATAAGGGTTGGTTTTAATCTTCAGTTGGCAAGACTTCAACAATTAAATCACTAAATCCATCTCTCTTTTCAATAGAAATTTTATAATCAAAAAACTCTACGGGCAGAGGAGCATGATTAATGATGAAAATATTCATCAGGAGCTCCTTGGAGGTCTTCCTAAGCAATCCAATTATATCGTAAATTTCATCATCATCAATTGAAGAGAGTACCTCATCAAGCATGAAAATGTTTAAAGAAGGGTACTTACGTTTTAGCATTCTAATGATTGAAATCAAAACAGCTAAATCAACTCTTTTCTTTTCTCCGGTTGATAAAGTTTCTACATTTATTTCAATTCCTAAATGTTCAATACATGGAGCAAAATCATTATTGAATCTTAAACGATATGGAAAATGTAATTCGTGAAGAGTATATTCAATCTCTTTATTTAAAGTAGGAAGATAACTCTCAAGAACTTTCTTTTTAACACCATCATCAGAGTATATTTGTTCGAGTACTGAACGATATTTGAAATCGTCATCTAATGTTACTTTTTCAGTTTCTTTAGTTTGAACTTCAATAGTATTCTTAGAAATGATATTCTGTATTGAAGAGAATTCTTTAGGTTTATCCTTCTTTAGACGATCTAATTCAGCTTGAAGAGATTGAAAAGCAGTTTTAACTTGGATGATAAAAGTATTAATTCGTTTTAAACCTTCTTGAACTTTTGATAATGATGTTGTATATTGATCTTCAGTCTTCGTTAATAATTCCAATTCTTCATTCTTTGCAGTAAATTTGGAATGAAGTTCCTCTTTTAATAATTCGAATCTTTGCTCGGTGAATGGAGTTGCGCACGTAGGGCACATATCCTGTTCGTAAAGATCTAATTGTTTCTTTAAATTTTTAATATCATTCTTTAAATTAGATTTTTGATTTTTAAAAATATCATATGCTTTTTTGATGTCCGTTTCTTTTTTTGTATACTCCTTTAATTTCTTATAAGCATCTTCTAATTTAGGTTTGAATTCGTTTATTTTTTGAACTACTTGCTTAACTTGTTCTGTGTTATCCTGATTTATTTTGGCTTTTAATTCCTCAAGTTCTTTTGACGCCGTTTTAATTGTATTCTTTAGAGATTGAATTTCTCTATCAAAAAGAGTTATGTCTGTTTTTATTTTTCGAAGATCCTCTTTAACAAGCTTATTCATTTGATTAATAACCTCCATTGCGAAAAGCTTATCTATAATGATTCTTTTATCATTAGGGGTCATCGAAATAAATGATTTAAAATCATTAACCGATAATGAAATAATGTTAGAGAAGATGTGGTATGGCAAGCCTGTGACTTCCATATCAATATAGTCTTGATAATTCTTAGAAATAGCCTTTCCAATATCTTCAGGGCCATCTCCGGCATCTTTGTATACAATTAAATCTTGAGGAGATAACCATCTTTCAATATTTACTGTAGTAGTAGGATTAACTTGAATCTCCCCACGAATCCATCCATGCTTATTGAGTCGATTAGCAATATCATCCTTTTTAAACTTATCTAATCGACCATAATAAAGAATCTTTGGTAAGTTAACAACAAAAGATTTACCATTACCGTTTTTACCTGTAACCATCCACAAACCACCATTATCAGAAAACTCTAATTCTTGTAGCTTATTTCCATAAGGACCTATATTTCTCCACTCAATTTTCTTTAATTTCATACTCTTTTAAGCTTCTTAGCTTCATGTTTTTCTAAACTTTCTTTAACAGGTTCCATTTTTTCTACTACATCAGAATGTTCATATTCTTTTGCTAATTTAACACGAATATTTCCATGATTATGGTATTCAAACTCAGAATATAATCTATTAATGCATCCTGCCATTTCTTGCATCCAAGATTCCATCAAGTCGACTTTTTTTTGTAAGTCTTTATGTTCTCTAGTAATTTCAAAACTTATTTTCATTCTTTTTCATATTCTAAATCAGCAATAACAGTTTCTTCTTTAGAAGCCTTTTCGTAATATTCTTTATTCAACATTTTTAATTTAACAAGCATTTCTGTAGTTAAATTTAAATCACCTATACTCATTTCAAGAAGAGTTAAGATGTCTTTAATATCTTCTCCATCAATAATACCTACGAAATCATCATCAGTTTTGACTTTTTCTCCGGTTGTTTCAATTTTTTTATATGGACATCCTTTAAGGAGGTCTATGAATTTTGTTAAATTAAATAAGTGAACGTATTTATCTGGAACTATAATGTCTGTATAATTGTTGGCTAAAACTTGGATCGCATATTCCAGCGTCCATTCCATTAAATCTTCTAATCTAATTCTTTGGAATACAGATGATAAATTGTTTTCAAAGAATTCAACCTTGTCATTATCAGGGTCAAAGATATAAACAGCCTTTTTGTTCCCTATATCTCCACGTTTGGTATGATAGGGTGAACCTATATACATCATGTGGTCAATTTCTTGTCTCTTATGTATATGGCCTGAGAATATTTTTTTATAACCTTTAATGTCTCGTAAATTGGCTCCTCTTACAATGCTATGGCCATTATCATATTTAAATCCTGCCATGTCAGTATGCGCCAAAATATATTCAGCTTTTCCAACATTTTTACGAGCATATTGTTCTTCTTCAGTAGATTCACCAATCCACGGGAGTACTAAAATATTGGATTTATTATTCGTTATTATACAAGGCTTTTCAAAAATAGTAACATTTGGAACGAATCGAAACGCAATCAGCGAGTTCACATCAGTTTCTTTCTTTTTATAAATGTCATGGTTTCCTGTCATTAAATAAACAGGTAAAATTTTTGAAATTCTATAAATAATATCTACTGCCTTATTAACTACATTTACGTCAAGGAGTTGCCTATTATCAAACCAATCTCCAAGCATAAAGAATACATCTCCTTTTTTGACATTTTTTTCAAGAAAAGGAAAGTAGAATTGATCAAAAAATAACAACTGATTATTTAACCATTCAAGCGAGTTAGCTCGCACTCCAAAGTGCAAGTCGGACAGTAAAAAGATTCGATTGAATTTAATATTTTGAACTGGAACGTCATAATTCTTTTCCTCTTCCATCACGAAAAACTTGTTGATAAATTATAAGCTAAAAAAGCTTTTTGGTTTTGATTTTCCTATTTAGATTAAACTTTTCGTTTAATTCACGTAAAAGTCCTTCTTTATCTAATACTCCTACTTCAGAGTATAATTGGTCATAATTAATTTGAAAAAATTCTGCAAACCCTATGAATATCTGCGT
>Ga0172371_10010050_pt1 | contig 12879 bp, 5 predicted proteins | sample Lak12m_FD_114543 | JGI IMG/M metagenome (GOLD analysis project Ga0172371, IMG submission 114543) | Freshwater microbial communities from Kabuno Bay, South-Kivu, Congo - kab_022012_12m | ecosystem: Environmental > Aquatic > Freshwater > Lake | place: Democratic Republic of the Congo: South-Kivu... | reverse complement strand
CCCTGAAAGTGCCTTCTAAATTTTCAGGAAAAGACAAGGTGAATGGATGTAACCCCATTTCATGTAAATCATTTAGATTTTTGTAAAAAGTGTTCTTGGTGTGTTTTTCCATGGGAACCTCCATTTCGGTAAATTTGTAAAGACTGGGTGAGTAGGGCTAGCTTGGAGTTACAAAGCCGTCAACGGCAAATTGGCAGCTCGGGACAACTGGGATTCTGCCGCGTTTCGTTGGGCATAAATTGGGCATAAATTAGGCATAAAATTTATTAACATATTGATTATACTGAATTGCCGCAGAAGCGCGAATGAAGAGGTTTGGGGGCACGATGTTGTCGCGCCCGGACAACACCCCAAAGCCAACTCCCCTAATAAGGGGGTCTGGGGGGTTACTCGAAATCCCCCCTTGCCTGTTGTCATGAGTGGAGAGGGCGATGAGAAAATGGTACTGGACGAGAACTGGAGCAGCGATGATGTGTTTTGTCTTAACTATCAAAGTTTACTTTCTTTATTTCATATATGTTGCTAAACAGAAAGCAAAATTGAATTGCTTAATCGCGAGCCCATGAAATGAACACCCATTTGTTTTTTGCTGTTGTGTTCTTTTATCAAGCCAGCTTTGGCTATTGGTGGATCGGAAGGGGATTTTTAAATGAATATGAACGATAAAACTTTAGGATATATGCCTGCCTGGCTTCAAGAGAAGCAAAAATGGCAACGCTCGAGAAAGAGGGTGGAGGTCGAGGTCAAATATCTCTTGCCGCGAGCGCTCCTACAAGCACTTCAAGCCAAAGAGGAATTGACCAAGCAAGAACTGGAGCAAATATATCTTCCCAATAATAAAGAACTTTTGGCTTTTGCTGCTCAAGAACCCGATTTAGATTTTCTTTATAAGTATGAAGAATGGCGCCTGCGCCGTGCCGATGACGAGTACTTTTTTACCGCCAAGAAACGGCTTAGTGGTGATGGTTACGAACGGCGCGAATTCGAAAAGGAAATAACGAGGGAAACTTTTGAACAAAGTAAAGAGAGGTTACGAGAGAGTGGACCACTCCTCCATATTAATAAAACAAGGTATAGCCAGACGGTGCCCTTTGCCGATGAAGAGGTATTTGTCCAAATCGATGACTACCGGGCAACGAAACAGGGCGCGGTTAACCTTGATTTCGTTACCTGTGAGGTTGAGGTGCGGCAGCTTGAGGTTGCCGAAGTGCTTAAAAAGAGGAATTTTTTTGCCCCACGGCTGTTGTTTCTCAAGGAGGCTATAAATTTAACCGGTATTAAAGAGTTTTCCAACCGCTATCTGGCGGAGAATGGTTTTATTGCTCAGACCTATGAAGGTGTTCTTAAATGGCTCGACGAGCGTGATATCGAGAAATTTTCCCAAGCCAGTAACCTCATTCGCAAGGGAGAGGTAGCACAAGGGGTGAGGGTTGCGGATGCGGCACTAGAAGGGGTGCGTAACCGTTACCGTAGTGAAGCCAAAAGAGAAGAAGAGGTTGAAATCAGCCTCGTCCAGGATGTTCTGACGGATCTTAGCTTTAAAATTGAGCATTCGTTGGGGCGGGCAAAACCAGCTGATGAAAAACTCTCTGACCTGGACAAAATAGGCAAGGGTTGGCTTCGGGATTACCACCAGATAATCTCCGCGAACTTTTATATCCGTCTCCATAGCAAACCACAGGTTTTCCGTCCGGGGGTTGGTTATAGCAACACCACAACGCGTGGGGCGCATACCTCCGATGTCATTGCCAACTCTATACAAATGGCGCGTCAACTGGGCTTGAATGTTGATTTGTGCATGGCGGCGGCGGCGCTGCACGATGTTGGGCATCCGGGGGGAGGGCATGTCGGTGAAGAGATGTTATTCAAGCTCAGTGGGCGTCGCTTCGAGCATCATATTTTTCCCCTTTCACTGGCTGATGTGTTTGGTCTTAACCTTCTAAAGGAGGTAATGTCTTGTGCCCTGGCGCATAAAAGCGGGGGGCGCAAGCTGGAACAGCCAAAGGGGAAGCCCCAGGAATACGGGATTGTGCGCATAGCGGATAAAATATCCTACTGCCCGTGGGACCTGTTCGATTCTATAAATAACGGTTATCTAACGGAAGATTTTGTTAGGGAATATACGCGCCGAGAATTGGGGGAAGATATTTTTTCGATTCTCGGCAAACAACCGATAGAATGGATCTGGACGCTCCTTAGCGCCGCCGTAAAGGAAAGCGCCGAGGCACACCGCGTCCGCTTTTCTGAATGCTCGGGCATCATCTATAGCGCCTATCAAGTTATCAGGAAGCTGGTTTATGAGGAGGTGCATAAAAATATCAATCAAGGGACCCTGGAAAAACAGTTCGAAATGGTTTACGAAAAAATAGCCCTTTCGTTTCCTAAACTTGATACCGTTCCTATTGTGGCTTACATCACCGACCAGGAGTTAGGGCGCCTGGCAATGGTAATCGAAAGCGAACCTAAGAATAAGTTTCTGTTAAAAGAAAACCTCAAGGCGCAAGGCTTTGGCTTTGTGGAACTTATCGAACTGATGGAGGAACGCGGATTCGACCCGCACACATTGTATTATTCTCCGAATCCGACGGATTCTGATTAGTAAATACAGAAAAAATGCCTAAAAATACCCCCCCAGGAATAAGCAAACGAGTGCAAGCTTCCGTTCCCTCCGTCGGAGATTTGTTAAAGGCTATGGGTAAGGTTTCAGCACGCCTTTTGTGTTCGAGAATAAAGGAGGCACTCTCGGAGAGCGTCCGTCATGAAATTGGTTTTTCTCAAGCGAACCTAGGTTCGATGACGATGAGGCAGTTTGGCAATTTATGGCGTGCCCACATTGGGCCTAGATACTACGCCAAAAGCGTGCTTTCCATAGAGCGACAAGTCGAAGTTTTTAACATACTGGGCAAGCCCTTGCAGGTTTACCGCCAAAGGAAAAGCGCCGCACTAGAGAGAAGAAAAGAAGAATGGGAATCAAAGAACCATGATGATTTGGAAAAGTCTCTGGGGAAAGCGGCTTGGGATTCAGAAAACGCCGCTGATACTCCGAAGGGAAAGCGTCTCCAATTTGGTTTTCGCAATGGCGGTTGTAGTTATTGGCAGAAAGACAAAGATGGTGTGGGCTGTTACAACTGCGGCTATTTTCGTAGCGGTGTCCCCCTCGCAATACTTGAAAAATTTTCCCAAGAGCAATTAAATGAACTGCTACAAAAGCAATTACAGGGTGTCCTGAAAAAACATAAAGGCTACGCTGAAGCAGCATATGACGCCATCGATATCGTAAGCGATGGTTCTTTCTTGAATGAAGGGGAAGTTTCCAAGGGGCTTCAGGATGTTCTTTTTCAAAAGATAAACGGACTCCCTGGCATTAACCGCGTCTTAGTAGAATCCTTACCGGAGTATGTTACCGCCAAGAGAGTCGAAGAGATTCTCGGAATCCTCAGCAACAAGCAAAATCTCGAAATTGCCATTGGTCTGGAATCTGCCGATGAGTTTGTCGCGGCTTTTTGCATCAATAAATCCTTCTTTGCCTCCCCGCCCCAAGACACCAAGAATGTATTCTATGAGAGTTGTCTGAAGCTCGTCGATGTTTTGCAGCGCTATCACGAGCGTTGCTCTCTTCAGGTTTATCTCCTTTTGAAGCCAGCACTCTTGACGGAGGCGGAAGCGATTACCGATACGCTAAACTCCATTCTCTGGTTGCAAAAAATAGCCTATGAGACCCGGAAGAAGAATGGGAAAGGGCTTAAGATCACCGCCAAGATAGAGCCGGTTGTTGTTTGCCGCGGCTCTTTGTTGGAGGTTTTGCACAACACCACCGTTACCCCCGCTGGCAGGGTGCTTGTTTCGCCGGAAGATGGCGAGCCGGACGGATATCTTCCCCCCCTGTATGAGCCACCTTCTTATTGGTCGCTTCTGGAAGTATTGGCAGAGGCGATAGCCAACAACGCCATGTCTATGGTGCGTGTTGGCGCTCGGGAGGATATGGATGAAATGCTCGCCCTGCCGGGGGTGTATGAGAACGGTATGCGCCTTAGCGGCATCGACCCCATACTCTACAACGCTGCCCAGGATTTTAATTGCTATAAACAATACGGCGACGAGGGCACGGAGAGGTTGTTGGTCTCCATTCGGGATGCCATGAGGGATTCGAGTTTTGAGATGTGGCGCTTAACGGTGCAGAGACCGAAGCCACGCCTTACCTCTTTGTTTGATTCGTTTGCTATGCGGGTTGATAAAGCAATCGATTCCGGGAAATACCAGCAAGAGTTGGAGGAAGGGCAACAATTACGGCAGATTTTGGAAACCCTTTCCCAAGCCCCTAAAATGCTGGATATGGTAGGGCGAATTGCCGTCAAAAGTTTCGAAGGCGCTGCAGATATATGTAAAAGCCAGAAATTAGAGTTAGAAGAAATGGTTTTGAAAGTGCTGCAAGATATGGGATTGGAAATATTTAAAAAAGATGTAAAAATTGAACAGCTTCAATACATTTTCCACCCATCCCACCTGCGCTTCGAGCTTAATTTCTATAACGATATCAAATTGTCTGGCAGGGGGAAAACGGCAATTAGAGCAGGTAAGGATTTATGGGTTACCATTATTCCACCAAAAGAAGAGGCAAAAATGAAGGAGGCAAAAATGAAGGAGGCAAAAATGAAGGAGGCAAAAATGAAGGAGGCAAAAATGTCTAAAAACAAAGAAATAGAAAGAAAGTGGATAATAGATAACATCCCTGAGGGATTGGTATTGCCCCAACCGAGCACCATCATTCAGGGATACCTCGGTATTTCGAAGCAAGAGGAGGTGCGGATTCGCCAAAAGTCTAAAAAAAGTGCCGATTCCGGGCAGGATACTAATAAATACTTTCTCACGGTAAAGAGCACTGGGGATCGCAGCCGCAATGAGTATGAGGTTAGCATTGATGAAAAGATTTTTGAAAAATTGTTGGAAGCGACGAGAGGAAGGGTTTTAAATAAAGATCGCTATGACTTGCCATATTTCTCCATTCCTAATGGAAAGGTATATAAAAAGGAATATAGAATAGAGTTGGATATCTACAAGGATAAGCTCCACGGTCTTTGCACCGCCGAGGTGGAATTTAAAAGTGAAGAAAAGGCAAAGGAATTCAAGGCTCCCAATTGGTTTGGAAGGGAGGTAACATTTGATCGCCGCTTCAAAAATCAATCCTTGGCAATTGAAGGCTTGACGGCGATAATCCTCCCTGCCGATACACGCTACACGCATAGCGTTATTTGTTTCGATGATCTGCCCAAGGATTTAAAGGCTGTACTCGATAAAGCCCTTAAAACGGCGGAGCTAGCGCCCGGCTTTAAACTGCACCAATTAGACCCCAAATTTCGATTTGTGGGGTGCATAACAAGGGAAACGGCGAAGATGATCTGGGGCTGCGCCGCGCTGATAACGGAGCCTTTCGCTGGTGATCCCTCCCAATTGGTGTTGCTTGCCCTCGCTAGCCAAACGCAGAGAGCTGTTGCGGAAATCATTCCCCCTGCGGGCGACAAATCCTCCTCCGATTATCAGCAAGTGGCGGACTCTTTGGTAACTCAGCTTAAAGACAGGATGGGTATGCCCCGCCAGCTCGCCGCCTTTTCCGGGCAAAGCATTTCCGATATGATTCGTAACCAAGCCTTTGTCGATAATGAACTGCTCAATAGTATCGAAAAAACGGCTAGGATCGTTCATGTCCTTACCACCACCTGGGAATTCGATTTGGGGGAATTAAAAAAAGCCGTTTTTACCAACCTAAAAAACGGCAAAAAATACCGTTACTATCTGCCCTACTTAACGGATAGCGGCTCCGATTTCTTGGAGCTAAGACGCAACCTTCCCCAGTTTAAGGAGCTATACAAGGATTTTCGAGACCAAATTGAAATTTTTACACTCCCACCTGGCTATCTGCCCCATTACCATGAAATCGTCCTTTATGTCCGCGATGATGACCCGAATTTTTTTGGTTTTACTTACCTTGAACGGCAAGCGGACAGAATAGATTGGGAGCTTATTGAGTTACCAAAAATTCATCTCCCAAAGACTCTTCAATGGCTTGGCGATTCATGTAATTTAACTCGTATATGGTAAAAAATAAGGAGGGCAATTATGGGCATTGTAGGGGAAGTTTCTAGATGGATATTTTTTGATGAGATGTCAAAAATAGTTTTTCACATTCTAGAAAAGTTAAAACCAGTAAATCCAACCTTATTGTTAGTATTTTGCTATTTTGGTTTTTTGGCATTAGTCTTAATAATAATATTTTTATTTTTATGGTTTTTTTGCTCCAAAAAGAAGTTTATGATAAAATTTGAAGAGTGGCTTTGCCGCAAAATAGAGACAAGAAACATTAAAGCAAAACATTCTTTAATATTTGAAGGCACTAATGAATGGAAGAAGACCTTAAGCAAGGAAAAAGAGGCTGTTGAAGTGTTTGTTGTCAGTGATAATCTTTACTTGGATCTTGTTGCATCAGACTTTAATGCAACGGTAAAAGAAAAGTGGAATGTTTGGAGTAGAAACATAATAAATCAAAAATGGCTCGAAGAACTCAATAAAAATAAAGCAGATTCAATAAAGCAACGATTTATGCCCTTTCCATACAGATATATTGTTCCTAATAACAAAGAGGTTCTTGATCTTATTAAAGATTATGTATCAAACCACTTAGATTTTGCTCGCGGTAATGAAAAGTTGGCGGGAATAATCACTAGTATGTTGTTTCTAAAGATTGATGAGGGGTTTTTTAATGTGTTTGGACCACATCCAGAGCAAACTTTTTATTGCTTTGAGGATAGTAGTAAAAACGAACTATTAATGTTTCATAAACCTCTAAATGGTCCTTTGTATTTTGAAAAATACATGGGCACGAAGCATGGTAAGCGTATTGACTATAAATTAGCCTTTGAACATTTTTGGGAGGAAAACATGAAAAAAACCAAATCCTAATTCTATTTTGACATTGGTAATGAGCTTGAAATTCAAAGGGAAAAGCAATGGGAAAATACGAAGAATTAAAGAATCTTTTAAAAAAGAATAAAGTGATTACATCGGCAGCAGGAGCTATAGTAGTTCCTTTGATAATAGGCAGTTTTTTTTAGCATTGTCGCATTTTAATTTTGTGGAACAATATCTTTTAATCTGTTTTATAATCCTATTTGTTTTAGCCTACTGTCTTGTTTTTATATTTATTAAAGCGGCAACTAAATATGACAAATTCGTGTAATGTATGGGATAGTGCTCATGAGAGAGTTTATTTAAATGTATATCGGAATAATGTATTGATTATACTGGATTCCCGCTTTCGCGGGAATGACGCATTGGTGAGCTTGTTGTATTATGCAAAGCTCTCAGTAAAATTTGCTATATTCAATTGCCGGATTAATAATAAAAAATAGCAGTTACTTAATGATAAATGTGAGCAAATTTATATGGATACAGTAAGAACATTTTGGGTTGTTTAAGTGATGTCGGCTGATAAAAATCGACTACAAAGGGTTTTCTGGCAGCTACTCCTAATCAATTTCTTGTTGACGCTGGGGTTTTTTGTTGGACGAACGGCGAAAGATGCGCTGTTCATTGGCGCACTGGGCGCCGAACGCCTGCCTTGGGCTTTCATCATCAACGCCATTCTAATTTTCCTAATTGGGGGATGGTTGGCGTTATGGCAAAATCGCTACTCTCTACGAAAAGTGATGTATCTTGCCTGGGGCTTTTCCATACTGGGTACGGCGATATTCAGCGCCATCTTCTATTTTGGACTACAACATGGCCTGGGCATAACCGCTTACTTTGCCTTTTTTTCCTTCTTTGAAATTCCTTATCTCGCTTTGATAGGAATATTTTGGAATTTTGCTGGTGAATACTTCAATATTCGTCAGCAGGATAAATACTTTCCCAAAATTACCATTGGCTCTCATCTAGGAACGGTTGCCGCGGGGCTTTTGGCGGTATTTGCCACACCTCTGATTGGTGCTTCAGGTTTGATATTGGCTTGGTGCATAAGTTTGGTATTGTGCCTGGTTTTGATAATTTTTATGTGGCAGCGCTGGGCACCTGGCAAAGTGGAAGTAGCGGCACTGGATGTAAACGATGTAAACAGAAATGAAGCCCCCGTTGCTGAAGGGCTCAGCGCAGGACTAAAGGCTTTGGGCAAATATCGCTATGCTTCCCTGTTTGCCGCTATCACTTTCTGCACTTTCTTTGTGATGAGCATATTTGATTACTCCCTTGCCGATACGGCAAGGCGCTCACTGAGCATTGACCCTGATTTGCTTGCCGTTTATTTTGGTTACATCATTATCGGCTTTGGAGTGGTTGCCTTCTTTTTACAATTGGGGGTTGTGCCCAAGCTCTTATCCAAATGGGGCGTGCCGAAGATTAACTTGATAGCTCCTGCCCTGCTTACCAGCGGGGGATTTATTTTGTTGATAATGTATGATTTTATTCCCGCCGCTTTTGCTCGTGGGCTATTTTTGATAAACGAGTTCGTGTTCAACCAAACCCTCCTACCTTTTATATATGGGGCAATCCCGGAACGGGATCGCAATCAGGTTCGTTCCACAACCGAAGGCTCTGTTACCAACTTCGCGATGGCGGCGGCGGGTGTTTTTCTATTCCTGCCCGCCACATTTTCCGGCTTCCAAAATCACTGGCTAGGTATGGCGGCTTTTTTTGTGGCAGCGGCGATGCTGTTATTCTCCTGGATGCTGGGTAAAGAGTACAACGAAATGCTCCGCAAGGCTGATTTTGAGGACATCATCGGGAAAAGTTTAGAACAACACCAAAACCCCCGGGACGAAATTTTAAAGCGCGATTTGATGTCGAATACAAATGCCAATATTCTGTTAGCACTACATATTATTCGTGAGCACAGACGGGATGCCCTGTTCGATGCTGTTTTAACCTTTGCCGATGACCAGCGTCCTGATGTGCGTTTAAGAGCATTGGAGACGCTTTTGTCCCTCATGCACACCAACGAGCATTTTGAGAAAATTCTGCAAGTTGTGAGCTATCGAGAAGCAAGTTCATCAAAAATTAGATTCAAGAAAAAAGAGGCTGGCACTTTAGCGCTTATAGAACAAATGTATTGTCGGGCGGGAAGGGCGAATCAACTAACCGGTGATTTTGAATATCTGGTTTTGGATGCAACTTTGGAGCCAGCCCTGCGCTCCCTTGCCTTTGCTGCTATTCTAAAAACTGGGGCAGCCAATGATGTTGTTGAGAAAGCGCTTAAATCTGCCCTAGAAAGTGGTGAAATAAGGGATAACACCATGGCGGCTAAGGTGCTCGGTGCTTTGCCTTTCCGTAGGGATTATTTCGAAAAGCTCAAAACATGGGTGATGAGAGCAGAAAAAGATGCTGCCCAACTAAAACTTATTTCTCTGGAATCCATAGCCAGTTTGGGAACGCAAAGCCCGATAGCGGCGGAAGAAGCTTTGTCAATCGTATTGGAAAAGCTTAAAAATGATGATTCCCCCGAGCAAGCCTGTGCCGCAGGGGCAAGAATTGTCGCTTCTCACCCCTTTTTAATACGGAAAATTGAGGAAGCATGGGTAAGGGAAGAACAAAGTATAACGAGTTTTCGAGAAGCAATGGGTGGTATCTTACAAAATTTACCGCACTTGCTCATGCTCTCCAAAGCAAGAGAAGCCGATGAGCTTTTGCTAAAAATGTTTAGAGATGCTGAGCATCAGACAAGCCGTGAGGCATTGAAGATCTTAAGTAAGCGTGTCGAAGAAGAAGGACGGCACCATGTATATGCTTTTGATAATATTTGGAAACATATCCGAGTTGATTTTGTGGAACGCCTCTGTCTTTATGGAAAATTACGCCAAGAACTAAAGGAACAAATTGTCTGCCAAGATGCCCTTACTTACCGAATTGAAGACATCTTCTGCCAATATGGTCGTTTTTTGGAGATTACCTATCAAATACCAGAAAACAAGGATCTGCTGCGAAGGGACATTACCAGACTTTTTAGCAAGAATGTTTTGTTGCGTGATAAGGCTTTGAAATCTCTGGAAATTATTCTATCGAGACAGCGCGATGTTTACCTCGAAGTTTCGAACCTCTTGGATGCCTTGGATTTTCAAAAATCGCCTACCGAGCAGAACTGGTTTCTGATTAAACTGGCGGAACAAAGGGGTTACGAATGGTGCGGTAGCGCTCTTGAGATAGTCGAGAAGCGCTTATTTACTTTAAAGAAAGATTTTTGGCTCCAAACAATTTTAACTATCGGCGATTCGCTGCTTAGTGAATCATCTCTAGCAGAAGCGAAAACTGACGATATTCTTGAAAAAATGGCAAAAGCCCTAAGAGGGCTAAAGGGTTCACCGGTATTTGAGAATATTCCTTATGAATTGCTTGTTAATTTAGTGTTTCGGGGGAAACCTCGTGAATTGCCCATTGGCGCAAGGCTTTTGTTGGAAGGACAAGCGCGTCAGGGGCTGTGGATTGTTACAGATGGGGATACAGCATTGCTGCGCGCTAATCCGGCGGATGAAACGGTGTTAAGTCCTGCTATTTGGGGCGAACATTTTGCCCTTTCTGGGGAAGCATGTGGCATTGGCGTTAAAGCAGTTTCTGAAACTATCAAGGCTGTTTTTATAGAGCAGGAAGCTTTTGAGGCTTGGCTATTTAAATTTCCTGAAGCTTCCAAACAAATCAGCGTTAATTTGATAAAATTGATAGAGGGGTTGAATGAGGAAGAAAAGAAGCAACATGCCAAGTTTGGGGAAGCGGCGGAAGTTCTCAACCACCTAGAAAAACTAGAAGATACTATAAAAGAAATAATACCTCGGAGAGTGGTAAAAGAAACACAGAAGCGATACCTAGTTGAACCGTTTGACATCGAAAAGATAGAAAGGAAATATATTACTTCTGTCAAGGAACTCAAACAGTATTACCTAGTTGTTGCTCAAGATAGGGAAGTGCGTATGCGTTCAATCGATGGGAAGGAGTTCGAAATGACTTTAAAAGATTCTTCTCATAGGGAGGTAACGGTTTCTGTTCAACAAGAACTTTATGACGAATTGGAGAGTATGAGAACGGGGATAATCATCCATAAAAAACGCTATCGTTTCGACCCTACATTTTGGGAGGGCTGGTCTCTTGATGTGTATGATGATGCTTCCTCATTAGGGGGGATGTGGATTGCCGAGATAGAATTGTCTGATGAATCCAGTCCAGCCCCCGCTTTGCCTAAATGGGTGGAATTTATAGACGATATTTCGGAAAATGAAGATTTTGATAATAGGAACCTCGCTTTGTTCGGTGTTCCTGATATTTTGAATAAGTATAAATAAGGTCTGTTATTATCCATGAATGAAGAAATTTTGTTTGCCCTGATAACACAAGTACTCAAGCAAAGTGAGGAATTCCGTTCACTGCCAGAAGAAACCCTTACTAAGCTTGCCAGCCGTGCTTCGATTAAGGAATACCGTAAAGACGCTCAAATTATTTCTCAAGGCAAACCGATCGGTGCAATTATGGTGCTGACATACGGCAAACTTGAAGTTTCTGTTGATGGCTGTTCCGTTGAGCAGCTCGAGCCTAACAGCGGTTTAATAGGCGAGCACGAAGTTCTAAACTACGAGCTAAATGCGAAATCTTCCGTCATTGTCGTTAGCCAAAGGGCTAGGCTACTTGTGATTGATAGAACACAATTTATGGATATTTGGGATAGGCAACCTACCTTGGCATTGGGAATCTCTCAAGCTCTAGGCAGGAGGCATAATCGGATGTCTCTTAAGGTGAACCGCTGGTTCGAGTTAACAAAAAGAACATTAAATACGGTAAAGCTCCTCGAAAGTTCGCTTAAGCAAATAAAGAGTGCCTCCCAAATACGAGAAGAAGGCGATAAGAGGGTCGTTGGACTAAGATACATAGTAAGCGTATTGCCAAAAGCATTATTACCTTGGCAGGTAAAAAAGTTAAAACAAGCCTATATAGCGCTTAAGAACGGAGATGAGATACGGATTCGTAGTGAAGAAGGTAAATACACAATTACAGGGAAGAAGGATTATAAAGGACGCGAGATAGAAATTAGTCTCGACCTAGAAGAGTATCTCTTTAATATGCTTATTAGTCATGCAGGTGGTCGGGTGCTTACGAAAAAAAGATACATAATTGATCATGAAGGCTATCGATGGCGTGTTGATGTTTTCGATGAAGGGACAAAATGTTCAGGACTGATAATTGCAGAAGTTGATATTATTGAGGGAGAACAAATTCCTAACCTTCCACCGGGTTTTAAAATTATTAAAGACATTACAGATGAACTGAATTATCGAAACCGTAATTTAGCTTTATACGGAAAACCAACTTTATAGCAAAAAGGCAATCCAACTAGTCGTATCTCCAGTTTTTTTCTTTGTATCTTAAAAGGTTGAGCAAATTATTCCCACTTTGGAGATATTGTCAAATGTTGTGGATTTGATTTCGCACCCTTTTTCATGTGATTAAGCCACTTCCAACAATTTTCCGTCAATAAAAACCCTACTAGCCAATACCAAAGGTGGCAGCTCGTAGCCGCGCAATTTCTTCCATATCTTCTGCTCCTCAAACGCCAACTTGAAGACCATCGTCAAAGTAGTATTACGAGAGCAGCAGACTTTTGTTTGCTTTGTCCGATGACGAATCATCCCAAAGGTAGATTCTATCGGATTGGTTGTCCGTATATGAGTCCAATGCGCCGCCGGAAAATCATAAAAAGAGACCTTTGAACAACTAAGTATTTAGCATTCTTGGCTTGCTTGTGAAGCTGTCAATGTATTGATTATACTGGATTCCCGCGCTCAAGGGAATGATGTATTGGTGAGCTTGTTGTATTATGCAAAGCTCTCAAAAAGTAAGAAGCGCCTTCTTGTCTTT
>Ga0172371_10010047_pt1 | contig 12882 bp, 10 predicted proteins | sample Lak12m_FD_114543 | JGI IMG/M metagenome (GOLD analysis project Ga0172371, IMG submission 114543) | Freshwater microbial communities from Kabuno Bay, South-Kivu, Congo - kab_022012_12m | ecosystem: Environmental > Aquatic > Freshwater > Lake | place: Democratic Republic of the Congo: South-Kivu... | reverse complement strand
TCTGGAAACCTCGCCGATTTCTCCTTCCCGCTTAAAAACAGGGTTCGCTTCTTTTCCCGGTTTGATAAAGCATTTATCCGCTCCGCAAAATGGACATTTCGACGGCGCTTCCGCTCCCAAATACGCATCCCCGCAAATCTCACAAATAAAAGTTTCCATAGAAATAGTATCAAGTATTATATATCAAGTATAATGTATTTTTCACCAAAAGAAAAACGGCACGATACGGATTGAAAGTTTCCACTTAAACTAGTATAATAACACTGTAACAAAAAAATTAACCATTTAACACGAAAGACACCCTTATTAATATGACTGACATACTCAATCACTTATCCATTTTTTGCCGAAAAATATTCTATACTCATAATACTCGGATTTTTATCATCGCAAATGATTTTCTATCTATTGTAATTATTGCTTCAATATTGGCAATAATCTTAGAGTCTGTAACCGGATTATCGAAATATCACCAATTTTTTCTAACTATCGAATACATTGCCGTAATCATATTCACAATAGAGTATATTGGTAGAATCATTGGAAGCAAGAAAAAAATTTCTTATATATTCAGCTTGTTCGGATTAATCGATCTTATTTCAATATTGCCATCCTGGCTTCATATGGCAAATTTGACGCCGCTAAAGTCCGTGAGGGCATTGCGAATACTTCGATTTCTTAGAATATTAAGGATTACGAAAGCTACACGATTGGGGCGCTTAAAAAAACCCTCGAAGGACGACACAGCAGCTATTATTCGTCTTGATTTACAAATATATTTCTTGGCTATTATTTTTACCGTGGCAATCCTAGGAACACTCACATATGCTTTTGAACACGATCATGCTCATTTTGAAAATATACCCCTAAGTATGTTATGGGTTTTTGAATCACTTCTTGGAGGTTCTATTTCCGGAATTGTTCCGGAGACATATGGAGGCATAACGATTTTTATGATAGCTAGATTTATAAGTTTTGTTTTACTAGGTTTTATGATTCAAATTATTGGCAATATTATTTCCTACTTATTGATTGGCAAAAAAACCAATAAAACCATCAGATCATAAAAAAACGGCTTTCAAAAACCGTTTAAATGGAGCCACCTGCCAGGATCGAACTGGCGACCTATACGTTACGAGTGTATCGCTCTACCGACTGAGCTAAGGTGGCACTAGCCCATATTCTAGCCAATCTAGGCTTTTTTGACAAGGCTTACATACTTACTCAAAAAGACTCCACTATTTCTCTCGCTTCGTCCATAGTTTCCTGCTTTCTGAATATTTTCTTTTCTAAAAGCTTTTCCCCAATTTCCTTGCGTTTTTCCGCCGACAAGCCGGCACGGCCTTTTGCGACATCTTCCGGAGTCAATTTATCGCCAACTTCAACACTGCCATTGTCATTTACGCGCAAACATTCGTAAAGTTCACGATCGGAAGTCATAATATATTGCGGAATACCCCTGCTTTCAGCCATTGAAAACTTATCGCGAAATCTGGATAAATTCCCCTGAAATATCTTAGTATAAGTTTGCGGTCCCCAACCACGACTTTTCTCTTTTTCCATTTTTTCCGAATAATCCTTCTGCTTCAGATTATAAATCCAAAAACGTCCCTCCTCGTCTTTTTCCGCAGCCTGAAAAAACCCGGCGACTTCCGTGTTATGAACTACGATTTCATTCATTCCACCGTGAGTGCCTTTATTGCGTCCCACGACCTCATCTATTTCTTCAATAGAAGCATCGATGCCTCCTGCACTTCTGCGACCTTTAATTCCATCGGGATGCGTTCCTAGGTCACCATGTCCTGCCTCCCCTACCTGACCTCCTCCAAGCAAAACACCGAAGCTTCCACCAGCCCAAAGACTTGATTGTTTCCCAGATATTACAGAGGAAGCGGATATGGATGGCTCAAGGGAAAGAAGCATATCCAAGTCATCCTCAATAGTCGCCTCGCTGGAAACATTTGAATTTTCATTATGACGAACGCCCTCCATTTCCGTCAGCACATGTACAAGAAAGGCATTGTTACGCTTTATCACGTGTTCAATTGAACGATTCATTTTTTCAAACCTCTCCTTCGCCGCTTCTCCGGCCTTCGCGTAATGTTCTTCCAATTTCTCTTTGAGGGATTTTACCGCGGAACTGCTGTCTATCAACTCATTCAGGTTTTCTTTTTCTTCCTGCGCCTCCTGTTCAGTCAAGTTCCCGGCAGAAATCCTCTCCGCCATCAAATCGGATTCCCTGCTTTGGAATTCGGAAATCTTCCCGTATTGCCTGTCTCCTTGTTCACCGCCGATTGTTTCCTGCGCTTTTTCTGCGACGGCCTTCAATCTTGAAAGCCGGCCACGTTGCAAATTCCGCTGTTCGCGGATTTCCTGCGCAAGCTTCACGCGCTCTTCTGATAGCAATTTTTTTGACGCCTCTTTTGCACTCATCAATTCGGAATCCTCAATTATCCTCTCCTTCATGCCTGATTTCTGTTCGGCGACGACCGGTTTTTCAGCAACGATAGTATTTTCAGCGGCGACAAAATCCTTTTCTTTACCTTCATGCGGTTCGGTTCCTTTTTCTTCGAGTGCCACGAGTAGTTTTTTTACATTTTCAGCATCCGTTTCGCTTGCATTTTTCCAAACTACCTTCCCTTCGACCGTTTTAGTGAGACTTAAGTGAAGTTCGCGATATCCGGACGACTTATTCTCCCCTTTCGCGTGCAAACTTAATATTTTTTCTTTGCCCGCATTGAAAGCTTCTTCCTGATCGATTTTTTCCAGCATTTTTCCGACCGCATCCGCATCCGTCTCTTCGGAAGATTTCCATATATTTTTTCCGTTTTCCCGTTTCATCAACAATGCGCTCAACGCGGCATAGTCCGACCCTTGCCCTTTTCCGGCCGAAAACAAAGCGTGTATTTTTTTCTTTCCGTCCAATATCGTTTTTTGAGCCGTTTCTTGTCCGCTTGCCGCTTGCTCCTCTTGCCTTCCGTTCCCGACAACCGCTAAAAATTCTTCTTTGGCAGCGCCCGCTTCTCTTCCCAAAGCCACCAATTCTTCTTTGTCTTGATTGTCGATATCAAATCCTTCTTCCGAGGCCCTGTTTTCAACATCCCCTATGATTTTTTCGTTTTCAACTTGAAAAGCCCCGGCCTCTTCCTCGGATTTTTTTATCAAACGTAATTTGAAAACTTCCGGCGATTCCTGCTCCAAAGAAGCCTCGCCGGTTTCCCGCGTTTCCAATTTTTTTTCGATTGCGGATTGTTCCGATTTCATTGATTTAACGATTCACGGATCTTATCGATTTTCCGCCTGTCCATCTTTTCGCTTATCTTGGCTAAAATATCAAGCTGCCTCTTTTTCAAAGAAGCCATTTTTTCTTGGAACTTTTCCCAAGCTTTCTTATATTTTTCCATTTCTATCATTTGTTTCATTTCTTATTTGCCCAATACCAATTCATATGTTATACAACTTGGATTTCTTAACAAGCCTCTCCACATTCCCATCCACCGCTTTTTGGATGTTTGAAACGATTTGTTCGTTTTGGTTTCAAGATTTCAAAATTACAAAATACAAAAATAAAAAAAATAAAAAGGTTCAAACTACAAGCTAACTTTTTCAAGAGAAACAGCGGGAGGGCCGGACACCAAGATCGCCAGTGGAAAGCGCAAGATCAGAGGCATACACAGCGAGCTCGCGATTGCCAGAAAACCAGCCCGAAGAGACAAGGCGCGAGCCGGACTTGGTTGAAAGCCAAGTACCCCCATTTTCATCCAAATGCTTTTGATTTTTTTCGAAATATTTTCTTTGAAAAACAAGATAGTCTTCCAATGATAAAGCTTCGTTTGGTTTGACGTCTTTTCCTTTGATTTTGAGAGTTTGTTCCAGTTCCGGACGATCTTTGAGATTTTGCGTGTTATGCACGAGAATGATTCTCGGTTTGTTTGTGTTTTGACTAGATATATTTGCACCATCAAGAATATCGACAGTTTTTCCGCCTGAATTTATGTAATCCCCATATCCGTCTTCCATTTTCATTTTTTTTGAAAGTTCCAAAAGTGGGATGCTCCCGGGAATGATCAGGATTTCATCAAAACCTTTTTCTCGAATGGCTTGTTCCATTTCAGCTTGGTTTGTTTCCCAAATGCTTCTGATTGAATCTTCAAAATCTGACGGGAGATCAAGATTTGTTCTTTGATATAAATCGATGAATTCTTGGAATTTCTGTTCGAATGAAATTGTGATGTTTTCTTGTTTTCCATCGGGATGGGTGTAGGTGGCGGAGAGGTCGGATTGAAATTGAACAAGTTGTTCTTTGCTATCCAATTGGTCTTTCATTTTTTCCGCCCTGCCAAAAAGAATTTCTATTCTTTTTTGCGCATCCTCTTTTCTTGCTTGACCTGAGCCTTCTTGTTCATCTTTCCCATCTTCAAAAATTCCATTTTCCAACGATATTTGGTATTCCTTCATCGCCTCTTGCAAAATCGGTTTCTGAGATTTCAATTTTTGTTCCAAAATCGCCCGCAGTTCTTCTTGAGTTTTCTTCGGCTTTTCGGCTGATTTTGCCATTTGCGAAACTGGAAATTCCTGATTCATATGAATATATTTTTGAAAAATTAAATGTCTTTCAAATGCTCCTTGAGAAGTTCGCCCAAAACAATCGGCAATCTGGAAACATCCTCAACGACTTGCGCATTTGGAGCATAGGTGGACAAAACCGCTTTGCCTTCACTGGTAATTCCCACTCCAACAGCCGCCAATGCGTCATTTTCCATTTTTTTCAACACCGCTTGCACCTTTGCTGGATTATCGCTTTCTCCGTCCGTGAGCACAATAATGATTTTTTTCAATTCCCCGTTTTTTATTTTCATTCTGGAATCATCGTCCATTTTTTCCCAAACGGCTTCCAAGCAATTAAAATCCGTTGTGGTTCCCGGCAGATTATGCAAATCTTTGAAAATTTTGATTCTTTCCGATTCTCCCAATTCTGTCGACATATGTTTCATCGGTTTTTTGTCATCTCCAGCTCCAAATCCATAGATTTCCGACTTGACATCTAATGGCTTGTCGATGTTTATCTTTTCCTCTTCGCAAAGCTCGGCAAATTCTTTCAAAATTTCCATCACCAAAACCGCCGATCTTCTTTGTTCCAAAGCTTTTTGACCTTGTTGCATTGAACTTGAGCGGTCGCAAACCAAAGTGATCTCAACTTCTCCAAACCTATCTCCTCTTTTTTCCTTTATCTCAGTGTTTTCCCAAACTTTCGGCTGAAGATTTCCGGTTTTAACATCCGCAACAAGTTGGGCCGGATCGACAATTTCATCGCCCTCCTCAACAGGATATTTCGGTGCTTGGGCTTTTTTTATTCGCTTGGAAATTATTCTGGAAAAAATATTTCTCAATTCCTCCAAAACGCCGACTCCGGTTTCCGGATTGGCTATTTTTTCCAAATTTTGGACAGTTTTGCGATATTCCTGCAAATCCTTTTTTTCAACTCCAATCTTTTTAGCATAATCCCCATCAGCTTGTTCCGATTCGTTTTTCCCACTGCGCGCATCTTTCCAATCTTTCAAGGCTTTTTCGATTTCTTCCAAAGGAACTGCCTGTGGAAATTTATTTTCTGCTTTTTCATATTCGTCCGCAAAAATTTCATTCGGATCAGTTTCTTCCGAACCTTCCCCGCTTCCGGATCCATCTTTTTTCACTTCTTCTTTCCCAGCCTTTTGACCTTGTTTATTTTGCGCGCCATTTTTATTTTCTTTTCTTTCTTGCTCGCTCTTTTCCTTTTGTTTTCCCGTTTGTCCTTCGCCATCTCCCTCCTGTCCTTCGCCCTGTCCATCATCGCTTTGTCCTTTTTCCTGTTGTTCCTGCTTTTGTTTTTTTTTATCTTCCATATCTTTTTCCAAAAATTCTTGGACTTTCGGCCAAAGATATTTATCTTGCAATCTCAAGCGCATTGACATCGGAGTTCCGGGATTCGTCATAACATCCGCCAATCCATTGATTTTTGCGATCTCATCAAGAGCCGTCCTGACATCAGCGGAAACTTGGCATTTTTCATCTGAAACCCTTGCTTCTCGCAAAAGCGCCTGACAAAACTGAATGTGTTTGGGAGTTTGAGTAAAATCAGTTTCGGGAAACAAATCTTTTTTGTATGTTTCTTCTTCAAGATCTTTCATCCCCGCATTGGTCCTGGAAACCACCGCCCTGTTTTCACGGATATCCCCGTTGCAATTATCCATTAGTCCGAAAGCGCGAGATTTTTTTATTCTTGCCAAATAATTTTCAAATTTTCTCTCTCCGCCATCTTCCTCCAGCATCGCTTTTTTTTCCAAAAAATGTTCGATTTCATGGCATATTCCGAAAAGCGTTTTTTCATTGGAAAATCCTCTTTTGCGATAAAACATAGAATTGACATAGATCGTGTTGGTTTCCAAATTGAAAGCGAAAGTTTTGAGATCCGCCGGAGCCGGTTCAATATTAACCCTTCCTTTGGCATAGTGCTCGAGAAAATCCCTGTGCTTCTCGAAAAATTCCACCGCCTCAAAATGATCGCTTTGCGACTCTTGAGTGACAGTTTCTCCATTGTCATTTTCCCGTTTTCCGGTTTTTTTGATTTCTGTTATGCTGAATTTTTCCATACATTGATTTTAGCAGATTTTTTCAAATTTTTCCATACACATTGAAAGTGTTTTTTTCTTGAGATTTCTGGAATTGCAATGATTAAGAATTCCAAAATATGAACTTATATTTCGCGAATTTATGTTCGCATACATTTTTGATTTGGTTTTATCGCGAAGCAAAACCGCTTTAGGCAAAATGACAAATCCCAAAAAATCAACTCCCCATCCGATTTTTCGAATACCGGTCTTTTCAGACGGAATATCCAAAAGAAGCTTTTTCTTGCAAAAATCGATGATTTCATTTCTGACTGTTTCCAGTTTTCGCCTGGAACGCGAAAGAATCAAAAAATCATCGTTATATCTGACATAAAAACGGCATTTCAATCCTTTTTTAATATATTCATCCAATACATCCAAATAAATATTGGCAAAAACCTGGCTGGTAATGTTTCCCAGCGGAACCCCTTTTCCGCAACTCGAAAAAACATAGCTTTCTATTATCTCCCTGGTTATGGCGAAAGTTTTCTTGCATAAAATTTTTTCCGCAATCAAACACAATAAAACGCCGTGATCTATGCTGTCAAAATATTTTCTGACATCGCATTTTAAAACAAAACACCCGTTGCCATCTGAAAGAATAAGTTTGATAAAATATCGAAAAGCGCCGACAGCTTTGTATTGTCCCTTGTTTTTTCTGGAAGCGTATGAATCTGAAATAAAATCTTTCTCCCACAAGAAAATCAGATGATCATATATGATCTGGTGCACGATCCTGTCCCTGACTTTTGCTTTGTATATGTCTCTTTTTTTATTGTCAAAAATTTGAAAATATTCATAGCTTGAATGTTTATATGAGCCGCTATGCAAATCTTCCCAAAGTCCGAACAAATTATCCTCCAAGTGGGATTCGAAATCCATCACATCTTTCTTACGGGACTTTCCCCTCCTGAATTTTTCCCAAGCCTCGAAAATATTCTCCAAACTAAACAATTCATCAAAAATATTATGAACGACTTGCATAATGATTTTTCAAAACTTGAGTTACCGGTTGTAGTCAAGCTTTTTACGCTTTATGAAAAAACCCATAAACTTATTTTCAAATTCCCGAAATATGAACGTTACTGTCTGGGAGAAAAAATAGAGAAGACAATTTTGGATTCCGTTGAAATTTTTATTCTGGCAAACCAATCTTCCAAATATGAGAAAACCGGATTGCTTCTCAGAGCCAATTCAAAAATAGAGCTTTTGAAAATCCTTTTCAGAATCGCTATGAATTGCCAGATGATAAATATGAGGGAATATCTTGAACTGGAAGGTATGCTCCAAGAAATTGGAAAAATGACCCAGGGTTGGATAAAATATTCGCGCAATTCGGCTTGAAAAAACGGCGGGAGGGTCGGACACCAAGATTGTCATTGGAATTCTCAAGATCATTGGCATTCACATTGAGCTTGCGATTGTCAGAATTCCAGTTCGAATTGACAAGGCGCGAGCCGCCGACCCTCAATAGCTTTGTGCTTTCCGTTCAATCTTGGAAGCCGCACATAATTTGTCAGAGCTCTTCACTCTAGCACAAAACTGCTGTTTCTTTGTTTTTTCCACTTGTTCAAAAACATCATATCAACTCCGCAGACTTGATAACTTCGGTTTTTGGAAGTGTTTCGGCAGACCGGTTTTTTGGAATTTCCAGTCATACTCGCCGAATTTTTTCAGAAATTTCAGAATTACAAAATACAAAAATAAAAAGAGGAAAAAGGTTCAAACTACAAGCTAACTTTTTCAAAAGAAACAGCGGGAGGGTCGGACACCAAGATTGCCAGAGGAATACTCAAGAACAATGGCATCCACAGAGAGCCTGCGATTGCCAGAACCCCAGCTCGAACCGACAAGGCGCGAGCCGGACTTGGTTGAAAGCCAAGTACCCCCATTTTCATCCAAATGCTTTTGATTTTTTTCGAAATATTTTCTTTGAAAAACAAGGTAGTCTTCCAATGATAAAGCTTCGTTTGGCTTGACGTCCTTTCCTTTGGTGTTGAGAGTTTGTTCCAGTTCCGGACGGTCTTTGAGATTTTGCGTGTTATGCACGAGAATGATTCTCGGTTTGTTTGTGTTTTGACTAGATATATTTGCACCATCAAGAATATCGACAGTTTTTCCGCCTGAATTTATGTAATCCCTATATCCGTTTTCCATTTTCATTTTTTCCGAGAGTTCGGAAAGAGGGATGTTTCCGGGAATTATCAGGATTTCATCAAAACCTTTCTCTTGAATGGCTTGTTCCATTTCAGTTTGGTTTGTTTCCCAAATTATTCTGATTGAATCTTCAAAATCGGGAGGAAGGTTGAGGTTTGTTGTTTTGTATAAATCGATGAATTCTTGGAATTTCTGTTCGAATGAAATTGTGATGTTTTCTTGTTTTCCATCGGGATGGGTGTAGGTGGCGGAGAGGTCGGATTTTCCGCTTTTTCTTTCTTTTCCGAAAATCTTTTCCATTCTCTTGTTCAAACCCTTCAAAAATGCGTCTTCCTTGCCATTTTCACCTCCCAAAAGGTCTTCGGCTCTATTTTTCAAAAGTTCAGCTCTCTTTCCAAACGGATCAAGCTCGGCAACTTCTTTCAATGTCAAATGACGAACATCGCCTGATTTTTCCCGAAGCTCCTCGACCGCTTCTTCGCCACGCATCTGTTTGATTGCACTGAGTTCAAAAATATTTTCAGGCAAATCGATATCCTTGGAGGAAAGAGTAATCAGAAAACCCCTTGAAGCCAAAATCTTAGCAACCAAAATTCGATCTTCTTTTGGATATTCCTTGAAAGTGAGCGCCGTCTTGAATCGTTCATCCAAAAATTCGGAAAAACTTCTATCCTTTTCTCCGAGTTGTTTTTCAATAAGCCACGAGGAAAGTATCGCTTCCACCGAACCCTGTGTCATCACGAATTTTTTCAAAGAATATGTTTTTCCGGAGGCATCCATCGCCCCTGATCTCCTGGCAACTTCTTTATCAGTTTCATTTGTATAACTTTCTTGGATTTCAGCCATCGCCCTGCAAAGATTCGGCAATGTCGTGTTCAAATCATAGAAAGAGATGTCCAGTGATCCGTCCCTGTTCAAAAGGCGAGATAACATAATATCATATGACTCCGCCTGATTTGTATATTTTATTTCCAAATTATTCTGTTCAAATTCGCGAGCCACCTGATTAGGCAAGGCTTTCTTTTCTGGGTGTTTATCAGATTTTATATTGGCAGTAAAAATCATCTGAAAGCCCGGCTTCATCTCTACCTTGCCGTTTCCTGGAACATTAACCATATCACCAGGTTTTTTACTAAAGACTCCCTTAATAAAATCCATCTGCTCTTCTGGTAAAGAGTTAAATTCATCAAAAATAACCGGACGACCATCCATAATAGCTCGAGCCAAAGGACCAAACAATTCCACCGTCTCAATTCCACCCGATTTTGTTGGTTTAATACCGGTTTTACCCCAAACGTTCGACTCTCTTGTTTGAACACTACAATAAATCATCTCCGCTTCTTTGCCGGTAAAATGTCTAGCCGCAAAACTTGCCAAAGAGGTCTTTCCCGTACCAGTTGGTCCATGAAGAAACATCGGCTTTCCCGTCAGCATCCGATCACCGATCGCTTCCAAATCTTTTCCAACATTCGGCGTTATGCAGATGTGTCCGCTTTTTGTCAAATCTTCCTTAAATTCGACAAGTTCCGTTTGGCGTAAAACCGACAAATCACACTCCGTCAACATTTTTTCACCAACTTTTATTTTTTCTCGAATAGTTTCCAAAATAGCTTCGTTTCTTTTCTTTGTTGCCGGTGATGATTTCGGGTTTAATGTTTCAAGCATCCGAAGCATCCGAAAATCCCTCAATTTCGCCAAACCTTCAATGATTTTTCGAGCTTTTCCGATTTCCGGAGTTTCACTCAAAATCGCCTCGTAATCGATTCCGGACATCTCATCTAAGAGTTTTTTTTCATATTCCGCCCTCTGTTTTTTAAGAACTTCTTTTGATTTCTTTAGTCCTCCGAAATCAGATACTTTGAATTCAGCGGCTTGATTTTGCGCTTCTTCCAATGGTTTTTTGTAATGCTCATCAAAAATTTCCCCCTCATTTCCAATTTCACCAGCCGCTTTTCGAAGCGCCCTTCTTTCTTTCGCAATTTCGTGAAAATTCAATTCGCTATTTCCCGAAATGATATTTGGAATTTTTTCCATAAAATAAAAAATGATTCGGTCTTGATTAATTTCACAAAAACAAAATAATCCATACTATAATTTTACTGCGATTTGGATTTCTTAACAAGCCTCTCCACATTCCCATCCACCGCTTTTTGGATGTTTGAAATGACCTGTTCGTTTCTTTTGGGTTTCAAGAGATGCTTAAATCTTCCCTGTGTTTCCAAAAATTGTTCAATCGGTTTTGGGTTTTCATTGACATAATTGATTGTATATTTTCCGTCTTCGATTTCATATAACGGCCAAAAATTCGTTTCCATCGCCAATTTTGCCACGTTGACATATTGCGAAGTCGAGAATTTCCAAACTTGCGTGCAAGGTTGCATCACCAATAAAAATGTCGGCCCATCAATTTCCAAAGCTTTTTTGGCTTTTCTTTCCAAATCGCGCAAATTTGCCACATTGGCTTGAGCGGCATATTTGATTCCGTGCGCCGCCACGATTTCCATCAAATCTTTTCTTTGTCTCGCTTTGCCAAACGATTCCGTTCCCGCCGGTTCGGTTTCCGTGTTGGCGCCATAAGGGGTGGCTCCGGATCTTTGTCCGCCGGTATTCATATATCCCCCGTTATCATAGCAAACATAAAGAAGGTTGTGTCCCCTTTCCAGTGCTCCGGAAAGAGATTGCAAACCGATATCATATGTTCCGCCGTCGCCGCCGAAAACAACCAGTTTGGCTTTCTTCTTGATTTTACCTTTTTTGAAAAGGATGTTCTGCGCCGCATCCACTCCGGAAATCGTCGCCGCCGCGTTTTCGAAAGCGTTGTGGATATACGGAACTTTCCAGGCAGTGTATGGATAGATCGTCGTCGTCACCTCCAAGCACCCGGTGGCGTTCGCCACGACGACCGGCTCTTCGGTCGCGCCGAGAACCGTCCGCACGATCGCCGGAATCCCGCACCCCGCGCAAGTCGAATGCCCGGAAGCCAAGTGTTTTGTAAGTTTCTTATTCATTATTCAATAAATTAATTTTATTTATGCCGCCATCCTCTTTTCCGAATCGACTTCGTTTTTAGCTATCTCATTGAAAATTATTTCAAAATATTCCGGCTTGGTCGTTCTGATAAACTCTTCAGCATCAACCGAAAGTTCTCCTTTTTTGTAATATTCCATCAATTCGTCATAATGGTTTTTTGTGAATTTTTCTCCATATTTTTTGATTCCCAAGCGCTCCATTTCGAAATCAATTTTTTGTTTTCTTACCAACCGTTCCGTGGCAATCGTCAAATATCCATCCATTACCGGATTATTCCCTGACACTATGTATGAATCTTCCAATATTTTCATCGTTCTGTCAGGAATTCCGGCATCATTTTTTGTTACAGCATGCCCTAATTCATGGATTGCGATTTCATCATCGCTTCTTTCACTGCCATGGGTAACCGCATCGTTCGGAATAGCGATACCATGTCTGTCCTTATCATAAAATCCGAACACCATAAGGCCGTCTAAAATTTTATCCAGAAGTTCCCGTGGGTATTCTCTGCTTTTATATTCTTTGAATTTATTCGTGATATCAGCTGCCGATAAAACTTCTGTTTTCAAATCCCTTAAGGATTTCAACCTCTCTCCCTGGGCTTTTTTAGCTTTTTCTTCATCGCCATCAAATTCTTTCAGCAATTTATCCGAATATTCAGAACTGCTTATATGTTCTTCCAGCCAATCCCTTATGGCATCCGCACTTTGTTCTTCGATTTTATCACCCAATTCTTTTTTTGTTTCAGTCAAATCAAAGCCTGCTTCTTCTTCCAGCTCATCTATTCTGGCAAGGTCTTCTTCCCGAGAATCGATTCTGGCTTCACTTAAATCTTGTTCCGGAATTTCCGGCAATGGTTCCGGAATTTCCGGTCGCAAGATATCACCAATATTTTCTTTTGGAGCAGCTTTTTCTTTTTTACCAAGCAATGTTGAATTTTCAATAAAATTTCTATCCATACAAAAAGCGACTTTCATTTACCAATTAACACTTTTGTTCTTTGCCTACCGGCGGTTCGCTCCGATCGAAACGACAATCAGGTCAAATA
>Ga0172371_10010046_pt1 | contig 12882 bp, 14 predicted proteins | sample Lak12m_FD_114543 | JGI IMG/M metagenome (GOLD analysis project Ga0172371, IMG submission 114543) | Freshwater microbial communities from Kabuno Bay, South-Kivu, Congo - kab_022012_12m | ecosystem: Environmental > Aquatic > Freshwater > Lake | place: Democratic Republic of the Congo: South-Kivu... | reverse complement strand
TGTGATGGGACCGGTTCTTGGAAAAACCTACGCGGCCCAGGGAACCCACGACCGGGCAAAAAACGACTCCGCCGATTCAATTTGGCAAAGCGCTTTCAGCTTCCCGGCCAACGGCCCGGCCGGATTTCTGGAAATGGCCTATTCTTTTGATTTCAAAAATTCCCATTTCGTCTTTTTGAACTCTGACAAGCCCGACGAGCACCAGGTGAATCAGGTTCAGCGCTCCTGGCTTGAGCAGGACCTTTCCAAAAACACGAAAGAAAACACTTTTGTCGTCTTCCACGAGCCAGCCTATCCGGTGAGCGACAAGGGAGGCGAGGCTCTCGATTCCCAGCCCTCGGAACGGAACGCTCTTTGGGAAATTTTGGACCGGAATAATGTGACAGCCGTTTTCAACGGCCACGAGCATATCGTGAGCCGCCGGAAAATTGACAGCCGTGTTTCCTCCGTCGCGAAAAATTCAATATACCAGTTTGTCTTTGGAAACACCGATTCGTTTGACCACGGCCTTCCCGCCGCCGGCGTCGCCGAATACGCCAATCAAGGCCAAGGGCGCTTTGGACTCGTGAAAGTCAGCGGAAAAGAAATCACCGTCGAAACCCGCGGACCGGACGGCGCTTTGCTCAACACTTTTTCATTTTCAAAATAAGTTCCGAGTCCAATAAAAAAGAATTGCTTACCTTGCTACGTAACAGGGTAAGTAATTCTTTTTTTCCTCGACCGAAATCCGCGGAAAGATAAACTTCTAATTATCTTTCAACATTTGAAACCCTTTCTGCACTGCGATTTTTTCCGCGTCGCCGTCTTCAAAATATTCATCAACTTCATCCGCGTCTATCCATCTATAATCAGAATGATCCTCGGGATTAAGCGTAATTTCCTGATTCGGATTTTTCATTCGCGCGAAATAATCAATTTCAATAGAGTGCTTATTCCCGTTTTCGGAAATGTATGTGAAAGCGTGATAGGGATTTTCTATAATAATATCGATTTTCAATTCTTCCATAATTTCTCTTTCCAGCCCCTTTTCCAATGTTTCGCCAAAATCAATATGTCCGCCGATGAGCTCAAATTTCCCCGGCAGGAATTTTTTTGTGTCCGCGCGTTTGGCGACGAATAGTTTCCCATCTTTGTGCAAGAATACGCAGGCGGTGATGGCTTGATATTTTTCCATAGTCATATAAATATCCTATCCCGAAACCCGATTTTTGCCAAGAAAAACTAGATAGCAAATACTTTATAGATTATACTTTATATATGCTTGAAGCTTGGCAACATTTACCAGAACACCTAAATCCAATCGCCCTCAACATCGAGCCGATTCAAGTTTCCTGGTATGGGATTATGTATATCGTCGCTTTTGCGGTTGTTTATTATCTGGTTCGCTATCGGATCCAGACAGAAAAGCTTGGAATTTCATTTGAAGCTGTCCAGGATTTTTTTCCGTGGGCGATTGTGGGATTATTATTAGGTGCGCGGCTGGGAGATGTGTTCATATATGACTGGGGATATTTCCAAAATCATCTTTCGCAGATTTTTTTGCCGTTTGATATCGAGAACCACTGGCAATATATCGGAATTTACGGGATGAGCTATTTTGGGGGGCTTATCGGGCTCGTGATAGCGTTTTTTCTTTTCTGCAGAATAAAAAACAAATATGCCTGTCATCGCGAGGAGCGTAGCGACGAAGCAATCTCGGAAAATATAGAAAATACGGGATTGCTTCGCTACGCTCGCAATGACAGCGAGAAAAAAATTAGCTTATTAAGATTTTCTGACCTCTTTGTCCCTGCCGTCCCGCTCGCTTTTGCTTTCGGCCGGTTGGGAAATTTCATCAACGGAGAATTATACGGACGGATTACAACCAGATTTTTGGGAATGTATTTTCCGGCCGATTTTTCGGGCCAGCTCCGCCACCCCTCGCAACTTTATGAAATGTTTCTGGAGGGAATTTTATTGTTTATCATTTTATGGAGCATTCGGAAAATTAAGTTCCCCGTCGGATATCTGACCGCGTTTTATCTTATCGGCTACGGCCTCACCCGCTTCACTTCCGAATTCTTCCGCCAGCCGGACAATGGATGGTATATTTTTTCACTGACGATTGGACAATTACTTTCTATTTTGATTATTATTATTGGACTGATTATAACCTCCAAGTCACGTAAAAAATATGGAAACAAGAATCCGAAAAGCGAGATATCCTGACCGGATGGCCATCAGCCGGCTGACGAAAAAATACCCCGACACTTTGGACCGCAGTCCTCGCGAAGTCGCAAAAATGGTCGGCAATTTTTGGGTGGCGGAAAACGAGAGCGGAAAAATCGTCGGCTGCTGCGGAGCAAGGATCTGGTCGCAAGACGCGGAAATAATTTCCTGGATTGTAGCCGAAAAATATCAGGGCGCGGGAATTGCCAAAAAACTTCTTTTTGCCGTTATCAAAAATATCAAAAAACGAAAAGGTATTAGGGATATTTTCACGCTCACCGTTCCCAAGCTCGCCAAAAAGTATTTCCGGCCGCTGGGATTTTGTCCGACGGGACTTCAGATGTTTTCGGCGAAAGTCATGAAAGAATGCCAAAACTGCCCCAAAAACCGTTTCAAGAGCGGCCGCTATCAATGCAACGAAATCGCCCTGGTGCTGAGAAGATAATTCTCACGAATTCAAAAATCTCGATGGCACGGCCGATTTTATCCCTGCGGATAGCAATGGTCATGCGTTCCTGAGATTCAGAGAGATGGATTTCCCAGTTGTCCATATGAGCGGATTTCAGGATGACCCAGGCCAAATTGAGCCACAGACCGCTGACCAACATCTCTTCAAGCAGTTCGGTTAATTTTCTGACCCTGGCGCCCATCTCGCTGGCGCTGCAGGAAATACCGGCCGCCCCCAGATCGGTGATGGCTGACGTACATTCCTCGTCCCGCAAAATAGCGATTACTTCCATGAAAATCCGCTGGATTATTGGAAAGCCAAGCTGGACATGAGCACTATCGCTGGCAAAAGTCTGTTTGGACGCTGACGCGCCGCTGACGACTGCCCCGTGCAGGCCATCCCGTCCGGTCCGCCCGCCGATCAAAACATAGTAATCACCGACGTTAGGGACACCCTTTTGGGCGTATTTCGTCGGGATCATGCTTATGCAATGACCCAGAGAAAACGCCTTGACATTTCTGGGATGAACGATGAATTTCGAGTAGCCCTTAGCGATACCCATGGGGTTGCAATAACCCTCTGTAGCTTCGATGGCGCCCCGAACCAGCATTTTGGGATGAATTGTCCCGTGGAGATCATCCCATCCCATTCGCGGATCGCGGGTGGCAAAAATGGCTGTCCCGAGAATCGGCCAACCGCCGAGTCCTGTTCCCAACCCGTCTCTTTGGACTCCGCCGTGAAGCGTCAAGATCGCCATTATGGCGTCAATCAACCAGGGGCTGATGTGGCTTTCCCCTTTTATGCCGATTGACCAGCCGCCGTAAAATCTAAACACCCCTGAATTATCTTCAAAGCAGGAATCAATCAGGGGATGGTTAGCCAACTTAGTCACCGACTTGATATCTTGCAAAAGCCCCAGGGCTTGCAGTGTCGTGTGAGCGCAATGATCGCCAAAGGCGGCTGCGATTTTCTCAATTTCAGTCTTGCTGGCTTTGCGCCCCTTTTTTTGATAGTGGGCCTTTATCTTGACCCACTGATATTCATGCAAAAATACCCGCCAGTCTTCGGAGAGCTCGAGAAGCTCAATCATGAACATATTGGCGACATCAACCCAGATCTCCGGCTGACGCTTGCCCTGCGGCAACAAGGTGTCCCATTGGAAGCCGACAGGAAGGACCATCTGACTTTGGGGATTATAGAGATATTTGACGGCAATCTCATCAGCCATCACTTTATTGATTCCGATAAAAAGGAACCGAGTAGAAAGCCTTGCCCAATCCAATGGTTTCATGCTCATGGCCGAGCAGGCATACTCAATTGAAGGAAGTTCGGGATCTGTCCAGCCGCGTTTGTAGCCTATCTCACGGATTTGGCCCGCTGTCGGAGACAACACACTGGTAAGTGTCGCAATTTCCGCGCCAGGATAGGCAAATAGGCGGGCTAACTTGTTGATATCTTCAATTGCGATTGCATCGCGCTCAACCCTCAAAACCCGTTCAATTCTAACTCCTTGCAATTCCGGGTAAAGAGGCGCTATTTCTTTGAAGAGCAGATTCGCAATCGGATCCAAACCAATCCGGGATGCATAGAGATTGCATATTCTCGCCATCTCATCACCTTCCTTTCCCTTTTTCTGGGTTGCGATTCCGTTTTATGCCGCCACGACGTGGATATTTTCGTCATAGCCGTTCGGCATCATCATTCCGCGGAGATCCCGCGTGGCATAGACCACTTTTCCGCCCTCGAGGCGTACATGCCCCTGGACAACGTGATCCAATACGTGGGACTGCAAGCGGTGTTCTTCCCGGTTAACCCGTGCCGCCAAAATTTCCGGCGTATCTCCGGAGCAGATGGGCACGGGATAGGATAAAAACACCGGCCCCGTGTCATACTTGGAATCAACGAAATGCATCGTGACCGCGCTGTGGGTGATTTCGCCGCGCTTGTAAGCTGCCATCACTGCTTCATGGACATGGTGCCCGTACATGTTCGGCCCGCCGAACCGCGTCAAAGGCCCCGGGTGAATGTTGATGGTGCGCGCCGGATCGAGTCCTGCCACCAGCTTCAACCAGCCGGAGAGCATCACGAAATCCGCTTTGAACTGCTCCACGTATTTTTGATAGCCTTCGGCCGTAAACGGGCCTTTCCAAAACCGAAACTTGACCCCCAGCCTATCTGCCCTTTCCGCCACTCCACCCGCGGAATAGTTTGACACCACGCCGCAAATGGTCGCGTTGAGCGCAGGCGGTTTTGCCCGAGTCGCGTTCACCATCATCTCAAAACCTGACCCTCCCTCTCCCCAATTCGGAGCCCCTGTAGCAAACACCAAAATATTCGGATAATTTGTTTTCATAGCAGCATCCTTCCTTTTTCAGAATTTTTTTATTAAATTTTAAAGGAGCCAAAACTTCTGGCTCCCTCCTTTGCCTGATATTAGGCTATCAAATACAAGTCAGAATAGCAATCATTGACAAAACCACCCAGAAATGCTAAAATTTTCATCAGTTATCGAATTAGGCGTAAGTATCCAAGTATTCATAATATAAGGTATACACAAAGTCGTTCGCCTAAGTTAGAGCTATTTTGGCCATCCAAAGCCAAGATTATTAAAAAGTTAGGCGAACACAAGATGTACGATCAATCGAGACCCCAGAGACAGATGCATGACGTATCTTCTCTCGATCTCAAGTGCACCGAATGCGGCGTGGCCATAACGGAACTTCCGTTTGAACCCACCAAGCGCGATGACGGCACTTATGGCCGGCTTTACTGCCAACCTTGCAATCGCAACCGAAGAAAAAGCTTCGGAGGCGGTGGCGGAGGTTTCGGCGGTGGCGGTCGCAGAGACCGATACTAAACCGAACTTCAAACCAGCCCCTTCCAGGGGCTGGTTTTTTGTTTGCGTAAATTGCATAGATTAGCGCCCATAAAAATAGTTTTCAAAAGGGAGCGCTGGCATTGTACAAATAGAAAAAATACCTTATTATACAAGGAGCTTAAAACGTGAAAATACGCTATGTATTGTTTGGTTGATTTCCGAAACCGCCCCCAATACAAATATACTTTTCCAAAAAAAGAAAAGGCGCGCGAATGCCTGAAAAGAATCAAAAACAACCCGCTGGGCGTGACGGTTTTTTTTGCCGATGGCCGGAGAGAATACTTTGAAAACGGATTGCCGCGCAGTTTTTTTGCTCCCTCCAACAGAACCGTAAAAATCAAAAAAGGATGCCATGCGAAATACAGAGTCTCGGAGATGAACAACCTGGATGGATTGCTGAAAAAAAGAACCCGGACGGAAACCGCCAGCGCCGCCAATTGGCAAAAAAAATCCATACTCTCCCTTTTTGCGCTCGGCAACCGGAAAATTTATGCGGGTCTTACCATTGTCTCGCTTTTCATATTTTCTTCCTCCTTTTATTTCCAAATGCAATCGAGCCTTGGCGCCGCCGCCCAGCCAGAAGGCACTCAACAATTTGAAGGACAGGTCGCCGGAGCTATGGACGCGAGAACCGACGAAAACGAGGAATCATTGAAGCTGGCTGATGAGGATGTAATCATGAACCTACTCGGAAAAATCGAAGAGAAAAAACAGGGGGAATTTGAAGCTGAAATTTTGCGCTATATCAAAGACCGGCCGATGGAAGCTATGGCGCCTTATATCGCCAAACAGCCTCGCACGGTCGCCGCTTTCATTGTCGGAATTGCCATGAAAGAAAGCAAATTCGGAATATATGCTCCTCATAGCGGAGGAAGGGACTGTTTCAACTATTGGGGATACCGCGGGCGCGAAAACACGACTGCTTCCGGCTATTCCTGCTTCGATTCGCCGGAGCATGCCGTCCAAGTTATCGGAAAAAAGATAGATTCGCTGGTGGCCAGAGGCATTTCCAATCCGGCCGAAATGATATCCTGGAAATGCGGCTCGACTTGCGCCGGACACGGAGCCGAAAACGTCCGTAAATGGATCGCCGACGTTGGAGTAAACTTCTATAAAATTAACTCCAAAGATGACTCGTAAAAGCTTTATATAAGCCGAAAAAGCTCTGGTACTTAGCGCCTCTTGACGTCCTGCGCCGCTTCTGCTAGCATAACTCTTGTCAACGATAAATGGAGTAGCTATTAGTGCTATTCTTTTTTTGTTGCCTGGCCTGTTGAATTCTGGCGTAGCCAGACCTCGCGGAGCGGGGATTCAACCGGGCCTGCAATCCAAAGACGGCTCAAAAGTCCCTTTGGATGAAGATAATTTTTCAAAATTATCCGATGGGTGAATGGAGTAAATCCGCTTTTTACGGGGGGGTTTATACCAAAACTCAAAAAATAGAAAATTGCACAAATTGCGACATAAGATATTCTTGTAAATATCGCAAATTCATTGCCCAGCTCGAGCAATACACTGAATTTTCAAAGGCCGGCTGGGAAAAAACAAAGTATCTTTCAAATATCTACAATGGAAAAATAAGAAACCACATCTGGAAAAAGCAGGAAGTCTACCTGCCGGTTTTGATTGCCATTACGCTTCTCGCGCTGGTTTTTGTCTCGAAAACCGCTTTTTCAAAGACAGTCGATCCGACCAACAATCTGCCGGTTAAGGATAGCTACAAAGTGAAGCTGATTGGGACAAATCTTGAAAACCAGCACGGAAAAATTTGCTCGGGCGAAAATAAGGAATACCAAAAAGATCTAGCCAAGAGCGCCTCGGCGCCTGTTGCGAGCGATCTCAAAAAAGACGTTGAGAAAATCGTAAGAAACACGCCGATGGCCGCCATGGTGGATCCGATTTCTGAAAAAGACCGGACCGTGGCCGCCTTTATTGTCGGAATCGCGATGAAAGAAAGCAAGTTTGGAGTTTATTCTCCGAAATTGGCCGGACACGACTGCTACAATTATTGGGGATTCAAAGGCGGCGGGAAAACCGTTGCCGGAGGATATTCCTGTTTCTCCTCTCCCGAACAGGCCGTTGACGCGGTCGGCGGAAAAATCGAGAAGATGGTAGCCAAAGGCGTCCGGACTCCGGCTCAAGCCATCTCCTGGAAATGTGGAAGCTCCTGCGCCGGACACGGCGCGGGGAGTGTCCAGAAATGGATTTCTGACGTCGCCATAAACTTCTATAAAATCAATTCGTAAAATATCGACAGGAAAAAACGGCCCGCCAGGGCCGTTTTTCTTTTGTGCTAATTTAAGCCTCGATTTCCCAACGTTTAATGTTAGGAAAAGTAAATTTAAGCAGATATTTTATTTCTTCAAGAGGTTTTCGATTTCTTCCTTGATATCTTGCGAAGCATACATAATTGCATCCGGCTCATTCTTAACCGCCTCCAATACTACTTTTTTGTCAGCTCGCAGTTCTTCCGAAGCAAATTCAAGGGCGTAGGAGTTTCTGCTAATTGCCTCCAACATCACTCCTTCGTCGTCGATAAACTCTTTAGGAATATCCGGCAAGCTTATAGATCCTCTTTTTATATTTTCTAAACAAGTTTCTCTTCTGCTATCCATTGCGTTAGCTCTTTCATGAAGAACATCCATTGAACTCATGTCCTTTGTTTTTTTCACACTTTTGCCTTCTCCTTTCATATACATTTTGTCATCTGCTGCTAATTTTGATATATTTGCTATTTCAGCTGTAAGCTTAGCATCAGACAACTCTTCATCTGCTTCTTTTCTAACGAACCCTCCCTCTTTCACATCCGTAAAATTTCTCTGCTCTTCTTCTGGCAAATCTTTAACTTTTTTAGGATACTTTGGATTAAATAATTCTTGCCTTGGCATTTTTTTGTTGCTCTCTAAAATAAATTTTTCAAATTTATTTTTCGGAGAGTTGTTAAATTTTATTTCTATCTTTAGAATACCCCCCCCCCGATGCTTTTTGTCAATTTTTTTGTCATTGCCAAAAATGCCAAAGAATGATAACGTGAATCCAATGACAAAAGAAGCTCAAGCTGAAATTCGAAGTATTACCCGGACCATTGTCCGCGGGTATAAGCCGGAGAAAATCATCCTTTTCGGCAGTTATGCTTATGGGAAGCCGAAACCATCAAGCGATATTGACATGCTGATCGTGAAAAAGACAAAAAAACGCCGGATTGACCGCATAAAAGATGTTTTGTATATGATCGACAATGATTTTCCCTTTGAGCCGATAGTTTACACTCCCAGAGAAATCAACGAACGGCTAATTCTGGGCGACTTTTTTCTGGAAACGGTGATGCAAAAAGGCAAGATTTTATATGAAAAAAGATAATCAAAAAAAATTGGCGGCTGAATGGATATTGAAAGGCCAAAATGATCTCGAGACCGCGGAAATTCTCTTGAGGGAAAATGGTCCGACAGACACTTTGTGTTTTCATTGCCAGCAAGCCGTGGAGAAATTTTTGAAAGCCTACGCTGTTTTTTCCGGAACTCGCTTCGAAAAAATACATGACCTGTGGAAACTGGCCAAGCTCGCCGGCAAAACAAACAAAAAGATTCTGGAATTTGAAAAAGAATTGAAATCTCTCAACGCCTATTATATCGAAAGCCGCTACCCTTCCGACACCGCAACCTATTCACCAAGAGAGTGCCGGGAAGCGTTGAACAGCGCAAATAAAATCACGCAATATATTTTGAAAGCAATAGGAAGGTAATATAGCAATTCTATAAAAAACGACCTTCGAGCCGTTTTTTTTTGTTATGCGTTATGAGTTCTATGTTCCACGATTAATAATCCTTCAATTTATCCACCATTCCGCTTTCGCGGATTTTGTCCAAGGCCTTCGCTTCAATTTGCCGGATGCGTTCGCGCGTGACGCCGAATTCGTGGCCGACTTCTTCCAAGGTGTGCGTCACTCCATCTTCAAGCCCGAACCGGATTTTCAAAATTTTCTGCTCGCGGGGAGTCAAGTCTTTGAGTACCAGTTCCACATGGTCGGCCAGAAGTTTTCGCGCCGCGTTTTGGTGGGGCATGACTGTTTCTGTGTCCTCAATGAAATCCCCCAGAATACTATCATCCTCGCTGTCACCCACCGGTGTCTCAATGGAAACAGTTTCCTGCGAAATTTTCATGATATGGCGCACCTTCTCGACCTCAAGCCCCATTTCCGCCGCGATTTCTTCCGGAAGCGGATCACGCCCCAAGTCCTGCACCAGGCGCCGCGTAGCTTGGGTATATTTATTGATGGTTTCCACCATATGGACCGGAATGCGGATAGTCCGGGATTGGTCAGCCAGCGCCCTGGTGATCGCCTGGCGAATCCACCAGGTGGCATAGGTGGAAAATTTGTATCCTTTTCGATAATCGAATTTTTCTACCGCCCGGAAAAGCCCGATGTTGCCTTCCTGAATGAGATCAAGGAGCGACAAATTCGTGCTGCGTCCGACATATTTTTTGGCAATCGAAACAACGAGGCGCAAATTCGCTTCGGTAAGTTTCTGCTTGGCGGCCAAATCGCCCCTCTCATTCCTTTTCGCCAGCTGAACTTCCTCTTCACCTGTAAGCAAGGGAACCCGGCCAATTTCCCGGAGATACATCTGCACCGAGTCCGAAGATATATCACCGAGATCCAACGGAACATCCATATCCTCGACTTTCTTGTCCTTGACATCTTCTTTTTCAGCATCTTCCTTGATAACCTCATCAGAACTGACCACCTTCACGCCGGACTTTTCCAGTTTTTCATAAAGTTTCTCAAGCTCGGCAACATTTTTTTCCACTTCCGGAATGATTTGAAGAATCTCGTCTTCAGTGACAAACCCTCTTTGCTTTCCCAATTTTACAAACTCACTCAAACTATCCTTTTCCGCCGGCTCTTTTTCTTTCGCTTTTTTTGCTTTTTTTTGGGGTGACAAGGCTTTCGCAAAACGGCCCTGCTGTTTAGCAATTTTTTTGGTTTTCCTTTTTTTGGCAGCCGTTTTTTTTGGTTTTCTCGGCGATCCTTTTTTCCTTCCCGCCTTTTTCTTCGCCGCGCTTTTCTTTCCCGACTTTTTTTTCTTCTTAGCCATAATAAACAAAAAAGATTAATAAGATGCTAATCGCTGATCCGGGCCGACAAGGCCAAAAATTCTCCCAAAAGATCCTTGGCCGATTTTTTATCACCGGCCTTTTCGGCTTCTTTTATCTTTTGAGAAATAGCTGAAATTCTTCCCTTTATTTTCATATTCCTGTGCCTTTTCAAGACTTTCTCAATATCCTCTTCGGGGAAAGGAATTCTGTTTTCTTCCCTCTCCACTTCAACTTCAAACACGGCTTCGTCAATCAGCCTCTGGCATTCAAAATCAAAAGCGAATTTTTTTATTTTTTCAGGATTTTCCCCGCTTTCCCCTTTTTTTATTTCTTCGATGATTCTCTTTTCGGTTTCGCCGGAAAAATCCTTCGGATCAATAGTCTTCATTTTCTTTTCCGTTTCCCTTGGAAAGGCGAACAAAAGGCCGATTATCCTCTTTTCTACCGCTTTTTCTTTTCCCCCGCTCCGTTCAGGGATGTTCTCTTTTTTTCCGGCAGATATTCTTGGGCCTTCCCTTGCTTTTTTCAAAATTTCAATCAGGGCTCCTTCGCCAACACCGAGTTTTTCTGCCAGTGACTTGATCCAATGTCCTTTTTCGACTGGGTTGGCAATATCTTTCACGATATTCAAAAGTTCTTTGGCAATTTTTTTCTTATCAACCGGCTTTTTGGAGTCATGCCGCGAAAAAACGTCTTCGAAAAAGTATTCGACCACTTCTCGGGCCTTTTCAACTGCTTTTCCCCAAACGGCTTTATCTCCCTGAACAACATCAGCCGCGTCCTTTCCTTTAGGCAGCAGCACTATTCTAACATTCAAATCATTCTCAAGGCAAACTTTGGCGCTTTTCCGGGCTGCCGCTTGGCCAGCCGAATCCATATCAAAGGCCATTTTGATATTTTCCGTATAGCGCTTGATTACTTTTATCTGTTCCAAGCCGAAAGCTGTTCCGGAAACCGCGATCGTATTCTGAAATCCCGCCTGCTGGGAGGCGATCACATCCATGTTACCTTCAACTAATACGACTTCGTCCCTCTTTTTAATTTCAGCTTTGGCAAAATTCAACCCATAAAGCACCCGACTCTTGTCATACAGCTCTGTCTGGGGAGTATTCACATACTTGGCTGTTTTTTCATCTCCGCCGGGAGCCACCCGCGCCGCAAAGCCGACAACTCGTCCGGTGATATCCTGGACCGGAAACATGATGCGATCCCGAAACCTGTCATAATAACCCGAGTTTAGGAATTTGGTTTTTTGATTTTGGATTTGTTTAGGATTTAGTGCTTCAAATTTGGGATTTTTATCGACAAGTATTCCTGTTTTCGCAATCTCTCCAATTTTATATCCACGCTTCAACAAAAATTCTAATATATTTTTCCAGCCGTCCGGCGCGTATCCCAGCCGGAATTTCTTGATTGTTTCATCCTCAAGACCGCGCTCGCGCAAATAGCCCAATATTTTTTCTTTTCCCTTCCCCTCCCAAAGATTTTTTTCGTACCATTTGGCCGCCAAGTCCAAAATTTGGTATAGCCTCGCCTTTTCATTTCTGGCTTCCTTGTCTTTGAACGTTGATTTCTGCAGCTCCACTCCCGCCTTTTGGGCCAGCTGTTCCAGCGCTTCCCGAAAGTCTAGCCCTTCCATTTCCATGACAAAAGTGAAAATGTCCCCGCCTTTCCCGCAGCCAAAACAATGAAAGCTCCGCCTCTCTTCACTTACCATAAATGAAGGTGTTTTTTCGTTATGAAAAGGACAGAGAGCTCTCCAAGCGCTCCCTGCTTTTTGAAGACGGACGTATTCGCCGACCAGATCAACGACACTTATCCTGTTTTTTATCTCTTCGACGTCAGAATTCATCGAATGAATTTTGCTAATGGATAATACCAAACGACCGGCAAAAAAAATTCACCAGCTCGAAAGAAATAAATTGTGTTTTCAGGCGAGAAGAAGGGATTTTGCCGCTATCCCGTAAAGCTTGTTCAGCTCTTTCGTGATCCGGCTCACATCTTTGGCGGATGCCTCAAGCGCCACCATAATCATCGCTGTGCAATGCGCAATGCAGTGCCTCTGGACGTTCACACCCAGTCGAGCCAGGATCAGATGTCCGTTTTCGGTCAAAATACGGTTAACTTCCAAAGAATTCTTCTGCCGATCCTTGACAAGGATGGTTATTGTGGCCAGACGAAGTTTTTGTTTTTTAGATGGCATATGATTATGTAATCAGCATAGAATATTATCTCCTTGGGCGCAAATTAT
>Ga0172371_10010045_pt1 | contig 12882 bp, 9 predicted proteins | sample Lak12m_FD_114543 | JGI IMG/M metagenome (GOLD analysis project Ga0172371, IMG submission 114543) | Freshwater microbial communities from Kabuno Bay, South-Kivu, Congo - kab_022012_12m | ecosystem: Environmental > Aquatic > Freshwater > Lake | place: Democratic Republic of the Congo: South-Kivu... | reverse complement strand
CCGTCACCCGGCAGTGCGGGCATGGTATAAAATCCAGCCTATCAGCATACTGGTCATATTCCTTAATACTGCGGACGTATTTTGTGTGCTCGGAGCGTATATAATGCCTCTCTTTTTTTGCAGGTTCGAGAGTGGTATTCTGTGTTCGGGTACATTTAAAGAACAAACTGGTCTCCCTGCAATGACGAGGTGCTTTTGGAGACGAAGACTTAGTGCTTAACAGGCAGATGACTGACTGTAAAAAACCGGCGACATCTCTGGCGTTTCTGGTATAGTCTGCTTCTTGGGGGAGGCATGATTTCATGAGCAGGAAGTCGCTGGTTCTACCGATTATTGTTGTCGCCGTTATCTTTGCCGCGGTGCGTATTTCCGGGATGAGAAGATCGAGTTTGCGTGATAAAGAACCTGTTGTTAGCGAGAAAGACGTACCTGCATCCAAACCGAAAGCCGATGCTTCAATCGCTCAACCGTCCAAGCCCGTATCAACCGACAAAACCGTGCTGCCCCAGATAAAACTTCCCTCCAATTCATTCCAAATGCCAGAGAGCCTTGCAGTTGTTTTAGGGAATGGCAATGAGCCGTACCTGCTCAGAATCAAGGCTGTTCATGCATTGAGCAAGAATTTGTCTGACTCGGAGATTCTGTGCTTATATCTTTTTCTCAATCGCAAGCAGGGGCAGGACAATCTTCCTCTTGAGGAGGTCAATGCCATAAAGAACGATGTTGTGAGTGTTCTCAAGGTGCAGGAAACGAAACCGGCTTGCCTGGCCAACAACCTGATGGCCATGTATTACGACAGGGAGCATGACAATGTCTGGCGCGATTACTGTATCCAGCATCTCGGTAATTTTTACTCGAAGATAGGCGACCCTGCCGAACAGAAACTGGCAAGGGAAACGTTTTGGAAGGCCGCGGAGGAGATGCAGATCAGCATTGCAGGAACGGCTCTTATTGCGTTGTCCAATAATACCGGTAGTCCAGGTTTTGACAAAGCCGCAATAGGCAATAAGGCGCTTGCGCTGGTGCTGGACCCGAAATGCGGGGAGCTGGCAGAAATAACCGCTTTGCAGATATGCGCAAACCTTGGCGAGAAAGGCGTTCTGCCGCCGGCGAGAAAGATTTCGGATTCTTCTGCCAGTGTGCCGCTCAGGATGTCGGCAATTGCCGCGATCGGGACCATCGGGGAAGAATCAGACCGCCTGCTGCTTGAAAAATATTCTGCCAGTTCCGATACCAGGCTGAGAACCGCAGCATTATCGGCGTTGAAGAGGCTTGCTGGTAGCAGGCAGTAGGCACTATCTCCTCTGTTTTGCCTTGTCACTTTCTTATCTTGCACACCACCTGCGCTGAAGACGCGCCCTTTATTTTAAACTCAAGGGGTATATTCTCCTCGGCATACAACTCTTTTGTGAACTCCGGATTAAACGTCGCCGTAACTTCCAGGCCGTTTCCGTGCTTCTCAGGGCTGACCGAGAAGGAAACGTTCGCGCGGGTCGGCAAGACAATATCTTCCGGCTTAAGAACTCGTGAGCGTTCCCCGAGAAGTCTGAGTGTAATCTGGCGCTTCTGAGGTCCGTCTGACAGCGGCAGATATGCAATGCCCGGTATGGCCGAGAGTTCCGTCCCGATTCGGCCTGTGATGGCTATTGCTACAGGCTGGTGATTCGTTGGGATTATAACTGGAATGCTCATTGTGCATCTGAAGTCACCGGACTTCCGGCAGGGCAGCAGGGTCATGTTGAGCCTGTAAGTCCCGGCTTTGCCGTTTCTTTCAAGTGCGGCATCAACCTTGAAATTGCTGTCAGTTTTCAGGTCACCGAGAATCACGCCGGGTTCGGTGCCCGAAAGTGAGAACGATTGTGTCCATGCGGTGTTTGTTTTAATTCTGCCGGTGTTGAGTTCCAGCGAAGGTGAGACCTCGATCAAAGGCACGGCATGGCCGGCGACGGTAAGTCTCAAAAAACGGTTGTTCGGGTCGGTGCTTTCGATGAACGTATTCTTGCTGTAAAGGCCGAAGATTGAATTAGGCAGAATGATCACTTCCACGTTGGCTGTTTCGTTGGTCTGCAGAATCTTCTTGTCGCAGGTTGCCGAGGCGCAGCCGCAGGTCTTGCGGACATTGATGATTTCCAGCTTGCCGGTGCCTGAATTTCTAATCTGGTATGTAGCAACCTTCTTCTCTCGTGCATGATATTTGCCAAAATCTACGGAATCTTTGCCGACAACCTCAATCCTGCCTGTCTTGACATCCTCTGACAGCGCAGGAATGATTGAAATCAGCAGTAACGGTATGATTACCGTATGTTTCATGAACTGCGAGAATACACGAAAATGGCTCAAAAATCATCCATTTATTCTTTGAAAATTGCATAAAAGACGGCGTATTTTCTTCATAGGTTGTTCTGCGCAGGTCGGTGGCTTGTCAATCTGCAATGGCATAGGATGCGGCACCCGTTTTTCGTAACAGCACGGGCGGCGATCACGTGACCACGTTGGCACATGGTACGTGACTCACGTGGCAAGTGCCGCCCCTACGAGAGCGGGAGAAGCTAATTCTTATACATACAGCGGGCCGAGTTCTTTGCAGACCCGGAAGTCATCTCCGCCGAAACGGTCCCACATGGTGGGCCTGAATATCTGGTCCTTCGCGATGTTGTGCATGTCCACCGGGATCCTGAGCATCGAATTGAGAGTGATGAAGTCCGCGCCGATCAGGCCGTATGAATTCCCGTCATGATTCGGACCGATCCTGCTCATGTACTCGAATGAAGTCATGTCACGCGGCATCCAGTAACTCTCGGGCCACGTTGAGTCGGTTACTTTGCTGATGTGATCTGCGACCTTTACGGGCAGGTCAACTGTTTCACCTTCCACCACCGAACATGTCAGCATTTCGCCGACAGCGTTGTAACGGTAGGAGGTCATTGGGATACCACCCGGTGTCCTGTAATGGCTCGAAAGGCCATCGCCCGGGAAGTACGTCAGGTTTGCACCCATGTAGGTTGTGTTCTTGATGACCGTATCGATCAGTTTTTTCTGGATGTCTTTGGATGACCGTATGGCTTCCGAGACTTCCGAAATCGTCATTCTATCGCTGCCGGGCACCAGCTTGAGGGCATTGATTGCATAATCAAGCGCACCAGCCCCGGAATTCCGCTTGTCGATCACGCCGCGCGGCGCAATTTTCCGGACGTCGACGCCGGTTGCTTCCCTGATGCTCGCGGGTGTCCAGTTGGTCCGTATGTCGGCAAACAGCTGCGGCATGCCCGTGAGGAGCAGGGCAACGAGCATTCCAATGGCGTTCTTGGAATCGTTTTCAGTGGCGACAATGAAAGGCGCCCTGTAGCCGTTCCAGTCAAATGAACTGGTCAGAATGGACTCTGCCATGTCGAAGTTGGGGTAGAGGTCGGTCCACTGCCTCTGTCCCTGTGTGCCTGAAGCGATGGCATTGAACCCCTGGGCGTACTCGGTATTGCTCGTGAAGCCCTGGCGTTTGCCTGCGGCCTTATCGGCTATAACCGGGTTGCCGATCATCAGGTCCCTGACGATAAGAGTCATCTTTATGCAGTCACCAAGAAGTTCGTCATTTATCTGTGGCCTTGAACCGGTGCCGTAATCCACGGTGAACCTTTTCTTCATGAACGAAAAGGCCTTGTCGAATTCGTCATGGTCATAGAGACCGTTGTCCATGCGGCCCTTGAGAATGGACATGTCAACCGAGGCTGTGCCCATTCCGAGATACTGGAGCATTGTGTTCCGCCGAACATCCGATCCGATGATTCCCATTGATACGCCGCCGATGCCGAGGTAATTCTTGCCGCGCATTTCCGCCACTGCCGCAGCACAGCGGGCGAAGCGAAGCAGGCGTTCAGCAACAAAAGGCAAGAGCGGCTTCGTTTCGTCTTCCAGGTCAGCGCTGTAAATGCAGAAGATGGGGCGTTTCTTCTCGTCCATTGCCGCAGTGAAGGCCTTCAGCCATACTGCGCCGGGCCTGTCTGTCTGGTTCAATCCGTAGGCTGCCTGCTGCCATTCCGTGCTTCCGAGTCCTATGCAGGCGCTCATGAGTTCATCGCTGTAAGACCATGAGCGGCTGACCCATATGTTGGAACTTACACCTTCGCGGACATAATATTCCTGTGCCCTTGCGCCGCTCCTGGGACCGTAAACGATTTCAGGTGCGACTACGACGCGGACAGGCGTGCCATCGGGCAATTTTACGTTTTTCGTTATCAGGTTGTAAACTTTCTCGACCAGCCGCCAGGTCTTTTCTGCGTTGGCCTCGTAGGCCTCCACCCGTCCATCTGCCACAGGTGTTATGGCGATGGTAGGAACATGTCCGAAAAGAGACCTCCGGGATGGCGCAAAAGAGCGGGCGGTTGAAGCAAGTGCCTTGAAATCAGGAGCAGATGGTGAAGCATGTTCCATAGATAGTTCTCCTTAATTATTATAGAAAAGATTATTCCTGCTGCAAATGAATCAGCGCGGCAGAATAAGATATTGATAATCGGGATGCAATAATGATGTTTCTAATCCGGATATTGCATTAGCGTCAAAACGCTCATGCAATATGCGGGTTAATTGTTGAATTTCAGGAGTTGTTAGATGCCTGATCCGCTGTTATTATCCGGGAAAAGGGGAGATTGTCTTTTTATGAATAAGAACAGAATGAAAAAAAGAGATTTATATCTCGGGATCGATTCAAGCACTCAGAGTATGAAAGCCACGGTAATTGATTCCAGGCTGAGGGTTGTGCATGAGAGTTCAGTTAATTTTGACAAAGACATGCCGCGGTACAGGACCAGGGGTGGTGTACACCGCGGCGCTGACGGGCTAACTGTCACGGCGCCGGCAATCATGTGGGTGGAGGCACTGGACCTGCTTTTTGCCAGGATAAAGAAGGCAAAGTGCCCCCTCGGCAGGATTGCGGCAATCGCGGGATCGGGCCAGCAGCATGGAAGCGTATGGATGAAAAAAGGCGCTCTTAAGTCGCTGAAAGCGCTTAATCCCGGAGCAACAATGAAGGAACAGTTGAAGAACTGTTTCTCGGTTGAAGACTCGCCGATCTGGATGGATTCAAGTACGACGAAACAGTGCAAACAGCGTGAAAAGGCTATGGGCGGGGCCCAGGCTGTTGCCAATCTCACCGGTTCGCGGGCATACGAGCGCTTTACCGGCAACCAGATAGCAAAGATATACCAGAAGTCCCCGGCAGCATACAAAGACACGGAACGCATTGCCCTTGTCAGCTCGTTCATCCCGTCGCTCCTGACAGGCAGTTATGTTCCGATTGACGTGAGTGATGGTTCAGGGATGAACCTTATGGATATCAGGTCAAAGAAATGGTCGCAGAAGGCGTTGGACTGCACCGCGCCCGGCCTGAAGTCAAAACTGGGTGATGTTGCCCTGTCTCATAAAGTTGCGGGCAGGATCCATCCTTACTTCTCCTCCAGGTATGGGTTGAAAAGTGACTGCCTTGTAATTGTCTTCTCGGGTGACAATCCGAACAGTCTCGCGGGCTTGCGGCTGCAGAAGCCGGGTGACCTTGCGGTCAGCCTTGGTACAAGTGACACGGTGTTCGGATTCCTTTCGCATCCGTCTCCATCGGCCTCCGAGGGGCATATTTTTGTCAATCCCGTCGATCCAAAGGCATTCATGGCTTTGGTCTGTTACAAGAACGGGTCACTGACGCGTGAATACGTGCGCGACCAGTCTGCGGGCGGATCGTGGAACAAATTCAACAGGGACCTGGGGCAGGGCAAACCCGGCAATGGTGGGAACATCGGTTTTTATATCAAGGAACCTGAAATCACTCCGCCGATTCTTCGTACGGGAATAACGCGTTTTGATTCAAAAGGGTCTGTCGTTAAGAAGTTCACTCCGGCCGTTGATATCAGGGCAGTTGTAGAGGGGCAATTTCTTTCGATGAGACTGCATGGGGAAAACATCGGGTTGAAGGCGTCTCGAATTCTCGCGACAGGCGGGGCATCAGCCAACGCAGGAATATTGAAAGTCATGGCCGATGTATTTGGGGTGCCTGTATATGTTGCCCGGCAGACCAGTTCTGCCTCGCTTGGCGCGGCATACCGCGCGCTTCACGGATGGGTCTGCGCGAAATCGCGAAAATTCGTTTCTTTTGCCAAGGTTCTTTCGGCGGTGCCCGCATTTAAAAAAGCGGCCAGCCCGAATAAGAGCGCCCATGCCGTTTATTCGGGAATGCTGAAACGATACGCCGCGCTTGAAAAGAAAGTTATTAAACAGGCGAAATGACGTTCGAGGGGGTTGGTTCCCATCAGGATCTGATTATGAAAACAGATCTTTTTGGACGGGTTCGCTCGATTTCCTGGGTTTCCTTGTGATAGGGCCAAGCATTGCCAGGAACTGATCTTCATTGATTTCGGGAATTCCAAGGCGCCCGGCGTCTTTTATTTTGTTAGCGCCTGGCTCCTTGCCGACAACGACAAAGTCTGTGTTTCTGCTGACAGAACCGGCCACATTGCCGCCCAGATTCCTTATCTCATCAGATGCTTCGTCGCGTGACATTGATTCCATGGTTCCGGTGAGGACAAAGGTTTTTCCAATCAAAGTGTTCCCGGATGCGGATGTGGCAGGCTGTCCCAGTTCACCCTTGGGGGATATGCCAAGGCGTTTCAGCTTGGAGAATAATGCCTTTCCGTTTTCCGACTCGAAAAAGGACAGGACACTGTTGGCGACAACGGCCGCAATTTCTTCCGACAGCCCTGCAGTATTAAGCCGTTCTTCGCGGGTTTTTATCCTGTTCTTTAGACTGTTACGGGCTTTGCGAATCTCTTCCAGCTTTTCCGTGTCTTTCCCTGTGACTGATTTAATTCTGTCTTCGATGGCGGACAATTCCTTCCGCAGTGCAGCCAGTTCTTCTTCGATACGTTTCTTTTCGTCATCGGCCCGTGCCCGGAGTGCAGGATTCTGACTGAGGCGAAGCTGGAGTTCGTGTTGAAGATAATCTGTTTGCTTTCCATCTTCACGAAGGGCCTTAAGGAGAGGGGATGTGGCAAGGTCACGGAAATCCCGGTGGATCCGCGCCAGTTCGTAGGCAATCTTCTCCCCTATATTGGGGATTCCGAGAGCGTGGAGCCATCGTGAAAGAGGCATCGATCTCGCCCTCTCAAGCGCCGCAATGATTTTTGCCGCATTCTTTGCGCCAAACGTTCTTGGTTCTGATTTTGTGCCAAGATTGAGAGTGGCCAGTCGTTCGAGTTTGAGATCAAACAGGCTGAGCGGATCTTTCGCCAGTCCGCTCTCGACCAGCTTCTCGGCGACAACACCTCCAAGGCCCTCAATGTCCAATGCGCTTTTCTGGGCCATGAATTCAATGCGTCGCACCATTTGGGCAGGACAACCCGCGACATTATCGCATCGCCACGCGACTTCCTCCTTCTTGCCTGAAGAAACCATCTGCCGTGATATTGGGCCCTCGCACACGGGACACTTGTTCCGGATGTATTTGACAAAATCAAACGGTTTGGAACTGTCTTTCCGCTTGTTTTTCACGACCTCTACAACTTCAGGGATGACCATTCCGGCCTTGCGCACGATGACTGTATCGCCGATTCGGATGTCCTTGCGTTTGATCTCGTCTTCGTTGTGCAGTGTCGCGCGTGAGACTGTTGAGCCCTGTACAAAGACGGGTTCGAGCTCGGCAACCGGCGTCAACACTCCTGTCCGGCCGACCTGGATAGTGATATCCCTGATGACTGTTTGTTCTCCCGAGATCCACGGGATTGGTTTGTGCACGCGCGCATAACCGGGCGTGTTTGTTTTCTGGGTAATGCGGGTCCAGTAAGAGCGATTGTTGATCTTCAGGACAATGCCGTCTATATCGTAGGGCAGCTTGGATCGCAAATCGTGCTTCTCATCGTAATTGCATACCACACTGTCCATGTAGCGATGGACTACATCGTCAATGTCTTTGCATTCCCACCAGTATTTCTGGACCGGAAATCCAAATTCTTTAAGGGTCCTTAAGGTATCGGCATGCGTGTCGAAGCCGATTCCCTTTGTTACGCCGACGGCATAGAAAACAGCATAAACAGGGCGTTTGGCAACAGCCCTGGGGTCAAGCTGTTTTAAGGTTCCAGCAGTGGCATTGCGTGCATTCGGGAATATCTTTTCGCCGGCAGCCTCCTGTGCGGCATTGAGTTTTTCGAACTCATTTATCGGCATATAGGCTTCGCCCCTGACTTCAAGGTATGGCGGCGGGTTTTTGACTTCCAGACGCATCGGTATGTTCCTGATCGTCCTGATGTTTGCAGTAATGTCATCACCTATCTCTCCGTCTCCGCGTGTAGCCCCGAGTACGAGCATTCCATCGCGGTAATGAACGGAGATGGAAACGCCATCCACTTTGGGTTCAAGCACATAGCCGACTTTTTCGGACTGGAGCGTCTTCTTCGTTGTCCTGTCGAATTTGCGTAATTCCTCCAGCGTATTTTCGTCCTGGAGGCGAATCCGGCGATGGAAGTCAGGTTCATCCTCTTTGCCGGGTTCTTCTGAGGCGGTTACTTTTTCGAGGGACAGCATTGGTATTTCATGTTTAACGTTCTTGAATTCTTTCAGGGGAGCTCCGCCAACGCGCTGGGTTGGGGAATCGGCTGTCACAAGTTCTGGAAATTGTGATTCAAGTTTTTTCAGCTCGTCATAAAGAGTGTCGTATTCCCGGTCTGATATTTCAGGTTTTGCATCGACATAATAGAGCTGGTTGTGCCTGTTGATTTCAGAGCGGAGCAGGGCGACACGCTTCTGGGCTTCAGTCTTGTTCATTGCGGCTGGGGAACAGGGATCTCTGCTTCAATCTTCAACTTGAACGTTTCCGCAAAAGGTCCGCATCTTTCTGCAGCTTTCGCGGCCAGTTTGTAATCCTTTGCCCTTAAGCTCAGTCCGAATATGGCAATGCATTTTGCCTCGGTGTCGGGCGTGCCAATGAGGGCGATTTGCTCCAGCGGGTCGATCTGGGCTATCGGGATGTTCACAGGGGTGAGGGTTGTTGCCGATCCGATGGTGCTTTTGATTTCTGCCCGTATGGTTCCGTTATCAATACCCTTCAAAACTACGTCACGTTTTACACCATTGGCCTTGATCGAAATACTCTGGCCTATCTTTTTCTTCAGCGTTGTCTCAAGAATTGACCCCTGGCCGGAGATTTCGTTGATGTATTTTTCAATTTTGTCGACCTCTGAATCGAAAAGCCGGGAGTGGGTGTATTGTTTTTCCTGTGCAATGTACGCGATTGCCTCGTTGAAGTTCTGGTTCATGATGCAGTCAGTAAGCTTGGCCTTTAATGAATGCAGGAGGATCATTTCTTCGTTCGAGACGTCTATTGCCTTCTGCGGAGAGAGAGCGGTTCCGGCTGCTTCTTTTCCGTTTCCGGACGGTATGTTGTTCGTGGATGTCTGTGCCACGGCTGGTTTTGGCGGGGTAATAACACGTGGCGGAGTGACAACAGCCACTTTTTTGGGTTCCGGCCGGACAGGGGGAAGGGGCAGGACCGGGGGCAGCCTGCAGATTATGAACACAACGTATACCCACCAGAGGGAAAGGAGAGACCATGCGATGGCCCGAACCCATATGGGTACTTCGACTGTCTCCTGTTCGGCAATGCTTTCACTTGACTGGCTGGCCATTGCCTTCTTGGTTGCAGGACTGACGGTGCTTTCAGGTGATTTTCCCTGTTTACCTGCCAGGCCCCTGCCGGTAAGCACTTTCTTCATCTCTTTTATTGCCTCGTTCCAGGTTGCAAACCGGTCGTTCGGGTCCTTCATCATCAGCCTTGTTATCAGCTGTGCCACGCTCACCGGGATTGACGGCACGATGTCACGCGGGTTTGGAAGATGGCCGCTGATGTGCATATCGAGGACCTGCATCGGCTCGTATTCCTGGAATGGACCCTGGCCGGTAAGCATGTGGTACATTGTTGCCCCGAGGCTGTACATATCGGTCTTGGATTCAAGCGTGGTTTTGCACCTTGCCTGTTCGGGCGACAGGTAGTTGGGGAGAAAATCCAGGTGCCTGATCTGTATCTGTTCTGAAAGGTACCTGTTGTCCATGTATGTGGTGAGGCCGAGATCTGCAAGCTTCGCTGTGCCGTCATCATCGAGTATGATGTTAGAGGGCTTAATGTTGCGGTGCAGGAGTTTCTGGCCTGCCAGTGCATAGTCCAGTGCCTGGGCCATCGACAGTCCAATCTGCATGACTTTCTTCCATGGCATCGGGCCGGACGCAAGGATGTCTGCCACGGTCTTCCCGTTGACATATTCCATGACAAAATAATAGGCGCCTTCATGTTCGATAGAATCATACAGGGGGATAATGTTCGGGTTCTTCAGGCTCGCAGCAGCTTTGGCTTCCTGCATGAAGACAGCCATTTTCTCTGGGTTGGAGGTAAGTTCGGTCCTGAATATCTTTACGGCGACGCTGCGGTCAAGCGAAGTCTGGTGGGCCTTCCATACCGCCGCCATTCCACCTTCGCCTATCTGTTCAAAATCTTCCAGATCGTTTATGTTCATAGGATCACTTGTGAGAAAAAACAGGCAGAATGGTAGCAGGAAGTGTGAAAGAGAGCAACCAGCTATATCAACGAATTGATATTGATTGAATGTTAAGCCGTCTCTTCATATCCTTACCGCAACTTGAGGATGAAACAATGAAAGTCGGGATAGCATGCGGAGGAACCGGTGGACACATCTTTCCGGGGCTGGCTGTTGCCATGGCTCTTAGGGAAAGGCACCACGAAGTCGTGCTCTGGCTTGCCGGTAGGGATGTTGAATCCGTTTCCACAGCCAAATGGGACGGCCCTGTCGTGTCCATAGGAGGCAAGGGGCTTCCTGCCGGGGTATCCCTGCGGTCCCTGCCGGCTCTGTGCAGCCTGGGTGCGGCATTTCTCAGGAGCTGGTTAAGGATGAGAAAGGACCCGCCTCATATTATGCTGGCGATGGGCGGTTATGGTTCTGTAGGACCGGTTCTTGCCGCAAGAGTATTGAAAATCCCGGTGGTATTGCATGAGGCCAATGCCATTCCCGGCAGGGCTGTTGAAAAACTTTCCCGGTATGCTGCTGCCGTGGCGGTCTCGTTTGAGTCGGCAAAACGGTATATCACGCACCACCGGATAGTTCTTACAGGCTTTCCTGTGCGAACCGAAGTCTGCAGCGGTAACCAGGATCGGATCCTTCCTGCCGGCCTTTTTACTGTCCTTGTCGTCGGAGGAAGCCAGGGCGCTCACAGGCTGAACGAGCTAGCTTCGGCCGCCCTGTGCCGGCTCCACCAGCAGGGCATACCTGTACAGGTAATCCACCTTTCCGGGACAGTCGACGAAACGGTTGTAAGGAAAACATATGGCTCCGCCGGGATACCGAACGCGGTTTTCAGCTTCTTTGGCGAAATGGCGCGGGCCTACAGCCAGGCGGATATCGTCATTGCCCGAGCCGGGGCCGCTACCTGCGCGGAGATAGTGAAGTGTGCTGTCCCTTCGATCCTGATTCCCCTGCCTACGGCAATGCGTGACCATCAAATGGCAAACGCAATGTGCCTTAAGAATACAGGCGGAGTTGAGGTAATGGCCGAAAGGGAAATTTCTGCATCCGGGCTGTCAGATTTCCTGAGGGAGTGCTACCGCAATCCTGAAAAACTTGACAGGATGAGGGAGTCCCTTAAAAAAATTCCTCAAGACAATGCGGCAGGGCAGATTGCAGAGCTTCTTGAAATAACGTTCAGGAGTGTGCCGGCTTAGGGTAAAGAGGTAAGACCATGCCTATATATGAATTTTACTGTTCGGGCTGTAACACTGTTTTTAACTTCTTCTCTAAAACGATAAACACGTCAAAGAGACCGGCATGTCCTTTGTGCAAAAAACGGAAACTGGAAAGGATGCTTTCGGCTTTCGCGGTGACAGGCAAAGCCGTTGAACCTGGCCCGGGCGGCGGTCTGCCGCAGATAGACGAGTCGAAAATGGAGAAAGCCGTTGCTTCCCTCGCGCGTGAGGTTGAAAAAATGAAGGATGATGACCCACGCCAGGGAGCTAAACTGATGAAAAAGTTTGCCGACATGACAGGTATGGAGTTTGGCGGCGGCATGAAAGAAGCAATCAACAGGCTTGAGGGGGGCGAAGATCCTGAGAAGATTGAGGCTGACATGGGAGACCTGATGAACGGCGAGAAGGATCCGTTCATGGTGCCAGGCGAGAAAGGTGCCCTGGGCCGTGCTTCCGCGGCCAGGAGTCGACCAAGACGTGACGGCACCCTTTATGAAATGTGATGCTCCGTTCAGGGCTTTTATAGCGATAGGGATAAGTGAAGAAGTCCGGCGGAAACTGGTCCTGCTCCAGGAAAGTCTTCGCGGAACGGGTGGTCACGTTGGATGGGTGAAGCCCTTGAACATCCATCTTACCCTTGTTTTCCTGGGCGACATAAACAATGAAACCTCATCTGCAGTCTGCCGCGCCATGGATTCCACTGCTGCTTCATGCAAACCCTTCAGCTGTGAAGTGAAAGGCCTGGGCTATTTTGGCCGGAGGCATTCCCCGAAAGTGGTTTGGGCTGACATAAAGGCTGGGGCGGTGGAGCTGGTTGCTCTTCATTCCCGGCTTTGCGCTGCTCTTCAAGCAGGCGGGGCAGGTCTGAATGAGAAGGAATTTGTTCCGCACCTGACTATCGGAAGGGTCCGGTCGAACAGGAACGCCCTGGAACTTGTTAAAGCAATTGATGCGGAAAAAGACGTTGTTTCCGGCCAGTTTGATGCCGCAAACTTATTGCTGATTAAAAGTGATCTCAGCGAAAACGGGCCGGTATACACCGTTGTCCACCAGTCTGGATTCAGTCTGACGAATCAGGCAGGCTGATCCTGATTAAAGTGGCT
>Ga0172371_10010043_pt1 | contig 12884 bp, 11 predicted proteins | sample Lak12m_FD_114543 | JGI IMG/M metagenome (GOLD analysis project Ga0172371, IMG submission 114543) | Freshwater microbial communities from Kabuno Bay, South-Kivu, Congo - kab_022012_12m | ecosystem: Environmental > Aquatic > Freshwater > Lake | place: Democratic Republic of the Congo: South-Kivu... | reverse complement strand
CCGATCCCCATGCTCGACTCCACCTTCCTGCTGGACGTGGACATGGTCGTGGTGGCGGTCGGCGCGGGGCCGAACAGGGCCCTGTTCGAGGGCGCGCCCGGGCTGGAGCGCAACGAGCGCGGCTACATCCGCACGTTCACGCCTGCGGGACGCACGAGCGTGCCGCGCGTGTGGGCCGGCGGGGACATCGTGACGGGGGCGGCCACGGTGATCCTGGCCATGGGCGCGGCGCGGCGCGCGGCCGAGGACATCCACCGCGTGCTGGGAGGCGGCGACGGCGCCTGGACGGCGGCGGCGCCGTCCATGGCCGGCGCCGCCTGAAGCCGAAGACCCGTGCGACCGGGTCAGGCCGGGCTGCTCGCCGGCGCCGGCTTCTCGGCCAGGAAGATGCGGTGCGCCAGGTCCTGCCAGTAGGCCTGGACGCCCTCCTCGACCTCGTCGTAGTGCACCGATTCGAACTCCTCGGTGAGCCTGGCGCGGTCGTCGGCCGTGAGGTAGTGCTCGGCCAGATCGAAGAACTGCGTCTCCTCGACATCCATGTGGCAGCGCACGACCTCCACGAACTCGCGCAGGCCGGCGGCGAAGCGCAGGGCGCCGTCGCGATCGCCGGGCGCGAGGTCGTACAGCTCACGCTGCAGGGTGTCCAGACGCCCGGCCACCCACTCGTGCTCGCCGAGCAGCTGCTCCAGGGGCTCGTCCTGCTCAGTCATGCCGCGCTTGCGGCAGCGGGCGAACAGCAGGCCGTCCTCCTTGGGGTCGTGCAGACCCTCGGTGAAGTAGCGGAAGAAGCCGAGGATGGCGTCCACGAGGTCGCCGCGCACGCGCCCGGTCAGCTCGATGTGCGCGCACTCGGCGTCCGCCGCCTCGGACACCTCCTGCACCAGCCGGTGTTCCGCTTCGAGGATGCTCCTCCAGCTCATGGCTCCCTCCCTCCGAGAGCTCCGGACGCGCGGCGCGTCCCTCACCTCCTTGGTACCCCCAAGGGGCTGCGGCGGGCGCCGTTGCGCGGGCGCCCGGCCGGTATCATGGGCGCGGCGGCCCGCCGGAGGCCGCCGGCGGCGAGCGAGGAGGGGCGCGATGACCGGGGCCGACGACCGTAGGGTGATCCTGGCGTTCGACCAGGGGACGACGAGCTCGCGCACCATCGCCTTCGCGCCCGACGGCTCCGTGCGCGGCGTCTCGCAGCAGGAGCTGCATCTCTCGTTCCCGCAGCCCGGCTGGGTGGAGATGGACCCGCAGGAGATCTGGACGGCGCAGCGCGCCACGGCGGTCGAGGCGCTGCGCAAGGCCGGCGCGCAGGCCGCCGACGTGGCCGGCATCGGCATCACCAACCAGCGCGAGACCACCATCATCTGGGAGCGCGCCACGTCGCGGCCCATCGCGCCGGCGATCGTGTGGCAGGACAGGCGCACGGCCGAACGCTGCGACGAGCTGCGCGCCGCCGGCCACCTCGACCTCGTGCGCAGCAGGACCGGGCTCCTCCTCGACCCCTACTTCTCGGCCACGAAGATCGCCTGGCTGCTCGACTCGGTGCCGGGGGCCCGCGCGCGTGCGAACAAGGGCGAGCTCGCCTTCGGCACCGTGGACTGCTGGCTGGCGTGGTGCCTCAGCGGCGGCCGCCTGCACGTGACCGACGCGACGAACGCCTCGCGGACCCTGCTGTACGACCTGCACACGGGGGACTGGGACGCCGAGCTGCTCGAGCTCTTCGGCGTCCCGGACGCGCTGCTGCCGCGGGTCGTGGACACCAGCGGCGTGGTGGGGAAGAGCGACGCGGACGTGCTCGGCGCGCCGGTGCAGCTGGCCGGCATGGTCGGCGATCAGCAGGCCTCCCTCTTCGGGCAGGCCTGCACGGCGCGCGGCATGACCAAGGTCACCTACGGCACCGGCTGCTTCCTGCTCATGCACACCGGCGAGGCGCCGGTGGCCTCGCCGGGCGGCCTGCTGAGCACGGTGGCCGCCCAGATCGGCGGCGTGCGGACCTACGCGCTCGAGGGCAGCGTGTTCATCGGCGGCGCGGCGGTGCAGTGGCTGCGCGACGGCCTCGGCGTCATCGACGACGCCGGCGAGGCCGATGGGATGGCCGCGACGGTGCCCGACAGCGCCGGGGTGTACTTCGTCCCGGCGCTGGCGGGCATGGGCGCACCCTGGTGGGAGCCGCGCGCCCGCGGCGCGATCCTGGGCCTCACGCGCGGCTCCACCGCCGCCCACATCACGCGCGCGACGCTCGAGGGCATCGCCTTCCAGGTCACCGACCTGCTCGGGGCCGTGATCGCCGACGCCGGCGCCGAGCCGCCCGAGATACGCGTGGACGGCGGCGCCGCGCGCAGCGACCTGCTGCTGCAGTTCCAGGCCGACACGCTGGGCGTGCCGGTGATCCGCACCGCGCAGACGGAGTCGACGGCGCTGGGCGCCGCGCTGCTGGCCGGCCTGGCCACAGGCGTGTGGGCCGGCGCGGACGAGGCCGCCGCGATCTGGGCGGCCGCGCGCACGTTCGCACCCGACCCGGCCGCCGACCGCAAGGCGCTGCTCGACGGCTGGGCGGCGGCCGTCACCTGCGTCCGCGACATGGCGGCACGAGGCGCCTGACGGCGCCGCCGCGTACGCTGGCGGCCCGCGGCGCCCGGGAGGTCGGTCCGCGCCGCGGGCCGCAGGTCGGGCCGCGCCGCCCCGGCCGTCCAGACGGGGCCCGCGGCCGCAGCCGGTCAGTTCATCACGTGTGCCGGGTGCCGCCTGTGCGGCACCACCAGCACCGGCACGTCGCTGTGGTGCAGCAGCTCGTAGCAGGTCGAGTGGCGCAGGGCCGCGTTCAGCAACCCCTGCCCGCGCGAGCCGACCACGATGATGTGAGAGTGGCGCGAGAGCGCGATGCGAGGCAGCGCCCGTGCCGGCTCGTCCCACACCATGAGGACCTCGCTCTCCACGCCGGCCTCGTGGATCCTCTGCTCGGCGGCGTCGAGCAGCGGGCGCACGTCCTGCTCCACGCCCTGCTCGTACTCCTGCAACACCCTGGCGGCGTCGCACGAGGGGTCGAGGGCGCACGCCAGCCCGGGCGGGGGCTCGTGGCAGTAGACCACGACGATCTCCGCCTCGCGCTCGTCGCCGGCGAGCTTCAGGGCTTCATCCAGCGCGGCGGCGGAGCACGCGGACCCGTCGAACCCGACGACGATGGGATGGCGCATGACTCCTCCTTCCCGCTGCCCTGCTCCTGATGAGATGGTTCCCGTGAACGGGTGTGGAGGTCACCGTTCGGCGGGGGACTGGAGGGGGCCGCCCTCACTCCGCAGGCCTGCGACGTGCTGCGCGGGCCGCGTCAGTCCGCGACGAGCGCGCGGAGGTTGCGGGCGATGAGCCCCGGGTCGTAGTCGAGGCCGCAGCGCCGCAGCCTGGCCCTCGTGCCGGCCGGCAGGTCGGCGGACGGGGTCGCACTCAGCATCGCCGCCGTCTCCGCTGCGTCGAAGGCCTCCGCCGGCGCCACCACGAGCTGCACGGAGGCGTTCTCGGGGCACGCCTGCTGGCAGCGCAGGCAGCCCACGGCGCAGGTGTGCCAGGCGGGCTCGACCCAGGCGGGGAACGGCGCCGTGTCCTCGTTCACCCAGGTGAGGCAGCGCCCGGTATGGAGCAGGAAGCGCTCGGTGCGGATGGCGCCGCTCGGGCAGGCGCGCAGGCAGGCGTTGCAGTCCGTGCAGCGCTCCAGCATCTGCGGCTCGCCCCACTCGGCGCCGGCCGGCGGCGGTGCGTCGGTCACGCACGCCGCCAGCTGCAGGTAGCTGCCGAGCCCGGGCACGTACGTGATGTTGTTGCGGCCGTAGCGCGCCAGGCCGGCGCCGGCCGCAAGCGTCTTGAGCGGCGGCTCGACGCGGGCGGCGCGGCGCCCGAAGGGCCCGCCCGCCGCCCCCACGACCGCCGCGAGCCCGTCTGGGACGGTGGCGTACCCGGCATAGTGCGGCGGCACGACGACCTCGTGCTGAGCGCCGCCTACGGTCAGCGTCGCGCGGGTCAGAGGCCGAGGCGTCGCTCCGACGACCACAGTGGCGGCGTCCTCCCAGCCCTCGGGGACCCCCGCCGCGAGGTCCGAGGCGATGCGCTCTACGGCCGCGCGCGTGACCCCGCCGTCCGCGACGGCGCGGCGCACGCGCGCGTCTGCCGCGCCGATGGCCTCGACGCCCACGGCGCGCAGCGTCCAGCCGGCGCCGGCCGCTGCGCCCGCGACGTGCTGCCAGAACGCTGCCGTGTCCATGTGTCCCCCGTCCTGCTGCCGAGTCTGCGGGAGTCGCACTCCGTCGGCAAGAGCCCGTGCCATGCCCGCCGGATGCGGCGCGCGTCTCTTCAGCGCGGTTCAGGCCACGTCCACTGTGACCTCGCTGGCGCCGCCGGAGAAGCGTACCTCGTAGCGGTCCGCGGCCGCGGCGAATCCGGGGGTGGCGAACACGTTCTTGCCGCCCAGGGCGCCGAGCTTCTGCTCATCGAAGGCGAACTGGCTGGCGCCGCCGCCGAGCGCGAAGCGCAGGGCGGCGCCGGCGGGCCGGTGCAGAGCCACGTGGCTCGCCCCGCCGGCGAGGCGCACGGGCACGAGGCCGGCGGGCGCGGGCAGCCACACCTCGACGTGGCTCGCCCCCCCGGTGATGTCCAGTGACGTGAGGCGCAGCCCGCGCAGGTCGGCGCTCAGCTTCGCCATCCCGCCCTTGAGCGATACCGTCCACGGGATGCCGGGGTTGAGCGCCACCTCGCAGGAGCGGCCGCGCCAGTCGAACGGGCGGAAGCGGCGCTTCTGCGAGATCGTCACGGCGCCGCCCTGCACGGTGACGTCGGGCGCTGGCCCCTCGAAGGTCGCCCGGTACAGCTCGCCGTCGGCGGCGCCGGCGCGGATGAGCACGTCTGCGGCGCCGTGCGTGAAGGCCAGACGGCCCTCGGTGATGTCGCCGCGCGGCGACCAGGCCTCGGGCGCGCCGGGCTCGGCTCCGGCCGGAACGTCCTCGCCGCCGCCGGCCACATGGGCCGCCTGGCTCTCGTACACGCTGCACATGCGGCGCAGGTAGTCGCGGATGAGCGTGAGCTCCTCGGCGCTGTGGCCGGCCAGCTCGGCGCTGCTCGCCACCTCCACCTCGCCGTGCAGGCGCGCGCCGACCTCGCGCGTGGCCGCCGTCGAGACGACGAGCACGCGCCGCCGGTCGGCCGGGTCGGCCACGCGGTTGGCGAAGCCGGCGCGCTCCATGCGGTCCAGGACCGTGGTGATCGCGCCGGGTGTGAGCCCGCTCTCCTCGGCCAGCTCGCCGGCCGTCAGCCGGCCGCGCCGGTAGATGATGCCGAGGCAGCGCAGGTCGGTCCGGTTCACCCCCACCTGCGCCGCCACTGCCTCGTCCAGCAGATCGGCGGCCTGGCGCAGCTCGCCGAACTGCTCGTTCACCTCTGCGATCAGGGCGCTGTGCGCCGCGTCGTCTGCCGTCATGGCTCCTCCCCGAGTCTCGCGACGGGCTATCGTTCACTTTCCCATATAGTATCATCATCTAATCATTTGACAATCAAAATACATCGGCATACGGTGACGTCCGTTGCCGCCGAGCGCTGTGCGGGAACACCACCGAGAGTCATGCGCGGGAAGGAAGCGATATGGACACTTCGATAGATGCCGCCGGGCTGGTGAAGACTTACCGTGGCGGCGTGCGCGCCCTCGACGGCGTGAGCCTGGTCGCCGAGACCGGCAGCGTGTTCGGCCTGCTGGGTCCGAACGGTGCCGGCAAATCGACGACCGTGAAGATCCTGACGACGCTCTCGCGTCCCGACGCGGGCGAGGCGCGGGTGGCCGGCTTCGACGTGGTCAGGCAGCCGGCCAAGGTGCGCCTCGCCATCGGCTGTGTGGCGCAGAAGTCGGGGCTCGACCCGGCCGCCACGGGCCGCGAGAACCTGCTCCTGCAGGGCCGGGTGTACGGCATGCGCGGCCGGGAGCTGAAGAGCCGCGGCCAAGAGCTGCTCGAGCGCTTCGGCCTGGCCGCGGCGGCCGACCGCACCGTACGCACGTACTCCGGCGGCATGCAGCGCAAGCTGGACGTGGCCGTCGGCATCATGCACCGGCCGCAGGTGCTCTTTCTGGACGAGCCGACGACGGGCCTCGACCCGGAGGCGCGCGTGGACATGTGGTCCGAGATCGCGCGCCTGGCCGGCGACGAAGGCCTCACGATCCTCATGACGACGCACTACCTCGAAGAGGCCGACAGGCTGGCGCGGCGCCTGGCGATCGTCGACCAGGGCCGGGTCGTCGCCGAGGGCCGGCCCGACGACCTCAAGGGCGAGCTGCGCGGCGACACCATCGTCGTCGAGCTGGAGCAGCCGCCGCAGAACGGCGAGGTGCTCGCCGCGCTGGCGCGCGTGCCCGACCTGCGCGACCTGGCGGTCGAGGCGCGCACGCTGCGGGCGCGCGCCGAGAGCGGCGCGCGCAGCGTGCCGGCGGTGCTCGCCGCCCTGGAGACGGCGGGCGTCGCCGTGGCCGCCGTCACCGTCGCGCGCCCGTCGCTTGACGACGTCTACCTGCGGCACGCCGGCAAGGTGTTCTGCGAGGACGACGTGGAGGTGAAACGATGAACAACGCCCTCGTCGACAGCTGGTTCATGACGGTACGGCACTTCCGCAACCTCGTGCGCCAGCCGGTCTGGATCTTCATCTCGCTGGTGCAGCCGGTGGTGTGGCTGCTGCTCTACGGCGCCTTGTTCCGCAAGATCGTCGAGATCCCCGGCTTCGGGGCCGACTCGTACATCGACTTCCTCACGCCCGGCATCGTCGTGATGACCTGTCTCTTCTCGGCGGGCTGGAGCGGCATGGGCCTGATCGACGACATCAACCGGGGAGTGGTGGACCGCTTCCTCGTGTCGCCGGCCAGCCGCGGCTCGCTCATCTCGGGGCGGCTCATCCAGGGCGCCATCGTCGGTGTGGTCCAGGCGGTGATCATCATCCTGCTGGGCCTCGTGGTGGGCGCCTCCTACCCGGGCGGCATCGCCGGGCTGGCGGCGCTCACCGCCGCCGCCGTGCTGCTGGGTACCGCCATCGGCGCGCTCTCCAACGGCATCGCCCTGCTCTCGCGGCGCGAGGAGACGATGATCGCGGTCAGCAACTTCGTGCTGCTGCCGATGACGTTCCTCTCGTCGGTGTTCATGGCACAGGCGCTGATGCCGCAGTGGATGCAGGACGTGGCCCAGTACAACCCCGTCAACTGGGCCGTGCAGGCCGGGCGTGAGGCGCTGGCGCAGAACGGCGACTGGAGCATCGTGCTCAGCCGGCTCGGGTACCTGCTGGTCTTCACGATCGTCAGCACCTGGTTGGCCACGCGCGCGTTCCGCGTGTACCAGCGCTCGATCTGAGTATCCGGCCGGGGCCGCCCCGGCCCCGGCCGCGCCCGTCTGGGGTAGCATTGGCGGCGCACGCAGGCCGCACCGACGCCGGGGGGAGCGTGAGCATCTTCGCACATCGCCATGAGCACGCCGCCCCGGCCGGAGAGACCGCCCCGGCGGTGGGCGGCGCCGACGGCGGTCAGCCGCAGGCGCCCTTCTCGGTGCCGCCGTGGCTCCGCCAGTTCGGACTCGCCAGCTGGCTCGTCATCGGCATCGTCATCATCGTCGTCGCCCTCGTGGCCCTCACCGGCTGGCTGATGACGCTGTTCGTCCCCACGCTCTTCGCCGCCCTGCTGGGGGCCACGTTCCTGCCGGTCTGCGACTGGCTCGAACGGCACCACATGAAACGCTGGCTGGCCACGCTCCTCACCATGTGCGTCATCGCCCTCATCTTCGTCGCCGTGGTCTTCATCGTCGTCTACGGCGTGTTCAGCGAGTTCCCGACGGTGAAGGCCAACCTCAGCTCCTCTGCCGCCGACATCTCCGCCTGGCTCGCCGACCATCACGTCGACGTCTCGTCGGAGCAGCTCAAGGCCGCCTTCCAGAAGCTTGGGCCCTCGGTGTTCGGCGGCGCCGTCAACGTCGTCCTCAAGGGCGTCAACAGCATCTCGGTGTTCATCTTCGGCGTGTTCATCGGCATCAACATCCTTGCCTACTTCCTCGCCGACGGGCGCGGCATCGGCCGCTGGGTGTCGCACCACCTCGGCCCGGTGCCGCAGCCGACGGCCTACCGCATCATCGCCAACGCGGCCCGCTTCCTGCGCGGCTACATCTGGGGGAGCACGCTCATCGGCATCTTCAACGGCGCCGTGATGTTCATCGGGGCGCTCGTGCTGGGCGTGCCACTGGCCGCCACCATCGGGATCGTCGGCTGGTTCACCAACTACATCCCGGTGTTCGGGGCCATCATCGGTGGCGCGTTCGCCGTGCTCATCGCGCTGGCCGCCGGCGGCGTGACGACGGGCATCCTCATGCTCATCGTCGTCCTCATCGCCAACGGGCCGCTGCAGACCGTGGTCTCCCAGTTCGCCCTGGGCGCGGCGCTCAAGCTGCACCCCCTGGCCGTGCTGGTCGTGACCACGGCCGGGATGATCATGTTCGGGGCGCTCGGCGGCATCGTCGCGGCGCCCTTGCTCAAGATCGTCATGGATGCCCACCGCCAGCTGAAGGCGGCCGGGCTGTTCGGTGCGGCCGGCCCCGGCCACGGAGAGATCGTGCTGCCCGACCCGACGGCGAGCGCACCGCCGGATGTGCCCGCCGCCGGGTCGGCCGCAGAGGGCGCTCCGGCCGGCTGACCCCGCCGGTAGACCCCGCCGGCAGACGCCGCCGCACGCGTGGCGCGTCAGGCACACCCGGCCGTGCGCCGCGACCGCATGCTCGCAGGTGGAAGCATGAGTGCGCGCAGGCCTCGCCGGCAGCGGTCAGACGAGGCGCGCGGAGACGCACGAGGGGCGGCTGCCCTGGAGCGGCGCCGCCCCCCTGCGTCGCCCGTTCAGGTCCGGACGCCTCTCACCTGGCTCAGTGGAAGTACTCCCGGTACGCGGTGAGCGCGTACAGGATGAGGAAGTACAGCACGAACATGATGATGCCCCACCAGGGCAGCACCAGGAAGCCGACGAACCAGACGATGAGTCCGGCGATGCCGAACGCCAGGCCCCAGGCGCGCGCGGCGCGCGAGCGGCGCAGCACGAACAGGCCCACGCCCAGCTGCGCGACGCCGAGGACGATGAAGATCACCGCCCACGCCGAGAGGTTCTGCAACAGCGTCTGCTCGGCGTGGAACACTTCGTCGCGCTCCAGCGCCGCGACGCCGGCGATGATGTTGAAGGCGCCGGCTATGAGATAGAAGATCCCCGCGAACTCGACCCAGCCGCGGCCCTCGCCCGGCGCGTGTGCCCTGCCCATCGATGTGCCCTCCCGGTAGGTGCGCCGGTCGCTTCGCCGCCGGCGCTCTGCTGAGGCGTCACTCTATCGCACGGCGGTTCGCGCCGGGCAGCCACCAGGCCGGCTCGCTGGTGCCCAGTTCCGGCTGGTCGGCGAGGTCCTCCCGCGGCGGGTCGATGATGCCGGTCGCGTGGCCGTAGGCCCGGACGACATCATCGGTGTCCGGGTGCACGTTCTCCTCGCCGACCAGGTCGAGCACGCCGTCGCGCTTGAGCTCCGCGCGCACGGGGTCGGCCACATCGCAGAGCACGACAGTGATGCCGTGCGCGCTCAGGTCCCTCACGGTGCGCTCGAGCCACAGGGTGGCTGTGAAGTCCACGTCGATCACCGACTCCATGGCGATGCAGAACCAGCGGATGGGGATCTTCGCCTCGTGCACGAGGCGGTCGACCTCCTCGTGGAAGCGGGAGGCGTTGGCGTAGTACAGGCTGGCGCCGAAGCGGTAGATGACGAGGCCCTTGCGCGCCTGCACGCCGCTCTCGAGCGGCAGGCTCTTCCATACCTTGCCCTCGAAGCGCGCGAGCAGGCGGTCGTAGGGGTGATAGCTGTGCCGGATGTGGGCGACGATCGACACCGCGACGGCCACGTAGATGCCCTGCTCCACGCCGATGAGCACCACCGTGGACGTGGTCAGCACGGCCACCCAGAACTCCACGGGGCGTTGCCGCCACACCGTCCTCATGCCCCGCCAGTCGATCAGCTTGACACCGATGAGGAACACCACCGCGGAGAGGACGGCCTCGGGCAGGTAGGCCATCGCGCCCGTCGCGAACAGGATCACCGCGACGGCGATGGCTGCGGCGGTGAGCTGGGAGAGCTGGCTGCGACCCCCGCCCTCGTCGACGATCGCGGTCTTGGTGGGGCTGCCGTTGACGACGTAGGTGCCCGTGAGGGCGGCGGTGATGTTGGAGAGGCCCAGGCCGACGAGGTCCATGTTGTCGTCGTGCTTGTCGTCGTGCTTGGAGGCGTAGGCGCGGGACGTGGCGGCGCTCTGCGCCACGATGACGATGAACAGCGAGGCGGCGGTGCCGGCGAGGGCGACGATGTCTCTGAAGGGAACGCCGGGCCACGCGAGGGCCGGCAGGCCGCTGGGGATCGCCCCCACCGTCATGATGCCGTGGTCGGCGAGTGAGAACGCGTAGCTCAGCACCATGGTGCCCACCACTGCGATGAGCGCCCACGGGACGCGCCGGGCCCAGCGCTCGCCGAGCACGATCACGACGATGACCGACGCTGCGATGAGCACCGCCGCCGGGCTCGTGTGCGTGATGTCCCGGGCCCAGCTGTACACGTGCTCCAGCGTGGTCCCGCCCTTCTTGTGGAGGCCGAACATGCCGGCCAGTTGGGCGCCGGCGACGGAGACGCCGACGCCGGTGAGAAAGCCAATGAGCACGGTGCGCGAGAGGAAGTTGGCCAGGAAGCCGAGCTTGAGCAGGCGGGCGAGGAGCAGCAGGATGCCGGCCATGAGGGCCAGCATGCAAGCCATGCCCACGTACTGCGGCGAGCCCGCCAGGGCGAGCGGCGTGAGCGCCGCGAAGGTGATGGCCGCGGTGGCCGAGTCGGCGCCCACCACGAGGTGCCGCGACGAGCCGAACAGGGCGAACACGATCGCCGGCAGGACGAGCGTGTAGAGGCCGGTGATCACGGGCATGCCGGCGATGCGCGAGTAGCCCAGCACCTCGGGGATGGCGAGCGCCGCGAGCGTGGCGCCGGCGAGCGCGTCCGGCAGGGCGCGGCCTTTGCCGATCGGCAGCAGGCCCTCGAAGAGGGGCAGACGGCGGCGCGGCCCAGTGGCCTGCAGGTTCGCGGCCATCAGGGCGCCGGCCCGCCCAGCCGGGTCGACGGGGCGGGAGTGTGGACGAGGGCCCTCATGCACGCATCGTACAGCCTTGCGCGGGGGGCCGGACAGGCCCGCCGTCAGTGCCTGAATCCGCCCGCCGAGCTGCTGTCGTGCACGGGCTCGGGCTGCTTCTGCAGGCGTGGCAGCTGCCGCTTGAGGTCGCGGAGCAGCAGGTCGGCCACGTCCTGCGTGAAGCCGCGTCGCACCACGACGCGCAGGGCCGCGAGGTCCTCTCGGTCCTTGGGGAACGCATACGCCGGCACCAGCCAGCCGCGCTCCCTCAGGGCGTTGGAAACGTCGAACACGGAGAAGTTGTCGATGCCGTCGGCCAGCGTGAAGGCGAACACCGGGAGCTCGTCGCCGTGGGTGAGCAGCTTGAACGGGCCCAGCTCGCCGATGGCGGCGGCGGTGTACATCGCCACCTCGCGCGCGTACTGCTGCACCCTGCGGTAGCCCTCGAATCCCAGGCGCAGGAAGTTGTAGTACTGCCCGACGATCTGGGCGCCGGGGCGGGAGAAGCTGAGCGCGAACGTAGGCATCTCGTCACCCAGGTAGTTGACCCAGAAGATGAGGTCCTTCGGCAGGGCGTCGGCGTCGCGCCACACCGCCCAGCCGACGCCGGGGTACACCAGACCGTACTTGTGCCCCGACGTGTTGATGGACTGCACGCGCGGAAGGCGGAAGTCCCACAGCAGGCCTTGATCCAGAAACGGGGCGACGAAGCCGCCGGAGGCGCCGTCCACGTGCACTGGCACGTCGAGACCGGTGCGCTGCTGCAGGTCGTCCAGGGCGTCGCAGATCTCCTTGACGGGCTCGTAGGATCCGTCGAACGTCGAGCCCAGCACCGCGACGACGCCTATCGTGTTCTCGTCGCAGAGCTTGACCGCCTCCTCGCCGTTCAGGTGCAGGCGGTCGCCCTGCATGGGCACGAGGCGCATCTCCACGTCCCAGTAGTCGGCGAACTTCTCCCAGCATACCTGGACGTTGATGCCCATCACGATATTGGGCTTGTCGGTCGGCCTGCTCTCGGCCCTGCGCCGCTGCTGCCAGCGGCGCTTGAGCGCGAGCCCGCCGAGCATGGCCGCCTCGCTGGAGCCGATGGTCGAGCATCCGGTGGCCTGGTCCGGGTCGGGCGCGTGCCAGAGCCGGCTGAGCATGTTCACGCAGCGCATCTCGAGCTCGGCGGTCTGCGGATACTCGTCCTTGTCGATCATGTTCTTGTCGGCGCACTCATCCATGAGCACGCGTGCCTGGGGCTCCATCCAGGTCGTCACGAACGTGGCCAGGTTGAGGCGCGAGTTGCCGTCCAGCATCAGCTCGTCGTGGATGATCTGGTAGGCGAGCGCCGGCTCCATCTCGCCGGCCGGCAGCTCGTGCCGCGGCACGCGGCGCCCCTCGGCGGTGAAGAGCGGGTCGACGGCGAGGTCCTTCTTGCTCTCTGGTGGTGCTTCGGGGTGCATCAAGGCCATGCTGGATCCTCCGGGGAGTCGCGGCGAGGGGCCGAGAAGAGGCCTTGGCCGGCGGTCTGCAGGACCGCCGGCCCCGGTGCGCTGGTGGTCGCCGGCTCAGGCCGTCTCGGTCTCGGCGGCCTTCTTGTGGTGCTTGGCGCCGAAGGCGTGCTTGAGCTGCTCTTCCTGCTCGGCCGTGAGGTTGGAGCGCACCAGCTTGGCGTTGGTGCCCTCGACGGCGGCGAGGAACTTGTCCTCGGTCATCTGGTT
>Ga0172371_10010042_pt1 | contig 12885 bp, 10 predicted proteins | sample Lak12m_FD_114543 | JGI IMG/M metagenome (GOLD analysis project Ga0172371, IMG submission 114543) | Freshwater microbial communities from Kabuno Bay, South-Kivu, Congo - kab_022012_12m | ecosystem: Environmental > Aquatic > Freshwater > Lake | place: Democratic Republic of the Congo: South-Kivu... | reverse complement strand
GTAGGAAAAACAACAGCAACCGCTAATATTGGCGCTGCTTTAGCTGCCCGAGGACAGAAAGTAGTCTGTATTGATGCAGATATCGGTTTACGCAATCTTGATGTTGTTTTAGGTTTGGAAAATAGAATCGTATATGATTTGGTAGATATCGTCGAAGGTCGTTGCCGAATACGACAATCTTTGATTCGCGATAAACGTTTGAATGAGCTATATCTCATCCCTTCAGCGCAAACACGGGATAAAAGCGCTGTCTCGCCAAGTGATATGGTGAAACTTTGTGATGAATTACGTTCGGATTTTGACTGGATTATCATCGATTCTCCTGCGGGGATTGAACGTGGATTCAGGAATGCAATTGCACCGGCGGATCTTGTATTGGTAATAACGAATCCGGAAATTTCTGCTGTTCGAGATGCAGATCGGATCATCGGTTTAATCGAATCGGAAGAGAAAGGTCCAGCATTATTGGTGATTAATCGTATCAATCAAGAATTAGTCCGTAAAGGTGATATGCTTACAGCTGAAGATGTATTGGAATTATTGGCAATTGAGTTGCTAGGTATGATTCCAGAAGATAATTCTGTTCTGTTAAGCACAAATCGAGGAGTCCCCGTTGTATTAGATGGTAAAAGTCGGGCGGGTCAAGCAATACGAAATATTGCGTATAGATTGTTGGGAGATTCTATTCCGATGGAAAATATTGGTGAAGATGGAGGGTTTATTGGGAGAATTACCCGATTGATCCGACCTGGAGGTGATTAAAATGTCCGGTTTTGTAGATCGTTTATTAGGACGAGAAACATCCTCTGCGGACCAAGCTAAAGAACGATTGAAACTGGTTCTGGTGCATGATCGGACAGATTTATCTCCAGGTTTCTTGGATCAATTAAAGGATGATTTGATTCAGACTATATCTCAACATATTGAGATTGATCCTTCTTCAGTTCGCATTGAGATGGCGCAAGAAGGACGTCAGCAAAGACTCATCGCTGATATTCCGATAAAATCAATTCAAAAGCGTCGCATAAATTGACTGAGATAATATAAATATATGCAAGTTAGTTTTAATCCAATTTCAAATTGGAGATATTTCGATTTTTGGTTATTAGGGGCAGTGGCATTATTGGTGATTTTTGGAATTACAATGATCCGTTCCGCGATTGCTGGGAATATTGAACTATTGGAACTGGATTTGGTACAGCGGCAATTAATCTTCGCTGCAGTTGGTTTTGTCGTAATTATCATTATTTCTTCGATTGATTATCGTTTATTTGCTTCTATCAGCCGACCGATGTATATCCTTACGGTTGCAGCCTTAGCCACTCTATATATTGTTGGTTCAGCGTTGTTTGGATCGGCGCGTTGGTTTGATACGGGCGTCATTTTAATCCAACCTTCTGAAATAGCTAAGATAGTATTGATTATGGTATTGGCGGATTTCTTTACTAGGAATCAAGACAAGGTAGCTGACATTCGCTGGGTTTTCCGTAGTTTTACATTCACTATGGGGATCACTGTTTGGATTCTACTACAACCAAATTTAAGTACAGCTATTGTGATGATTGTTTTGTGGTTTTCTATGTTATGGGTGAGTGGTTTGCAGATTAAACATCTATTACTCTTTATTGGGGTAGGCGTAATATTACCACTTGTAAGTTTCCCCTTTTTGGTGGATTATCAAAAAAGAAGGATTTTTAATTTCCTTTTTCCTGACCCGGAAGCTAGTTTTGGTGAAACGTACAATATTCAGCAAGCTTTGATCAGCATAGGTTCTGGGGGATGGCTTGGGCAAGGTTATGGTCAAGGGACTCAAGTTCAATTACGATTTCTTAAGGTAAGGCATTCGGACTTTATATTTTCAGCGACTGCCCAAGAATTCGGATTTTTCGGTATTCTCATCATGATGGCATTTATTTTTTTTGTCATTTTGCGTTGTTTACGGGCTGCTCGTTTGGCTGGTGATACTTATGGCGCTTTGATTTCTTATGGTGTGGCTACAATGATTGCATTTCAAACGGTGGTAAATATTGGTGTCAATCTCAACCTATTGCCCGCTACGGGTTTAACTTTGCCTTTTGTTAGTTATGGTGGGAGTTCGTTATTATCCATATTGCTTGGCATTGGTTTGGTGGAAAGCGTTATAATTCGTCATAAATCTTTAGAATTTTAAGGAGTATCATGGTTGCTTCATCTATGAAACCGGTTCGTGTTCGTTTTGCTCCTTCTCCTACTGGTAGAACTCATCTGGGGGGAGCAAGAACTGCACTCTATAATTTTCTATTAGCACAACAAACCGGTGGAAAATTTATTCTGCGCTTAGAAGATACAGATCGGAAAAGATATCAACCTGGCGCTGAAACGGAGTTAGCGAAAAGTTTAAATTGGTTGGGTTTAGAATGGGATGAGGGTTTTGGCGTTGGTGGGGCGTATGGCCCTTATCGTCAGACTGAGCGTAAGGATCTCTATCAAGAATATGCAAAGCAATTAGTCGAATCCGGGCATGCATATTACTGTTTTTGTTCGCCTGATCGATTAGAAAAACTACGTCAGGAGCAAGCTAAAACTAAACAAAGTCAGCATTATGATGGCGCTTGTAGAAATATTGACCCAGATGAGGCTAGGCGTCGCGTTAAGAATGGGGAATCCTACGTGATACGTTTCAAAATGCCTAAAGAAGGAACGATAACAGTTCATGATCGCTTGCGTGGTGTTATTGTTGTTGATAATAAAAACTTGGATGATTATATCCTAGTCAAATCTGATGGGTTAGCGCTTTATCATTTGGCAGCTATGGTAGATGATCATTTAATGAAGATCACACATGTACTTCGTAGCGCTGAATGGTTGTCTACTTTTCCATTACATGCACATATTATTCGAGCATTTGGATGGGAGGAACCTGAATGGGTGCATCTTTCCTTGTTCTTGAAACCGAGTGGAAAAGGGAAGATGAGTAAGCGAGAATCTTCTCAATTGATCAAGGATGGTCATTCCATTTTTGTTGGTGATCTCGAAGAATTAGGGTATCTACCAGAGGCAGTTATTAATTGGATCGCCTTAATGGGTTGGAGTTATGATGATCACACCGAATTCTTTTCTATGCGTGATCTAGTTGAAAAATTTGACCTAAATCGATTGAATCCTTCACCCGCAGCTATCAATTTTACAAAGTTGGATCATTTTAATGGTTTGCATATTCGTTCCTTGGAAATCGATGATCTTTCTCGTCGCCTCGTTCCAATTTTTAAAGCTGCTGGATATGATGTCGAGGAAAAGAAAGTAAGGGCGATAACGCCACTAATTCAAGAGCGCTTAGTTACGTTGGATGAAGCTCTACAAAAAGCGGGCTTCTTCTTCCAAGATGAAGTAAAACCTATCCCAGAACAACTGGTTGGCAATAATTTGACTGTCAGTGAATCCTTATCTGCTGCTCGCAGCGCTTATGAGGTTCTTGCTCAATTACCCAAAATAGATCTGCAAACAGCAGAAGAACCGATGAGAAAATTAGCTGATGATTTAGGACTGAAAGCAGGACAGCTTTTTGGTATCTTAAGAATCGCAGTTACCGGCCAGGAAGTTAGTCCCCCACTTTTTGAGAGTATGGAAATAATTGGCAAGAATAAGGTCCTGGAGAGAATTTCAAATGCCATTAATATGCTTGAAAACGCAAATTAATATTTTTTATTAGAAAGAGGGTGTGTTCAATGATTCCCAAACACACCCTTAAATTTATTCAGATCATTGATTCTTGTTCTTGATTTTTGCCCATGTATCGCGCAGAGTAACCGTTCGATTAAAAACAGGGTTTCCTTTTTCAGTATCAGGATCAACACAGAAATATCCTAATCGTTCAAATTGGAAAAACTCGCCCGGTTTTGCATCCGCTAGGCTAGGTTCAAGAAAGCAATTTGTTAGAACCTGTAATGAGTTCGGATTTAAGTTTGATGTAAAACCTTGTCCTTGATCGACTTCATAAGGATTTTCTTTATTGAAAAGTCGATCAAATAATCTAACTTCAGCTTTGCAAGCATGTTTTATAGATACCCAGTGGAGTGTTGCTTGAACTTTTCGACCATCGGGGGCATAGCCGCCTTTTGTTTCCGGATCAAAAGTACAATGAATTTCTGTAATATTTCCGTTTTCATCCTTTACTACATCAACGCATTTAATGTAATATGCATACCGTAAGCGTACTTCACGCCCAGGCGCGAGACGATAGAATTTCTTTGGTGGATCTTCCATGAAGTCGTCTCTTTCGATATAAAATTCACGTGTAAAAGGTATTTTCCTGGTGCCAGCGCTTTCGTCCTCGGGATTGTTGACTGCCTCGATCCCTTCTTCTTGGTCTTCTGGATAGTTGATCAATACGACTTTGACTGGATCAAGTACAGCCATTTTCCTTGGCGCTCTGATATTGAGATCCTGCCGGATATGATACTCAAGCAATGCGATATCAATTACGCTATCATTTCTGGCTACTCCCATGTTCTCCCAGAAAGTGCGAATTGATTCTGGTGTATACCCTCGACGTCGTAAGCCAGATAAAGTTGGCATTCTTGGATCATCCCATCCGGAAACATAACCTTCTTCGACAAGTTTAAGAAGGTATCGTTTGCTCATGACGGTATAATTCAAGTTACCGCGTGCAAATTCAATTTGTTGAGGATGATATATTTCTAGTTCATCAAGAAACCAATCATAAAGAGGACGATGGTCTTGAAATTCGAGTGTACATAAGGAATGTGTAATTTTCTCTATTGAATCACTTTGACCATGAGCAAAATCATACATTGGGTATATGCACCACTTATCACCTGTCCGATGGTGGGTTGCATGTAATATTCGGTAGAGAACAGGGTCACGCATGTTCAGGTTTCCAGATGACATATCGATTTTTGCTCGCAATACGCGTGAACCATCTGGAAACTCTCCCTTCTTCATCCTTTCAAATAAATCGATATTTTCATCAATGGATCTATCGCGATAGGGGCTGTTTTCCCCGGGTTTGGTTAAGGTACCACGATATTCTCTAATTTCTTCAGCGCTCAAATCATCTACATATGCCTTCCCTTTATTGATTAATTTAATCGCATATTCGTACAATTGGTCAAAATAATCCGATGCAAAAAATAATCGATCTTCCCAATCGAAACCAAGCCACCGGATATTATCCATGATTGATTGAACATATTCTTCTTCTTCTTTGATTGGATTGGTGTCATCAAAACGAATGTTTGTTACCCCACCGAATTCCTCAGCAACACTGAAGTTAAGAATGATGGATTTTGCATGTCCAATATGTAAATAGCCATTTGGTTCTGGTGGAAAGCGTGTATGGACGCGACCACCAAATTTTCCAGTTCGGATATCTTCTTCAATAATTTCTCGAATAAAATCTTTCGAAGTTTTATTCTCTTTGTTCATAATTACTCTGATACTTTCCTCACTTTCTGCATTCAGTAAAATTCCATGTTAATATTATCGTAATCTAAGATTGCTTCTTAGCGTATGGAATAAACGATTGGATATCAAATAATGAACTATATTATAACGGTAATTTGACGTCAATAGTTATCCATGGTAAAATCCTAACTGATTACTGGGGATTCGTCTAATGGTAGGACAGCGGTCTCTGGAACCGTACGTCGAGGTTCGAATCCTCGATCCCCAGCCAAATTGTAAAACCCCTGACTTTAATGCACCCCGATAATGATTTACGGGGTGTATTTATTATTAGCACGAAAACCATATAAATCTGATTTAGGATTTTTTCATATGGTATAATCTGTTTGTGGCACAACATTTATTGGATTATAAGGGAGATTTCTAAGCATGAAACTTCATGAATATCAATCGAAGCAAATTTTTGCTAAATATGAAATTCCAATCCCAAAAGGGCGTATAGCTGAGACTGCCGATCAGGCTAAACATATTGCCAAAGAACTAGCAACTCGTGTCGTGATTAAGTCACAGGTGCTTGTTGGCGGTAGAGGAAAAGCAGGCGGAATCCGATTAGCTAAAACACCTGAACAGGCTGCTGAGATGGCTTCCCATATTTTGGCTATGGAAATAAAAGGTTTACCAGTGAGAAAAGTCTTGGTGGATGAAGCTGCCGATATTGATAGTGAAATATATCTTGGAATTACCAACGATAGAGTAGCATGTAAACCAGTTTTGATGGCTTCATCCGCAGGAGGTGTTGATATTGAGGAAGTGGCGAGGGTTTCACCTGAGAAAATCACTCGCGTTCATATTGACCCTTTACTGGGGTTGCGGGATTATCAAGCACGTGATACTGCAGCTGGAATCGATCTACCTCGTGAACATTGGAGATCGTTTGTTACAGTTGCCAGAGGATTATGGCAAGCTTTCCGGGATAGTGATGCAACTTTGGCAGAAATTAATCCGTTGGTGATTACTTCAAGTGATAAATTGATCGCTGTTGATGGGAAAATGCTCATTGATGATAATGCGCTCTTTCGTCAGCAAGATATTGCCGATTTGAGAGATTTGGATGCTGAAGAACCATCCGAAGTGGAAGCCCGTAGATACGGTCTTTCGTATATTAAGTTAGAGGGAAATATTGGTTGTTTGGTAAATGGCGCCGGTCTTGCTATGACGACAATGGATATTATTAAGATCTTTGGTGGGGAACCAGCGAATTTCCTCGATATCGGTGGAGGGGCGAGTTCTGAAAAGGTGTCCGCAGCATTCCGTATCATCTTACAAGATAAAAATGTTCAAGCAATATTAATTAATATTTTCGGTGGGATAACTCGATGTGACGAGGTTGCGCGAGGAATTCTTGATGCCATTGAAGATATAAAAACGGAAGTGCCTATTATCGTACGTCTCGTTGGGACTAATGCTGATGTGGGAAAACAAATTCTCCATGATGCGAATATGATTACTGCAGATACTTTGTCTGACGCAGCCCAAAAGGTGGTTGCTATTGTAAACGGAGGCTAACTGAATGAGCATACTTGTTAATAAAAATACTCGCTTGCTAGTGCAAGGAATCACTGGTAATGAAGGTCTTTTTCATACTGAACAAATGGTTGCCTACGGTACAAATGTAGTCGCAGGCGTCACTCCAGGAAAAGGAGGCGATTGGGTATTAGATGGAAAGATCCCCGTCTTTGATTCTGTGCGTATTGCTGTAGAAGCGACTGGTGCAAACACTAGTGTAATTTTTGTCCCTGCTAGATTTGCGCCAGATGCTATTTATGAAGCTGCTGATGCTGGAATTGAATTGATAGTTTGTGTTACTGAAGGAATTCCAGTTAAAGATATGATGCAAGCATATAGCTATCTCGATCAACATCAAATTCGTCTTGTGGGTCCAAACTGCCCAGGGCTTCTCACTCCAGGTGAGGCTAAAGTTGGGATCATTCCTGGTGATATTTCTTTTCCAGGACATATTGGTGTCGTATCGCGTTCAGGGACTTTGACATATGAAGTGTTATATGCACTTATGCAAGAAAAGATCGGTGTTTCGACATGTGTCGGTATTGGTGGCGATCCTGTTAATGGGACGAATTTTATCGATGTTTTGTCTCTTTTTGAAGAAGATCCACAAACAGAGAAGATTGTCTTAATTGGTGAAATCGGTGGTACTGATGAAGAGAGGGCTGCCAAGTTTATTGATAGCTCAATGACGAAGCCAGTCGTTGGATTCATTGCAGGTCAAACCGCTCCTCCTGGTAAACGAATGGGACATGCAGGCGCTATTATAGAAGGTGGTGCAGGTACAGCTAATGAAAAGATCATAGCTTTACAAAAAGTTGGGGTTCACATAGCTAATTTTCCTGAAGAAATCCCTGACCTTCTAGGATAGTAGTTTTTTCAAGAGAAAATAATCAGGAGAAAACCAATTCCGGAATCCGATTGTGTTTTTCTCCTGAGCCTTTTTTTATAAAGCGAATTCTTTTTAAGAATTAGAAATTATTCCCCAGCTTTCATTCTTTCTTCTACAAAAGCAACAGCTTCGCCGACGGTGGTAATTTTCTGGGCGTCTTCATCGGAAATTTCACCACCAAATTTATCTTCAAACGCCATGATCAATTCAACAAGATCCAGTGAGTCAGCCTCTAAATCCTCACGGAAACGAGCTTCAAGTACAATTTGGTCCTCGTCAACGCCGAGTAAATCGATAATGACCTCTTTTATTTCTTCAAATGTATCAGCCATTCATCATTCTCCTGATTAATTAGTTTGTTTAAGTATTGATGCAATTGTAATATCCTAATCCAATCTGTCAAGTACGCTAATTCTTTATTATCAATAGCATTTGCAACCCCGAATAATTATTCCCTATCTTGGGAATAATTTTATTATAATTATCAAAGATAAAATAATTGACAGTAAAATCTCAGACTGGTAAGATAACTTTGCCAAAAGGAACACTGATCAATGTCAAAAGTTACGCATATCAGCTCCAGAAAATTAGACCATATCCGGATCAATTTAGAAAATGATGTCCATTCCGAACGCTCAACTGGTCTGGAGAATTATCGATTCATTCATCGCGCTGTTCCCGAATTAAATCTTGATGATATTGATATTTCTCTTTCAATTTTGGGAAGAGATTTAAACGCACCTTTGATCATTTCCTCTATGACTGGTGGAGTAAAAGAAGCGGAGAAAATCAATCGCACTCTGGCTCAAGCAGCGCAGGAAACAAAGATTGCCATGGGGATAGGTTCCCAAAGAGCTGCATTGGAGCAACCAAATTTGGTAAATACATTTCAAATTCGTAATGAAGCGCCAGACGCGCTTATTTTTGCTAATTTAGGAGCTGTGCAACTAAACTATGGTTTTGGATTAGAAGAATGCCAAAAAGCTGTAGATATGGTCGAAGCTGATGCATTGATTTTACATTTCAACCCATTGCAGGAAGCGCTTCAGCCTGATGGTCAAACTCGTTTTGCGGGGCTATTAAAAAGGATTGATAAATTGTGTAAAGAATTACCAGTTCCTGTAATTGCCAAAGAAGTTGGTTGGGGATTTTCTGAAACAGATATCAAAGCTTTAACACAAGTAGGAATTAATATTTTTGATGTCGCTGGAGCAGGTGGAACATCCTGGTCGAAAGTGGAAATGTACCGAGCACAAACAGAAAATCAAGCCCATTTAGCAGCCGCATTTTCTGATTGGGGGATTTCCACGGCAGAAGCGATATTAAATGTAAAAAGTGTTAATCCAGATTTATTGATCTTTGCCTCTGGAGGGATTCAAACTGGCGTAGATATCGCCAAATCGATTTCTTTGGGTGCTAAAATGGGAGGTATGGCTTCGCCTTTTCTGAAGAAAGCTAATCTTGGTTTGATGGAAATGGTAGAATTTATTATGCAAATTCAGCAGGAATTAAGGGTCTGTATGTTTGTGGCTGGTATCGGTGATCTAAACACTTTAACTCGAGTAAAATTGGATTCATGAGGGGATACTAATTATTTTTTATAACACCTTACTTGGAGGTTGTTTTGGTTCAATTATTACTACCTGAAGAAATGGCTTCTTCAATTGAAGCAGAATTAAAGAAGACAGTAAAAAGCATTCATGATCAAGAATCGGAAGGGCTGGAAGAAATGCTTTCGTATCATATGGGTTGGGAGGGAGAAGGTAGTGGAACAGATGCAGGAGGGAAGCGTTTACGACCTTATTTTCTTTTGTTAACATCTGCTGCTTGTGGAGGAGATTGGAAACAGGCGCTACCAGCAGCAGCTTCTGTCGAATTATTGCATAATTTTTCATTGATCCATGATGATATTCAGGACCAAAGTGAACTACGCAGGGGTAGACCAACAGTGTGGAAGAAATGGGGAACTGCGCAAGCGATTACAGCTGGTGATACGATGTTCACCTTAGCTCAATCTAGCTTATTGAACTTACACCAATATTTCGAATCTGATGTAGTGATCCAAGCATTAGGAGTTTTACAAATCGCAAGCATTCAACTTACGAAGGGGCAATTTTTAGATATTAGCTACGAAAAAATCAATGACCTATCACTAGATGCTTATTGGCCAATGATCAGTGGTAAAACTGCTGCATTATTAGCAGCCTGTACTCAGATTGGTGCTTTAACTGCATTAGTGGATGAGACTATTCAAAGTAAATATCATCGTTTTGGTTACTTATTGGGATTAGCCTTTCAAGTTCGAGATGATTTTCTGGGTATTTGGGGGGATGAAACATTGACCGGTAAATCAAATGAAAGTGATTTGCTCTCTAGAAAAAAGTCATTACCAGTGTTATATGCTTTAGAGAAAAATGCTGAATTTGCAAATTATTGGCGGACAAAAACTATTTTATCCAAAGAAGTTCCACACTTAACCAAGTTGCTAGAATCAGAAGGGGCTTATCAATATACTACTCAGAAGGTGAAAAAGTTGACCAAAGAAGCTCTAGGTATTTTGGATGAAGTTCAGCCACAAGGAAGCGCTGGGGTTGCTCTATATGAATTAGCAAACATGTTACTAAATCGGGAAGGCTAAGTTTTACAATAAGAATTCCGCGAAAACCTGGTTACCAAGTAAACGCCCTTTCTTCGTTAATCTGAGGATTTCCTGATTTTGACCTCCCCATTCTAATAAACCAATATGAATAAAGAAATCTATTTTCTTTCTAAATATTTCCTCAATTGATTGATTAAAACGGTTTTGGAAAGATTTCTTAGATACCCCTCTCTTTGTTAGACGTAAACCCATCATCATCGTTTCTCCAATCTCTGTATTTCGATCAATTGGTTCTATAGATTCGGTTGCAGGATTAGATAGATAGTTCAAATTTTTATTAATCTGAGGGTTTGTTAGGAGCGCTTTAACATATTTAATAGGGGATAAATAATTCACGGATCGATTGTTTGAAAAATAACTATGTGCTCCAGCGCCAATACCAAAATAGGAACGGTTATGCCAATATTGTAGATTATGTTTACACTCAACTGGTTTTTCATCCTGGTCATTTTTTAAGGATATTCTTTTTCCCCAATTTGAAATCTCATATTGTAAAAAACCATGTTCACCTAGAAAGTCAGAAGCCCATTCATACATATCTGCGGCAATATCGGGGTTTGGTATGGAGAGTAATCCTTTCGATAGCCACTTTCCAAATGGTGTTCCTTTTTCTATGGATAGATTGTAAAGAGAGAGATGTTGTGGATTTAATCCAACAACTAAGCTTAGGCTTTTTTGCCAATCTTCTAAAGTCTGGTCAGGAAGACCGTATATTAGATCCAGATTTATATTCTTGAAATCAGCTTTTCTTGCCCACATTATGGAATTGATCACGTCGAAATAAGTATGCTGACGTTCTAAAATTAGTAATTCTCGATTGTTTGCGGATTGTACACCAAAACTGATTCGATTGATCCCTAGAGTACGCAATTGTTTAAGATATTCTTCTGTTATGGTTCCGGGATTTGCTTCGATCGTGATTTCTATATCTGAAGGTATTAAAAAATGATCAAATAATGATTTAAAAATCCTTTGGTACTGTTGAAAAGATAAAAGAGTAGGAGTACCACCCCCGAAATAGACGGTTTTAGCGGTGAGTTTTTCTGATAATTGGCTTGTGATGATACTTATCTCTGAGCAAAGGGCAAAAACATAATCATCATAGATGGATGACATATTGATATACGTGTTAAAATCACAATAGGCACAACGATGTTGACAAAAAGGAATATGAATGTAAATACTGATCGGTTCCATTATAATAAGAATAGTATAACACTTGCAGTGAAATACTTATTATTATGAAATTAAAAAGCAAGAAGGTTATTCTTCCCTTTTACCTTTCTTTGAAGACTGGTATAATCGCCACGCTGTTTACCGGTCTGTTTCATGGAATGATCTGAAACGGTTGAATGAGAGAGTTATGAATACTGAAAATAGTAAGAACCCTGTAAAAATATGTCCAACTTGTGGCACCAAGGTTAGCTTAGATGCTGATCGTTGTTTGGTATGTGGTACAAACCTGTCGGGGACTGAGACGGAGAACGCTAAACGTTCCTCAAAGGTTGTTCAAGGTAGTCGAATCCCTGAAATCACAGTTAGTTTACCAGCCGCGATGGGTTTGATTGCGTTATTTTTAGCCATTGGCGCGATTTTAGTTTATCTAGCATTGAATCAAACAGTAAGCGCTGCTGTTGAGCCTACTCTTTCACCTACCGTTACATTGACACCAAGTATAACGCCTAGCCCTACTACTGCTGTTCCAACAGCGACATTTACACCATTACCATCCCCAACCCCGCTGACTTATGTTGTCAAACCTGGAGATACTTGTGGAAGTATTGCGTATTCTTTTGATGTCTCGATACAAAGTATTGTCTTGTTGAATGATTTACCCGCTGATTGTGGATTTTTATATGAAAATCAACAATTGTCGATACCTAACCCAACACCAACGGCAACACCTCCAGCTACTTCTACCCTTAACCCACAAGAGGCAACTGAGGCTGCTTGCCAAAAAATCGAGTATACAGTACAAGAGAATGACACCTTGGGTAGTATTTCCCTAAACTACGCTGTACCAGCTGATGCAATTCGAGAATATAATGGACTGGTAAACGATGTGGTTCGATTTAGTCAGGTGTTGGTAATCCCATTGTGTCGCCGAGATGCAACCCCAGGTCCAAGTCCAACGCCTACTGTCCCACCACCATATCCCCCTGTTAACTTGTTAATGCCACCAGATGGCACCTCATTTAACCTTGCGGATGATATTATCTCATTGCAGTGGGCATCTGTTGGTACGTTAAGAGAAAACGAAGCCTATGAAGTTACGGTTGAAGATATTACTGAGGGTACAGGTAGAAAATATATCGATTATGTAACCGATACGAAGTTCATCGTTCCAATTGAGTTCTTGCCTAATGAT